>Ga0307492_10000817_pt1 | contig 13064 bp, 9 predicted proteins | sample SI3LmetaG_FD_202365 | JGI IMG/M metagenome (GOLD analysis project Ga0307492, IMG submission 202365) | Sea-ice brine microbial communities from Beaufort Sea near Barrow, Alaska, United States - SI3L | ecosystem: Environmental > Aquatic > Marine > Coastal | place: USA: Alaska | collected 2017-05-06
GAATAAATTCGAATCCTTATTGACCATCTCCGGTTCAAACCACAAACCAAACGACAGCTCATGCGCGGCAAGGGTTTCTTTTAATGGGTGGAGTCCGTCTGGATAAACAGTGCTATCGACCAGCCAATCGCCCAGTCCGGCTTGGTCATTGCGCCGCGCCGTAAACCAGCCATCATCCAGGACAAAGCGTTCAATGCCACAGTCCTGTGCAACGGCCGCCAGTGCATCAAGTTCGCTCTGGCGGTGATCAAAATAGATCGCCTCCCAGGTATTGATGTGCACTGGGCGAGGCTTGTCGCTCGGAAAGGTGAGGACCTCTGCGCGCACAAAGCTCTGGAAATTCTGAGCAATGCCACCCAGGCCCTGTTCGGTGTGGGTGAAGTAGAGCGGGGCGGCATTAAAGATGGCCCCCGGGGCAAGTTCTAACTCGCCCGGCAGCAATTCTATACCGGCCTGGTACTGGGTCAGTCCATTTTGGCTGCGTTCAACACGTTGGCAATGATTTCCACTCCAGCCGAGATGGAAACCAAAACACTGCCCGGAATGTTCGCTGAGCAATGCATCGGCTATTAGCAGGCCAGGGAAGTGATCGTGCGACGAGCGGCCTTTGATATTTTTGAACTCCAGGCTGCCCAGTGGAATTGCACAGTCCTGTGGCTGGAACTCATGAACCCAGCGCCCAGTGAAGGCCTTAACGGCCGTCATGGACTTGGGGATGGGTAGAGTGGCGAGCCACTGCACAATAGCAATTGGCTCCGCGCCGTTGTTCTCAAAACGACAGTCCAGCGCGTAGACATCGGTCCCAGCGGAAACCACCAATCGCCAGACCAGGAGCAGATCTGTTTTAGGATCCAGCAAGCGGTATTCAATATGTTCAGCGCTACTGGACTGATCCTGCAACTGCCATTGTGGCGCCCAGTGACGACCCTGACAGAGAATCTTGAGCGCTGGCTCCATAAAGGTTAGGTCGGCGTAGGTGCTGGCGATGGACAGGTACGCCCGATCGTCCATGCCCGCATTTGGCAAGGGTTCGGACTGTATAGTACGCAATTCCTGCTCCGTTATATCGCTCGACAAACGCGGACCGATATAACGAATACAAGGCATATTGGCCTGCTGTAGTATCACAATGGAGCTGTTGTCACAGTGTAACATTTCCATGCGCTGAACCCTTAACCCTTAGTGGCACCCAGTGTTAAGCCGGCGATAAAGTGCTTTTGCATCGCAAAAAACAAGGCCACCGGCGGCAACGCCGCGACGATCGAACCAGCTGAGATAAGATTCCAGGAGGCCAGCCATTGACCGCGCAAGGCACTGATACCGGCCGTTACCGGCCGCACTTCATCTGACTGCACCAAAACCAGAGCCCAAAAATAATCGTTCCAGACAAAGGTGAAGATCAAAACAGCTAGGGCCGCCAAGGCGGGTCGGACCAGGGGTAAAATGATCGAATGAAATATCTTCCATTCACTGGCACCCTCCAGTCGGCAGCTTTCCAGCAGCTCCTCGGGTATGCCAATAATAAAGTTACGCATAAAGAGAGTGCAAAATCCAGTTTGGAACGCAACATGGAAAAAGATCAGCGCCCAAATGGTGTCGTACATGCCTAGGTCGATGGTTAGGTTGCGCACCGGAATCATTAAGATCTGAAAGGGCACGAAATTGCCGCCAATAAACAGCGCAAAGATTAACAGGTTGCCGCGGAATTTAAATTTGGCCAGGGCGAAACCGGCCAGAGTGGCCAGGAACACCGAGCCAATCATGACGGGAATGGTGATCATGATGCTGTTTAGTAAGTACCGGCCCATATTAGTACTGGCAAAGACTGCACTGTAGTTCTCAATTAGATTCCATTCTGTCGGCAAACCCCAGTAGTTTCCCGCATTGATATCTGCTATTGAGCGAGCAGAGGTCATAAAGACTGCGGCCAGCGGCAATAGCCAGAGGATGACTGAGATCGGCAGTAGCAGCTTGTAACCGATTTGAATTACGGGTTTTGTTTGTGCAATGGGAGTCGGAAACATAGCCCTTAACCTCTCTCGTCTTTCAACATACGCCATAGAAAAAAGGCGATGTAAACCAACATTATTAAAAACAGCACGGTGGCAATAGCAGCGCCATAGCCCATACGATAGTTAAAGATCGCTTGTTCATACATAAAGTAGGCCAAGACCGATGAGCTACCATAGGGTCCACCGGCGGTCATAGACGCGACCAGGTCAAAAGATCGCAATGCCCCTATTACGGTGACCACCACAGCAATAAAGGTAGCCGGCCTCAGTTGCGGAATAACGATGTATCTGAGCATAGACCAACCCTTGGCACCGTCTATTCGGGCTGCCTCGATTTGGTCTGGGCTGATGTTGTTAAGGCCGGTCAGATACAGAATCATGGTGTAGGCGACTTGCGGCCACAATCCGGCAGCGATAATACCGTAGGTGACCAAACCTTCGTCGGCCAGAATGGGCAGTGGCGCTATATTGAACAGAGCCAGTATGTCCTGTAGCAGGCCGTAGCTGGGGTCGTAGAACCAGGAAAAGACGATGCCGATAATGACTTGAGAAATAACGAAAGGAAAAAAGAACAGCGACTTTACCGCTCGGATGCCTAGCACTTCCTGGTTGAGGAACAGCGCAATGCCTAAACCCAACGGTACTGCGAGCATATAGAACACCAACCACATTAGGTTGTTGGTCAAGCTTGTCCAGAATTGAGGATCATCAGTCAGGTCTATGTAATTCTGGAAGCCTATGAAAACCTTATCACCGATGCCATCCCATTGGTAAAAGCTCATCAGGATTGACTGGCCGATCGGGTAAATCACATAGATTGTAAAAATAACGATGGCTGGTGCCATGAAATACCAGGGTGTCAGCCTGTCTGACCATGATTTAGTATTACTCGATTGCACTGTGTGAGCCCTTTTTTTATTGGCATTTGGTTAGGCGGTGGTCATTATGATACTGCGTGGTAACGTTTTCAAGGAAAAAATGCGAAGTGCCAAATATTTATCAACATGACTATAACATCAATCTGGGTGGATTTTATTGATCCTGTTCATGCCCAATCCGAGAGTCAGATGATGGGTGTTTGTTTTCGCTCACCAGAATTATATCGAAAACCCGCAGACTGTAGGGATTATATGATTTTAGCTATCGATCGAGGAGTGACCAGTTTATGCGCAATTTATTTGCTTTGGTTGGTCAGGCGCGCAGAGAATCCAGCAGAAGCTGACGCAGCGCCATTCCGCTCATGGCTGGCTTGGCAAGGGTAAAAAAATCTCTGGCTTAGTGTCAGGGTGGCATCATTTGGTGTCGATTATCCTTTCTTGCAAATCCCAGTCTATACTGATATGTGCGTTGCAGGTTAGTCATTTGGGCTCTAGCTATTATTAGCCGGTCTGATCTTGTGACCGGCAATTTGCAACGAACCGGCTTGGAGCCTTGGTGTAACAGCTATATCGGGGGGTGGCAAAAAACTGTGATCGTTATTCAGTCTGTTACTGCGGTCAGATTTGTAAATGAGCTTCTCCCTGATGACTGTAATTCACTCAATTTGGAGGACGGTAGTTCATAGGGTGCTTTTTACAAGCTAAGTAATAAAAATCCCTCAAGATTTCGTTTTTTCGGCAGATACATGGGCAATGAGATCACTAGGTTACGACGCCAGGATGATAATTCACTGTAGTACTCCGAGGTTCCCTTGATGAAACTAAGACTGTCCGTAGCTAATAGGCTGTTTTTGGGTTTTTCCGCTGTCAGTATCGGTGTTTTGATTATCACCATCGTCAGTGTTGTTACGCTGCAAAGCATTCAAAAAAGTATTCAATTGATTGTTGATGAGGTCAACCCGACCGAAAAAAACCTCAGTGATCTGCAATTGGAATCGTTGAATCTGTCGCGGTTGGTGTCTGTTTTTTTTAACGAGCAAGATGTGGACGTATTAGCGGCGGTAAAGGTTGATTTTTCTGCGGCACGTAGCAGCTATAGTAGTGCTGAAATTGCCTTGCAGCAGTCCGTGAATCGTTTACCTGAGCTAAGTCGGGCGGCCAGCGAACTGGAGGTCATGACGCTGTCCGTGGCGGAATTGTTGGATGTTATCAGTACCAATATGGAGGCGTATGAGCAGAGTCTCTTAGAGCTGCAAAAGCTTTCCGACAAACGCAATGAAGTTGTCGAGCTGAATGCTGAGCTGGAAGTGGCAATGCAGTTGTTTATCGCCGAGTCTTTTGACCCCAGTGCCCAGCAACTGGCCTATGAGGCCCGAAGTCTGGTGGATAGGGGCGGCAGCTTGGCCTTGCAAATGACCTTCGCTAGCAATTTGGAAAATTTTCTGGCCTCTCAGGAGCTTTTTCGTGATTTTGCCGAAGCCTACAGTGCGGTCGGTTTTCGGATGTTGGGTTTCGCTCGTAATGATCCGTTTTTTGAGGAAAATATGCAGGGTGTTGCCGCCTTGGTAGCAGACCTGATCGGCTCCGTTAGTGCCGAAGGTGGTATCGGGCCGATCCAAAATAACTATTTGCAGTTGCGCGCCTCTTTGAGTCAGCGTTTGGACACTATTCAGACCAGTCTCACCAATAACGTCACCGCGTTAAATGGAGTGGCCGAGGAGGTCGATGAACTGTCGAGTTTGGCCTCGGCAGAGGCTCAGCGTAAAGGGGTCGCTGCCCGCACGACCTTGGTTGTTTCAGCCGTCATCGTTATTTTATTGAGCATTGTTATCGGCTATTTTGTCGTGTTGTCCATTAAACGACCGCTGATCCGGCTGCGCGCCTTCATTCTCAAGCTGGGTCAGGGTGACCTTACCTCCATGCTAGGCCACCACAGTAATGATGAAATGGGCGATATCAGTCGCGCAACCGACCAGTTGGTCACCGAACTGCGAGTCATGGTTACAGAGATTGAAAGTCAGTCATCGCTAGTTAGCTCAATCGCTATTGAGACCCGCCAGTTGTCAGAACAAACCCTGAGCAAGTCTTATGTGCAGCGGGAAGAGGTAACCCACTCGGTGCAGGCCATTGGCGAAATGTCCGAGTCGATCAAGGAGGTTGCTCGCACCGCAGAGCATACCAGTCAAGAAATGCAGTCGAGTGAACTTGAAGCTCAGAACATTAATGATGGCATCGCAGGTACGGTTCAGTCCATCGCGGAACTGAACCTGAAGATGCAGCAAGCTGTTGATGTCATTAAGCAGCTCGATGACGGTGTGGTGAGTATCGAGAGTATTCTGGAAACGATCCAGACGATTGCTGAGCAGACCAACCTATTGGCTTTAAATGCCGCCATTGAAGCCGCACGCGCGGGTGACCAAGGACGGGGTTTTGCTGTCGTCGCAGATGAAGTCAGAACACTGGCGACTCGAACCCAGTCATCAACAGAAGAGATTCGCGCTAAAATAGAAAGTATTCAGAAGCAATCGAATCAGGCAGTCGTGACCATTAATGAATCGCAACAGTCGACCGCCGGGGTGGCCGATAATGCGCGGGTAGCCGGTGAGCGGTTTACCGAATTTATGACCCAGATTCGCAGCCTTAGCGGTGCCAATGTCTCTATCGCTGCTGCAGCCGAGGAGCAGAGTGCGACCACCGATGGAATGAGCCGTATGATGCAATCGATCGGCAGTCTGACTGAGGAAACTGCGAGTATTACCGATCAGGTCGTGAACGGTGTTCAGTCGCTAAATACGGTGGCCAATGATCTGGGCGAAGCAGTACATCGATTCAAAATATAGACTAACTGGGGCCCATTAGTGTCTATCAGGGCGAGCAAAGAGGGTTTAGAGTTCCAGATCCGCCAGGGCTAGCCAGTCGACCTGAACATTGGCTTGTATGAGCATCTCCTGGCTGATTTGGATCTTCTCACCCCAGCGCGATAGGAAGTCGGCAGACTGTTCGGGGCAGTGTACGGTCGCAATGCCCGTTTGAATGATTTTAGCCGCACAGTTTGGGCAGGGGAAATGGGTTACCCAGATATGACAGCCGGTCAAATCCCGTTTGGCAAACAGAATAGCATTTTCCTCCGCGTGCAGGGTCTTGAGTAATTTCATTTCCCGATTGTCAGTATTGGCACTATCAGAAATACCGTGCGGATAACCATTAAAACCGACTGATACTATCCTGTTATTTTCCGTAACAACGGCGCCAACCTGGGTTGAGGGATCTTTACTCCATGACCCAACTAGCTGCGCCATTTGATGAAAACGTGAAGCCCATTTTGAGACCATGAGATGCCTACTCTGTTGGCTATTAAGGCGGCTTATTGTGCGTAAGAAACAAAGCTTTCGCAACCACGATGAATTGGTTTATTCTGGAGACTCAAATCTGCTAAAAAGGACCACGGTGTGAAGCGAACCAATCAGGTTTCATCACCTAAGTTACTATTGTTGATGGCTAAGATTCCTTTTTTCCTGAAATTTAGTGGCAGTGAGCGAGCACAAATGGCTGAATTTGCACAGATTTTCATCGCCGATTCGGATGAAGCCATCATTGAAAAGGAAGCGCGAGATACCTGCTTCTATGTGTTATTGAGCGGACAGGGTCGCGTTTGTGTTGAACGCAGCAGTGAACCTGTGGCCATTATTGCGCCGGGTGAGATATTTGGCGAAGTGGGCTTTATATTGAACAGTCCTCGCTCCAGCTGGGTCTTTGCCAATCAGATCTGTGCGCTGTTGCGAATAGATCAGATGCTTATGAACAGTCTGGACGTGTCGGCACGCGATAAGATAAAAGATCAAATTATTTTCAAATTGGCCAAAACCATTGTGGCCTACAATGCGAAGATTTAGAGTTTGCTGTTAGCGTCGTGGCACGCAAAAGAGGGCGGTGCAGGAAGTCTGCTGGGCATACTTAAAACGAGTCTACTATGCACAATAGTTGATGGCATTCTGGAAAAGGCTTGAATGTCTGTTAGGCTGATGGCGCGGAATAGGCTACCGTCAGGAGACCAACGGCCAAAGAGTACTTCCGTATAGATGCTTAAACTCGAGTCTATGATCCACAAAAAATGGTGGCATCCCGTAGGGGACTCGAACCCCTGTTACCGCCGTGAAAGGGCGGTGTCCTAGGCCACTAGACGAACGGGACACAGTGCTCATTTGGTGAGCGGGCGGATCTTACCACCCCTCCTCGCAGATGCAACTCTTTTCTGGCATAGCTCGGACGATTGATGGGACTCTGGCGTGGGTTCAAGAAGTATTCAACACCGCCCTCAGGGATGGGACTATGATTTCATCTTATCGCGGTAAGCACAGGTTCGGCTAAGTGATGTATCGCTCCCGGGACATTCTATGCTGTTCGGCCTGTTATGGCTCGGCAGCGGCTTATGAGGGTGTGTTCCTGGCTGGCTTGTCCATTCTGTATCAGACGGTTGCCGACACCAACCAGGTCTGTGCGAGCGCCTAGCTCAGGCTGCGGCGCCGTGGTTAGTTGGTGATCCGGATCTCGAGGCGGCGATTTATTTTCCAGGCGACAGCAGTGGCTTCAGCCCGCACCGGGTTGTTGGCCGCCTTGCCAGCTGCGGTCATTTGGTGGGCCGTCACACCTAGGTCGACAAAATATTGTACTACCTTGCTGGCGCGCGCCGAACTGAGTTCCCAATTGGAGGGAAAGTTCGCGGCCCAGTCCGACACGATAGGCCGGGCATCGGCATGACCGATAATCAGAATGTCGGCATTGGGTAGGTTTAGCAGGGTCTGTGCCAAGGGGCGCATCAGATCGTCAATAGCTTCGACCATTTGCAACGACGACGGGTTGAATATCAGCGCCAAGGGAATGTCGATGACGGCCTCACCAGTAGCACTTTCACGTAGAACAATAGTGGGGAATTTGACTGTTAGCCGCTTTGATAGGTTCAGGAGTTCATTTTGCAGCGCGGTTTTGCCGGCACTGGGGCCATCGTCGTAACTGCGACGCAGCTCACGCTGTTGGTTGTTGATCGTTTTTTGTGCCTCCGCGAGCCGTTCTGCAAGACCTGTTTGTGCGCCCTTGAGTGAAGTGATATCGGTTCGTGACTGGGCCAGCAATTGCTCGGACTGTTGAGCCGTATCCAGGGTTTGTAGATACTCCAGATTCAAATTGGTGATATGACCCTGCAATTCACGTACAATCTGAGCCATAGCCTCTTGTTGGCTGGCCATGTCCTCCAGTCGAGCCGACCGATTTAGCGTCTGCTGCTGATCGGCCGAGAAACGCTGAGTTAGTTGATCGATGGTCTGTTTTGCTTGTTCAAGTTCAGAGCCAAGCGTGGTATTGGCTTGGAATAGTACGCCATTGGCGGTCAAGGAAGCGGCCAAGAAGGTAAGCGAAAAAATAATAGTTTGTGTGGGATTTAAATGACTCAAAATTGGCCAACCTAAGGTGAAGCTACTGGGATGGGTTGAAGTTAATGATGTCATGTCGACAATGCAACGACTTCGTTCATTTAACGGCCACTAAGTTGACCAAAAACTTGTGTACGGGTAAATTGTTTGCTGAAATAATTGGGTGACTAAAAATAACAAAGAGGCCAGTCGATGAGCTATCAAATGCCAATTGAAGTGCTTGTGCAGGGCGCGTTAAAGCATCCTAATAAACCGATGTTCTACCAACCGGTCAATCGCCAATGGCAGGTGACCAGCTGGCTGGAGGCTGAAAGCCAAGCAGCACGGATAGCTGCGGGTCTGCTGTCATTAGGCTTGCAGCCGGGCGATCGGGTTGCCATCTATGCCAAGAATTCAGTCGAATGGTATATCTCAGATTGGGCCATCATGATGGCCGGTCTGATCAGTGTACCGATTTATGCCACGGCCAATGCACAGACCATTGGCTACATATTAGAGCACAGTGGTGCCAAAGCTGTTTTCGTGGGCAAGTTGGATGATCTGCTGGCCGCCGCGGCGCTAATCGATGGCCGTATCCCGCGCATTGCCTACCCCTATGAAACATTGCCTGCCGATCACTTTTGGGTCGATTGGCTGGACCAATTCGCCCCGCTGGCGGTCTTTCATAGTCCGACGTTGGATGATGACATGACCATCGTCTACACCTCCGGCAGCACAGGTGAGCCCAAGGGTGTGGTGCTCACTTATAGGAATTACGCCTCAGCCTGTAGCGAGAATCAAAAGTGGCTGGCGGTCAACGAGAAGGACCGCATCCTCTCTTATCTGCCCTTAGCGCACATAGTTGAGCGGGGTGTTATACAGGGACCTGGCTTGTATGGCGGCGCCACCTTCTATTTTGTCGAGTCGCTGGACAGCTTTGTCGAGGACTTGAAATATGCGCAACCGACGGTTTTTGTTTCGGTACCTCGGCTCTGGACCAAGTTTCAGACTGGCGTTTTTGCCAAGATGTCAGCCGCCCGGTTGGCAAAACTGCTGCGCATTCCACTGATCGGCCCATTGCTGGCGGCTAAGATTCGTCGGGCCTTGGGTTTGGATAAGGCGCGCTTATTGGGCTGTGGTTCGGCACCCATTTCTAAATCGATTTTAGCCTGGTATCAAACCATCGGGGTGAATATATGCGAAGGTTGGGGCATGACCGAAACCTCCGGCCTATCCTGTTCGAACCTGCCGTTTCGAGCAGATCGGGTCGGAACGATCGGTAAACCTGGTAAGTGTGTCGAGATGTCCCTATCCGAGAGTGGTGAAATCTTGATTCGGGGCGATGCCGTATTCAGTAAATATTACCGAAATCCTGAGGAAACCGAGCGCAGCTTTAGCGAAGGCTGGTTCCGAACCGGTGACAAGGCGACCCAGTCCGCCGATGGCGTCTATCAGATTATCGGTCGGGTTAAGGAGACCTTTAAAACGGCTAAAGGCAAATATGTCGCTCCGGTACCCATTGAATCGCTGTTGGCAGCTAATCCGGATATCGATCAACTGTTAGTAATGGGGTCTGGCCGCAAACAACCGATTGCTATCGTGGTACTGGCAGAGCATTTGCGCAGCGCTCATCGGGATCAATTACGCAATTCGCTGCAGGCCACGCTAGACGAAGTTAACAGCACCTTAGAATCCCATGCGCGTCTGGATGGTATCGTGGTGGTCACCGACAGCTGGTCTATTGAGAATCAACTACTGACCCCGACCTTGAAGATTCGCCGCAGCCTATTGGAGGCGCGATACACTAGTATTGCCCTGCATACCCAGGCACAGTCGATCGTCTGGCAGGACGAGTTGAGCAGCTAACGCGTTCAATCGAGGGCGTTCGGGTCACCGGTTGACTCGAAGCGCCGCTCGCCGAGGCGAGTTTTTGACTGGCGCTCCAGTCGCCTTAGTGAGTCTCCACCTGAGTTAAATCATTGCCTGTCGAGCCAATATCAACCCCCCGGAGGATACTATTCTATTTCAACCCTATACCGATTCCGCCTTGGGCAGCGATGCTTTAGTCGATAGGATGGCTGGACAGTAAAAAAACAATAAAATGGGCAAGTATGACTGACCTCAGTACCCGTTCCAGCTTTGCCGTTCAACCTGAAATTGTATTAGGACAGGGCAAGCCTACCCAGAATAGGGTTAGCTATAGCTCCAATCCGCTGGTGGTGCAAGATTCGATCCATATCGATCATGATAACCACCCACTTTCGGTTACCCAGTTGTCCACCAATATGGTCCGAGTCTGCTTGGGCGAACCGCTGATAGCGAGTGTTGCCGTGCTGCCCAACAGAGACTTTCATAACCCCGCCGAGCTCCCCAATCGGATCGAGTGGTCTTGGTTACCCGATGAGCAGTGGCAAATAGCCATGCATCGTCACGGTCAGGGGCTGGCAACCTCGCGGGGTCTCTATGTGGATAACGATGGGGTGTTACATCTGTATCTGACCTTGCCCGATAGTTGGCCGGTTTACGGTCTGGGCGAAAAAACCGGTGATTTGAACAAGCAGGGTAAAAAATGGACTTTTTGGAATTCCGACGTCTTCCTGCCGCACACCGAGACCACCGATGAGCTCTATCAGTCTATTCCGTTTATGACGGTATTGACGGATCAGGGCTGGATGGGTATTTTTCTCGATAATCCCGGTCGCAGCTGGGTCGATCTCAGTTTGACTGACGAAGTATGTATCAGCGTAGCCAGCGGCGCACTCGATCTCTATGTCTTTAGCGGGTCAACACTGGGCGACATAGTTGACCTCTACACTCAGCTAACCGGTCGGCCCTTTTTGCCGCCCAAATGGGCATTGGGTTATCAGCAGTCTCGCCACAGCTACGAAACCAGTCAAGAAGTCCGGGCCGTCGTCGAGGGTTTTCGGCTTAACGATCTGCCCTTGGATGCGCTCTACCTCGATATCCTTCATATGGAGGGCTACCGGGTCTTCAGCTTCGATCCGCTGACTTTTGACCAAGTACCGGAGTTGGTCGCTGATCTGGGCGCTGCGGGTGTGCGGGTGATACCGATAATCGATCCCGGGGTGAAATGTGACCCGGATTATCGCGTTTATCAGCAAGGCTTAACGGCCGACTACTTTGTCCAATCAGTCCAGGGTGCGCCCTGGCAGGGCCCGGTTTGGCCGGGTGAATCGGTCTGGCCGGACTTCTTTCAGCCACAGGTCCAGCACTGGTGGCAGGATTTGCACCGATATTATACCGACCGGGGCATTCAGGGCTTCTGGAACGATATGAACGAGCCGGCCGTCTTCAATGAGCGCATGACACTCGACGCTGATTCGGTGCATCGGGTTGCGGGCGTGTCGGTTCCGCATGAGGCCGTCCACAATGCCTATGGCCTGTTGATGTCAGAGGCGACAGCGGCGGCGATTGTAGAGCAGTGCGCTCAAAGGCCCTTTGTCCTGACGCGCGCTGGATACGCTGGCATCCAGCGCAGTGCGGCGGTTTGGACGGGTGATAATAGATCCTCTTGGGAGCATTTGCGGCTTAGTGTGCCGATGTTGCTTAATATGGGCCTATCCGGCATTGCCTTTACCGGAGCCGATATCGGTGGCTTTATGGATGATAGCCGGCCGGAGCTTTTTACCCGTTGGATGCAGCTGGGCTGTTTTTATCCGCTGATGCGCAATCACTGCTCTATCGGACAAGCTCGGCAAGAACCCTGGTCGTTTGCCGAGCCCTGGACCGGTCGGGTGCGCCAGGCGATGCACCGTCGCTACCAGCTATTACCTTACCTGTATCAGCTGTTTCGGGATGCCCATGAAACCGGCTTGCCGATTATGCGGCCGATGCTTTGGTTGGAAGAGCAGGTCCATCAAACCGAAAATATGAGCGACCAGTTTATGTTCGGTGATGCTCTGCTGATTGCACCGATATTGGTAGCCGGTGCTTTGGCCCGTTCCGTCTGGTTGCCCAAAGGCCTATGGCACAGCCTGATCGATGATTTCCCCCTGGACGGCGGACAATTTGTCTTGGCGCACACCGGGTTCGATGATATCCCGATATATCTTAAGGCCGGTGCTATCCTGCCCTTGGCACCTTATCGTAGCTCGACACAGCGCATTCAGAAGGAGCTGCGTATCCTGATTGTGGATGGCGCTGACCATGGCCGGATGCTGTTTCGCGACGACGACGGACTGAGTGCCACGCCGGCAGGGAACCGCTACGCCCGACTGTCCATTGGTTATCATAAGTCCGCGGCCCTGGTCGAATGCCATCTGTCACTTGATCGATCCTATTTTAAGCCTGAATGGCAAGTGATCACGCTTGGCGTGCCGATGGCCTGGAAAGATCAAGCGATTTTGTTGAATGGCGAGCCCTTTTCCGGCCAATCCAACGTTGAGGGTGTGCGCTGCCGGCTGCAGTATATTCGGCCCTTAGATTGGCTCTAAGCCAGCGTTTCGGGTTGACTGGAACGTTCTGTTGCGCGCTCTTCTGTTAGTCCTTAGGGAATCGCTCACGCTTGGCCCAGGGCACTTCTATGCGTTTTATTTGGTTATTTGAGAATCAGGTCACATTTTGGCGCGATATTTGCGAAGTACATGATAACTCATTGAATTTGACTGAAAATTGACGAATGGCCTTCCTAGATAATTTTCGCAACGCCGGCATTCACCTACGCAATGTCGATGGCACAGCGGTACTGAAGAATACCGGGCAGGGTGCAAAAGCCGCCGGTCTACGACTGCTGGGTGTGCCGATTTTAC
>Ga0307492_10000818_pt1 | contig 13063 bp, 10 predicted proteins | sample SI3LmetaG_FD_202365 | JGI IMG/M metagenome (GOLD analysis project Ga0307492, IMG submission 202365) | Sea-ice brine microbial communities from Beaufort Sea near Barrow, Alaska, United States - SI3L | ecosystem: Environmental > Aquatic > Marine > Coastal | place: USA: Alaska | collected 2017-05-06
GCGCACGCTGTGAATATTTCAAATGATACAACTCAACTTTATTGGACATAACAGAAAAACGACAGCCTGCTATTTTGCCACCTGTAGAAACGTAAAACACCCATTAAATACTGCAGAACTAGACATTGAATTTATAAATGCTTTACGAAGACATTCATCACAAAGGATTTAGAAAATTTTATAAAGACACTCATAGTTTTATAAAGACACCCGTCATAATAAAAAACCAAAAATTGATTTTTCCTGTCGATCATGGTTTAGGCTATCCTAGCCTCCATCAAACCAGTCGTTCCCATTATCGACATCATTCGTTTCAGGTTGTACGCCAGTACACTGAGGCTCATTTCAGTGCCAACGCTCTCAAGGCCTTTGGTTACAAAGTCATCAAGCGCTTCTGGAAACAAGGTGGTTTGTGTTCTTGACTGGCCTAAAATATGATGAGCCATCACGTTTTCTCTGTGGTTTAGCTGACCCTATAATTAGACTAAAAATGGTGATTTGATAGGCGGTAAAAAATAAGAATGAAAACACACAGGCTAAAAGACACATAACACAGGGGCAAACCTAAGGAGTGTTTTGGACAAACATCTACGATATACAATTCAAAACCCACGCCCAATGCCGCTATAACGAACACGACAAACCAGCCTGAATAAAACAGTTTAGCTTTGAGTGATTTGGTTGATACCAATTGGCTGGCCAGCATGGATAAATACCCCACACTGACCAGATAACATATAGGCAAACCAAGCATGTCAGGGCAAGGATTTCCGCCCGTGGCTGTTTCATAAGAAACCGAAAAGCCACCCCATAAACCCACGGCAATTAACAGCCATAGGATTAATCGACTAACAAGGCGCAAAGTATTAATCAGAATGTGACTAGTGTATTAACAAGGTCACCTGTTTTCACATCAACTCTCCCATCGATGTAACGCACACTAACCTCTTTGGCACCAGTATCTCCAAGACCAAATATCTGAATATGTGATTGGTCAGAACTTAAACCTTCACCAGATACAAAATCTCGCTTTAGCACACTTCCGTCGCTTTTTATCACGGTGATTTTCGCTGCGATTGAACCGATGTTATCCGCCAACTTCACTTTAACGAAATTGCTTTTACCGCCTTTGTTAATAAACACTTTTGATTTACCGGCGATATTGATATGCACAAAATCAGGATAACCATCATTATTAAAGTCAGCGGTAATTGGGCTAATGCTATATCCGTTGTTCTCTACCCCGCTTTGTTCGCTAGTTTCAGCGAATTCTCCGGTTTCGGTTTGCAACAAAAAGCGCCCCGGTAAGCGTAGAAACGGAATTTTGTGAAAGGGAAAACCAATGTAGTTTTCTGATACCACTAAATCATCACGCCCATCTAAATTAAAATCTTCAAATATCGCTCCCCAAGAAAACTCATAATCGGCTAGTTTGACCTTCTGTGCCACGTCCTCAAACTGAAAATCCCCTTTGTTCTGAAACATTATCCACTTAGGGTTATATACTTGATCATCACGTAAATCGCCTTTGGCTAAAAATGACGGCGCCGTGCTGCCAACATTGGAAAAGAAAAAATCCACAAAACCATCATTTTGATAATCGGTAACCGCGATACCCATAGGATAACTGTACTCTTCACTATTAGGGTTGGCAGCATCAGCAAACTGATTGTTTCCCAGATTCTTCCAAGTTTTTACTTGGCCGGTGTCATGAGCCACTACTAAATCTTCCAGCCCGTCGTTGTCCATATCCACAAATATGCCCATAAAGGTGTTGTGGGTGTATATCAAACCAGAAGACTCGGTAATGTCACTAAAGCTATTATCGCCATTATTCAGTAACATCGCACTAGTGCCACCATACCCTTCCTTGTTAAAGATATTTTGTCCTTCTACTAGCTCTTTTTTAATGTAACCAGCAACATACATATCAAAGTGTCCATCACGGTTAATATCACTGATAGCGACTGACAAGGGCGAGGTATCTGCCTTAAGCGGGACATTAAGCTTCTGCTCAGTAAACTGCCCGTTCTGATTCAGATATAACCAGATACCCGAGGTGCGTGACACAATGAGATCTGAATAGCCATTGTTATCTACATCGATCACCGACGAACCAAAGGTGGCATCCTGAATTGCTGACTTGGTAAAAATCTCCCGCGGTAAAGGTGTAAATTTGCCGTTTGAATATTTAAAAAATTCATCATGTTGATTGGGGCCACCACCAATAAACAGCTCCTCTGTACCATCGTTGTCGATATCAATAATTGCACTTGCAGTGAAGGGTAATGACTCCGCTTCATTAAGCTTATGCTCAAAATCCAGATAAGATGACTCGAACGTGGGAATATTTATATTATCGCTTGAAACATCGTAATCAACATTCTTGTCCAGTGTAAAGCGCACCAACACAACAACAATCAGCCCGGTGATAAGTATGACGGGGATCAGTAGTATTTTTTTCATGGTTTTTCCTGTGAGTGATTGTTAACTCGCGATATGTTTCGCGCTTGTAATAAAGACATAATAAAAAACAGTCCAAAACCCACATTCAGGGCAATGGGCATCAAGTATTTTCCAGTAGACGGGCTGATTAAATACACAATAAATGACAACAGCAGTAACACAATGGGGCTAAAGAGCGCCTGCCATTTTTGATAATGCGAGCGACCGGTCAAAGTGAGATAAATAAAGATACCCGATAGTATAACTGTGGTGATACGGATAATCGTCAACAGGTTTTCATAACGAAGTTGATACAACTCAACCAAACCATCTAGGTTTACCCCCGTTTCCTGCAAATGGGTGATTGCGCCGATACTGGCGCGGGAGCTTATCCACTGTGCCCCAATCATGAAACCGTAAGCACTAATTATAAAACCTATAAACGCTAGCTTTTGATTGGCCGGTTTTAACATCAGGTAGATGTGCCAACATCCCACTACATATAATGGCGCCCCCAAAGCACCAAAAAAGTGACCAAAGGTTTGTTGTTGATCGGATGTGGCCAACATAAACTCGTAACTGGTTTCAGAGAAACGTGCCAAGGGATCAAAGTGCAGAAGAAACTCCCCAACCCCAACCAATACCGCGGCTACTAATCCTAATATACCGGTGATCATTATATATTTACTGTTCACTGACTTGCTCCAAAATGGCTAAACTCTTAGACACATTTGCCTACACACATAAACAATACACCATCACAATACTTCCAATGATATTTATCACACTAACATTAAGCCAACATTAAACTAACATTAAACTAACAAAGATTTAAAGGGCCTTTTCGAAACAAAAATAATTTCAATGGGATTGAAATATAATGCTTACTAGCTAACCCCACCTCCAAAAATTGATTTGAACAAGAGATACGTGTGAATTACTATCTAATCGTTACTGGCTGTTTAATTGCTACAGCAGCTTTGATACATGTTGGTTGTCTTATCTTCGGTGCACCATGGTATAGGTCATTTGGTACCGGTGAACAGATGGCCGTCATAGCTGAACAAGGCCTGATTAAACCAAGTATCATCACGTCTTGTATTGTATTATTATTGTTCTGTCTATTTAGCCACTTTACGCATTCTCTGCAACTAGAATAATTGGGCGTTTGCCATTACTACGTTTGGCACTCATTGTGATTTCGGTGATCTATATTGCGCGTGGTATAGAAGGTTTTTACTTTGTTTCTAACCCAATAGGTAGAAGCCCAGAGTTTTGGGTATCGAGTTCTGTGATTTGTTTGTTTATTGGTTTGATTCATTTGATTGGGCTTAAACAACAATGGCTTGTTTTATAATTGGATAGTTAGAGAATTTTCTAAATTAGCCCCGTAACTACCCCTATAATATTCTGATATTAAAGATTTTTCTTTAACCCGCCAAAAAGCACATAAAACATTGCTGGAACAAAAAACAAAGTGATCATTGAGCCTATGGCCAATCCACCTATCATTAACGTTGCCATCGGTTCGAATAAGGTACCGCCGTTTATCGCCATAGGTGTGAGCCCAAGTACAGTGGTAAGTGTCGTTAGTGTTATTGGAGTGACGCGTTTTTGGGCAGCAATGATGATGGACTCTTTTAGCTCGCGTGTTTGTCTTTCAATATCAATCTGATCAATCAGCACTATGGCATTGTTAATGATTATACCGGCCAGCGATATGATCCCAAGTGTGCCAAAGAACGATAAGGGTTGGCTGGTCAACAACAAGCCTATTGGTGCACCAACAATGATAAAAGGGATTGTGGCAAATATTAGTGTCGCACGGCGAAAGGAATTAAATTGAAACATAATGGCCGCCAACATCACGATAAATGCCATGGGTAAACCTGCTCCTAGTTTATTATTGACGTCAGCGCTGTCTGCTGTTTCACCTGCAATTTCCACTTGATAACCACCTTCAAGATCTATTTTATCAAGAGTAGGTTGCACAAATTCAAGTAATTGTCCTGCGGACAAACTGCCACTTTTTGCCGATATTTTAATGGTACGTTGTTGGTTTTCTCTACGTAGTTGCGAAAATTCAAATTGAGGTATAAAAATCGCGACTTGGTCAAGGGAGATAATTCTATCGCCCACTGGGATACTTAAATTTTCTAAATCTTCTAGGCTATTTCTAAAATCTTTTTCAGCTCGTAATACGATAGGAATTGAATAGGTACCCTCGCGGAACTCAGAAATATTAGCGCCAGAATAAAAAGTGTCCATAAGCTCGGATATATCTTGTGAGGTGATACCTAAATCCCTTGCTTTGTTTTGTGCGATATCCAAAACCAGTTTTAGTACCTTGTTTCCCCAGTCATTTTCGTTCTGAGTCATATGGGGCGCTTGGGAAAAACCAAGTTCCACTTCGTTCGCAAGCGTTAATAGACGGTCGGCATCAGGACCAGAAATTTTAATGTCAACTATGCCAGATTCTGAACCACCCATGGATAGACGTTTTATCTTGAAGCGGGCTGCAGGATGTTGCTCAAATAAGTATCGTTGCGCTCTTTTTGACGCCTCGATTGCACCGTCTGCATCTAGGGTATTAATCAACATAAAGGCTGAAGCAGGATCAGCATCACCAGGGTTTAATGATAAATAAAACCTTGGCCCACCATCACCCACAAAAATAGTAGTATTCGAAACTTCGGGGTTGTATGACTTGTTGGATAACCACTTTTCTACTGCTAGCGCTTCTTGTTCTGTGCGGGAAATTGCTGTGCCTTTGGGCATGTCCATATAGATTAAAAATTGGTTCCGTTCGCTTAATGGAAACATTTCATCAGGCACTTTGCTGAATAAATTACTTGCCAGGAAAACCAGTGTATAACTGATGAATATAACCAGTAAAGACAGGGGTAAAGCTTTGCTAAGTAAACTGCTATAGATGTTGACTAATCGGCTTGGTTTGTCATCTGAAACGGAGGGTGATTTTTTAGAAAACCATACGCAAAGTGCAGGTAACAGATAAACCGAGCACACCCACGACCCAGCCAACATGAGTCCAACCACTGCACCGAGGGAATATCCGTACTCACCTTCTGTGCCTTCTAGTATTAACAATGGAATAAAGGCAGCGACCGTAGTGACAGAGGCAACTGCAAGGGGCACACCAAATTGTTTGCTGGCCGAGTACGCTGCCAAACTAGGCTCTTTGCCTTGATGAATTTGGCGCTGAATGTCCTCAACAATGACTAGCCCATTATCAACCAATAGACCCAAAGCTAAAATAACAGCGGCGATAGATACAACCTGTAACTCTATACCCATAGGAGCCATTGCTATCACTGCAAACATCACAGTAAAAGGCACGATACTGGCCACAATGATGGCAGGTCGCCAGCCTAAAAACAGGATCAGAACCAATAACACCACTACAACAGTTTGCACTACATTAGATAAAGCGTTGTTGACAGCTTGGGTCACTTTAGTTTCTTGGTAGGTCGAAAAGTTGAACTCTATGCCTATAGGCTGGGTGAACTCAAACTGTTCAACAGCTTGTTTGATTTTGCCCCCTAACACTTGTATGTCTTGACCCGCGGTCATCTGCACCGCCAGCATAATCGCTGGTTTACCATTGTAGAAGGTGGGTGCCTTTTTGGGATCTTCATACCCTCTACGCACATTTAATAGGTCTTCTAAACGCACATAACTATCTAGATCAGGTACCTTGGTTAAGACTCCTTTTATGGCTTCAATGTTTTTTAATTCTCCATTGGCTTCTAAAATCAAATTAGTACCGCCACTGTCAAATTGTCCAGCAGGTAAGATTACATTTTGTGCTTGTAGGTCATTCAACACCTGCTTAAATTGGATACCTACAGCGGCTAGTTTACGTGAATCAATCTCTAACCAGATACGTTCTTCTTGTACTCCCATCAAACTTACTTTCCCAACTCCTAGTATGGTATACAAATGTTTTCGAAGGGATTTGGCTGATTCTCGAATCTCATTGTGATCAAAACCTTCACCTGTTACAGCTATGGTTGATACCATCACATCGCCGTAGTCAGTATTCACAAATGGCCCCTGAGTATTTGTGGGAAGATCCCGCTTAAGGTCCTGCATCTTATTGCGAATTTTTTCAAAAACTTCAGGTAGGTCTTGTGTGGGAACCGAATCATCAATATTTAGGTATACCACGGCTTTACCGGTGGTTATTAGGGTATTGATGTCCTCAATCTCACTGATTTGCCGCGCGGTTCTTTCTAACGGATCGGCTATCAACTCTTCCATGCGAATGGGTGCCATTCCTGCTAATTCCGCTGAAACAACCACTGTACGAATGGTAATAGATGGGTCTTCCCGCTTAGATAAATCAAAGTAAGCGGCCATACCTAGTGCTAGTAATGCAAGCATGGTTAGGACAGTAAAGCGAGATGATTCGATACCAAATCGAGTGAGATTAACCATAACCTACTCCTACTTGTTATCGGCAAGAAGTTTTACGGTTTGGCCTTCTCTCAAGAAAGATACGCCTGCTATTGCCACGCGATCACCTTGTTTGAGCCCCGCAACAATAATGACTTGGTTATCTCGGATCCCCCCAATAGATACTTGCTGTTTCTTAGCGGTTTGGGTATCAGGATCATACAAAAATACTGTGACTTCCCGAGGTTCAAATGGGTCATAGTCTTTTTCAAAATTAATCGAACCTTCTACTAATACAGCCGATATGGGGATAGTAAACCCTGTACCTTGTGTAACACTAAACTCCATGCTGATTTCTACCGCCATACCTACTTTTAGAGCTGGGTGGGAATCTTGAAGAGTAACAATAACAGGGTAACTTGATACGGTTGTGGTACTAGTGGCAAGTTCAGATACATGGCCTTTTAATTCAACCTTTGGATTGTCGGCTAAGCGGATTGTAACGGGTTTTCCGACCACCATACGCGAGGCAATGTCGTAAGAAACAGAAAACTGTGCTTCAAATCCATTGGGGTTGTATAAAGTCGCAACTGTAATGCCTGGGGTGATGTTATTAAAAGAACGAACTGATACTGTGTTTATAATGCCATCGTAGGGGGCTTTTAGCTCAGATTTTGTTAATTCTTCCCTAGCTGTATCGAGTCTAGATTTTGCCCCTTCAGTTTGTGCTTGTAATGTCAGCACCGAAGTACGAACGTTTTCAATCTCTGTTTGGCTGATGATGCCTTCAGCGTTGAGTTTTTCTTTACGTTGCAGATCTGCCTGAGTATTATTAAGGGATGCTTGGGTTTCTTCATAAGCCGCTTTTGCTGTTTCTACTGCTAGTAATAAATCTCTTTTATCAAGGGACAACAATATTTGGCCTACAGACACCTTCTGACCCACTGAAAGTGTTTTTTCAGCTAAACGTCCCGCTACCTGAAATGCTAATTCAGTGGACTCAGAAGGTTGTAATACACTGGGGTAACGCCTAACAGAGCTGTTTTCTTGATGACTAATCAGCATAGTTTTAAGGCCACGTACAGGTTCTGCTGGTTCTAATGGGTCAACTTTTCCACAAGCGATGGTTAACGACGCCATAATAAACAAACTAGTTTTTGCATTAACCTTCATAATTGTAAACCTTTGGGATGTTTTCTTGATTTATATAACTTATTTGAATACTATTCGAACTTAATTCAAATGACAAGTAGGAGAGAATATTAGTATGGCACCTGCTGCTAGATTTTCACCTATTGAAGAAGAAAACCTCATTTTAGATGCTGCTGCGAAATGCATCCGAAATAGCTCATTACTTGATTTCAAAATGAGTGAGATTGCCGCAGAAGCTGGTATTTCTATGGGGTCGGTGTACAAACATGTGCGTTCAAAAGAAGATGTATTGATCGCTTTAGCGACAAGGGTGATAACCCATTCTCAGGTGGTGATGTCTAAACTAATGGCATTGCCATTGTCAGCACCAGAGCGGCTTATTTGCACCACATTATTTAACCCTATAAAAATCCAATCAGAGACTTTCGCCATTCATCTAGAAATGATGATCAGCAATCAAGCACTTTTACAGCGATCATCCCCTAGATGGCTAGAAAAACTGACTATGCTCGATCATTCGATGCAGCAAATATTTATAGATTCCCTTTTATACGATAAAGACTTGTTAGCTGAAGGTGCCAAGCGCGCCGAGTTAATTGAAGAGCTAATGGTGGGGTTGTGGTCAATGCATGTGGGATTTTTGCAAGTTGTACTGCACCGCAGTGCATTACATTTTGGCGAACCGGCTAAAGATTTGCCTTTTCCGTTGGACTTGGATCATAGCTTAGTCAGAAATGCTAAGTTGCTCATTAATGCTTATCCTTGGGCGAAACCATTAAAAAAATCAGGAATGCGAAAAGCGCTAAATGAATTGGAAAAGTTAGGTTATCGATAAGGAGGTGAAAATCGTTTATTAATCAACTTTTTTCACATAATTCAGAATTCAAAACAATCGCCTCCACTGTTGCGCAAGCCAATTTTGAATATTGCTTTTGTTTGTGATGATGAACTGCTTTTATTCAAACAGACTTATCTGAGGCGGTACTAGATTTTCGCCGTTAGATGCCTGCTTGCAGCGCGTACTTGGTATTTACACGATGAGAACACCTAATGTAATTCTCTCGAAGGAGCCATTCACGGTTAGATGGAGATTGACTCAAGCGAAGTATTTTGGCAGGCAGTGACTAACAGAGCATCATTTACGGTAATTTATACTTGCCGATCCGATCATTGCTTAAACTACCTAAATACAAATAACCATCATACTCCTGAGCCGAAGTGATTTCCTTTAGGTGCTCTCCAACGGGATCATGCAAACTTTGAGTGATTTGTGCTTGTTCATTCAAAGCTAAAACTAAGCCGTAAGGTTCGGGTTTAGGCCATAAAGCTTTGGGCAGTTTAGACATTTGAGCTTTTAGAAAAGGAAAGACATGCAGTGTATCCAAAACGTCATTTCGAACCGTAAACAAAGCCAGCCAAAATGTTCCATTTCCATTGCTAGAAATGTTATCGGGGAATCCTGGTAGGTTATCAATGAAGATGTCTTGTGTACCTGCTTTGGGTCCCTTTAGCCAATATCTGAGGATCCTGTAACGGTAAGTTTCATTTACTAACAGAAAGTCTTCTTGCTGAGATAAAGCCACCCCGTTTGCAAAGTAAAGATCGCTCAATAACACTTTAATTTCAGCGGTAGCTGGGTTGTAACTGAGAAGTCGGCCATGGGGTTTTGATTCTAAAAGGTCGAAAAGGTATTCGCTGTGCCCATATTTTGAGCTCGCATCCGTAAAATAAATGGTCCCATCGCCAGAAATATCTAAAGCATCAGTTAACTTAAAAGGAACATTATTTGCCGATGCAGCCAGAACAGTAATGTTCCCTTGAGGATTAATCGAGAGTAGCCCTTTATCAGCATCACAGACAATCAAGTTCTCATTTTTATCAAATTGCATGCCCAACGGGCGTCCAAAGGTTTCAGCAAAAACATCCAGTTTGCCATCGGGCATAAAACGTATGACTTTTCCGTCTTGAGTGCCCCCATAAACTCGACCTTGACTGTCCAGTACCACCTCTTCTGGCCCATCAATTTTACCTACAGCCAAAAGCTCGGCTTTCTGTAACAGATTATTTACTGCCAGAACGCCGCTAAGCTCCGGAGATTTTGAGGGTGAATAAGCCACTGGCGAAATGGGGGTGGATATGGAAACAAGCATAATAAATAAAATTACTGGCGTTCCTATTATGCCAAACATCACTTTTGTCATCCCTACTTCACTCTCTTTATCATTTTAATAGTCACTATTTATTAAACTTTAACTTAATTGCAACAGCTGCTGTTATTGTACTGTTTTACTTAAATCTTACATTCAACATAGGAAGTCACATGTCCATCGCAAAAATTCTTCAAGAGCGTAGTTCTACCCGAGCATTTTTAGACAAACCGGTAGCCGAAGAAACTCTGAAAACTATTTTTGGTCACGCACAATTAGCGGCCTCTAACTGTAATGTTCAGCCTTGGCAAACATGTGTTGTATCGGGCAGTACCAAAGACAAACTTAAAGCAAAGTTTATGGAAACCTTGATGTCTGGCGCTGCACCAAACCCAGATTTCAATTGGACCCCGAAATATCAAGGCGTGCACCGTGAACGTCAGTTTGGCTCTGCCAATGCCCTTTATACTAGCCTTGGCATACCTAGAGAAGACAAAAAAGCCAGACAAATGGCAATGATACGTAATTGGCAGTTTTTTGATGCGCCTCATGCAGTGTTTTTCACCATGGATAAATACTTAGATATCATGGGTGCGGTAGACTTGGGTATTTATGCGCAATCCTTGGGCTTGCTTCTAAATGAGCATGGTATTTCCAACTGTATGCAAGGTGCCTTGGGGCAATTTCCTGATCCCGTCAGAGAAATATTACAATTACCGGAAGAGCGTGGAGTATTGTTTGGTATGTCATTTGGGTATGCAGACGACAGTGCAGCTGCCAACAAAACTCGAACTGACCGAGCAGATATTGATACGGCTGTTGCGTTTTACGACTAAGTCATAATGTTCAAAAATGTGGAGACCTTAGTTTCCACATTTTCATTCTGACTAAAGTTAATCGGGGTTAACGCATCAATTTGGTCGGATTCTTAATAATGTCCCATGACAATGCAAAGGAACACCTATAATTTTCATCACAACATCCCGTTCGAATGATTGGAGTATCTACAGGTTTTAGCCCCCAATTTATAGCCCCTTGCTGAAGAGACTTATTTTTGCCTATCGCTATAAAAAGTAAAACGCTCTACGATCCCGTCTTTACCTACACCCACGCATCCCAAACTGTCATCGCAAGCTAGGCTCCAAATGTTGTTTTTACTGAGCATAGTCCACGATTTTGAACCCTCTTGCCATAAACTTACTCCTTGTGGATTTGCAATCAGCACCTTGGTTTTATTATCTTTGATGATGACATCCGAACCATAAACTGCGCCTTTCAATGGCACTTCTGGTAAGGCGCTCCACTGATTTGTGTCTAGATTGTAGCGCTGCGCTTTGGCAGGGCTTTGTTGGTCTTTTAAACTACCACCAAAGATGTAAAGCCATGGTTCGGTTTGTTGCACACTAAACACGCCAGCCGCTTCACCACCCAAAAAAGGAGTATCCAGACTTTGCCAACTTTTCTGCCCATTTAGGCCATTTTTGATGAGCACACGGGGAGTAAGTGCATTGCCGGTGCCAATATAAATATTGTTATCACGGCCTTTGTTTAAGCAAGTACCGCTTGAGGCAAAACCGCCCTCACCTGCTTGTGCTTCAAGTGCTAGCTTTTGTCTCTTCCAATGACGACCACCATCGACTGTGCCCAATATAAACAAGCCCTCTTCATCAGAATCACCATATAACCAGCCCTGTTGCTCGTTAACAAAGTGCATGCAATCGTAAAAGGTTGTAGCCCGTGTACCCGTAATTTGTAGCTGCCAATTTTTTCCATCATCAGTGCGGTATATTCGCGAGCTATCACCTTCACCAGCACTCATTACGGTGAGACCACCGTTACTCAATAATTGAATATCCCTAAACTGCAAACCTTCACTATTCTCAGGCCCCGTAACCTTACTCCAATGTTTACCATTGTCAGTACTTTGATAAATACCACCATTGGTGCCGCTTGCCACAATATGCTGGCCAATACGATGAACCGCTTGAAAACTCACATTAGGATCAAGTACCTGCACCGAATCAGCTAATGCAGTAAAACTAAGCATAATGCCAAGAATGAAAGAAAATGGTTTGATCATCACAACTATACTTTTTATGTTTATTTTCATTAGGTTAACATGTCATTTTATAAATAAAAAAACAAACTTTAGCTTCGATTCCTATGGCAGCCATTGTAAACAGCGATTAGAAAGCACTTGGAAAAGTGAATGTTTTTACTTAAACTCGACTCAAGGCTCGCCAATTATCGACTCAAATCCCACCTCATATTCCCCTTCATATACCCACGCTGAAGTTTCTCCTTTAGGCGTTTTTAAACGACCTATGTAAAATACCGTACTAGATAACAATATTTTTGATAACAATATTTTTGCCGACAAAAAACTTTACGTTTTATCTGCATGGCAATGTAAAAATAGAATTTTGGAGCAGTAAGGGGAATAAATGGCTAAAAATCAAAGAGCGCTCAACAAAGGTTCAAAGGTCAGAATCTCAAGGTCAGCGAGCCTTTGTTGCAAAATACGCTAACAAACCAGACGTTGTCCAACATGATTCAGGGCTGATTTATCGTGTTTTGGAACAAGCACAAGGCCCTTCACCCACTATGCAAAATGAGGTGGTGGTCAATCAACGTATCTTGAATTTTGATGGCAGTGTGATTGCCGATACCTACAAAAGTGGATTTACCGATCGCTTTAGCCTTAAAGAAGCCATCTTAGGGTTACAAGAAGGCTTGCAGCTAATGGCATTAGGTAGTCGCTATGAATTTGTGATCCCCCCAGTGCGCTTATGGTATTTGATGTCAGATTACTGGAAATAGCATAACCAAGACATCAACAGGTTTATGGGGTATTTTTTATTTTAAACTTAGGCATAATGGCATCTCTAAAATCCCAGAACGAC
>Ga0307492_10000819_pt1 | contig 13058 bp, 13 predicted proteins | sample SI3LmetaG_FD_202365 | JGI IMG/M metagenome (GOLD analysis project Ga0307492, IMG submission 202365) | Sea-ice brine microbial communities from Beaufort Sea near Barrow, Alaska, United States - SI3L | ecosystem: Environmental > Aquatic > Marine > Coastal | place: USA: Alaska | collected 2017-05-06
CCCCAGTCAATCGATCCTCCCCCAAGCCGAGGTCGCCACATTTTGCCAACCGTGTCCAACAGCACCTTGCGTCCCGTGGTGCAAGTGTCGCGATTGTCGCTCGCATGGGCCGCAATCCAACCCAAATGCCCAATAGAATTCTGTATACCCACCTTGGCCTTTGGCTTTACTCAAAGATTACTTTGCCCGATGGCAGTAAAGGCCAAGGCTACCGCGTCTATAACCTGTACCAGCGCAGCAATGAACGGACCCGCAGTGACCTGATCCAAGATAGCCCAGCAGAATTTTTTGCAGGAGCCCAGCGCCTTGACGCGGGGATCATTATTCCCGATCCAAAACTACAACGCAAATTGCTGACGGTCATTGCAAGCCCGACCTATGCCGCTCTTCATAATCCACGTTATTCCGTTTTGGCCAATCCGCGCACCAGCCAATACCAGAATTGTACCGAACACACGTTGGATGTGCTGATCGCTAGCATCTACGACACCAGCGACATCAGGCAAATCAAATCAAATATTGCCGCCTATTTCGTTCCACAGGTTGTTCAAGTCGGTAGGGTAAAACGCGCATTCGCCGCAATCGCATCCCCCGCGCTGAACACAGATGACCATGGACAGATCGTGGAGACAGCAACATTTGGTTCTGTCAGTCGATTTCTACAATCTTATGGAATGGTCAAAGACGTCTACCGAATTACTCAGACCAATGTGTCTCGTTTCTGACAACCTCCGCGAAAATGCATTCAGCTGTTCAGCATTGCTTCCCCTTGGCCGCCCCTCCACATATAGATGCCAGTAAGAGTGACAAAAGGGGTGGACCGATGGCGCATATTATCGTCGTAGGCAATGAAAAAGGCGGCGCGGGCAAATCGACTGTGTCGATGCATGTGGCGACGGCATTGTCGCGCATGGGTCATAAGGTTGGTTGTCTTGATCTGGACCTGCGCCAGAAAACAATGGGCCGCTATATTACCAATCGGCAAAAATATATGGCCGAAAATGGGCTCGACCTGCCGACACCCAGCTATCACGATCTACCAGAGGTCGATCAGGCAACTCTTGGTCCTGATGAGAACGTCTATGACCACCGCCTTTCGATGGCTGTCGCTGGACTGGAGCCCGAAAGCGATTTTATTCTGATCGACTGTCCCGGATCGCATACGCGTCTGAGCCAAGTAGCCCATAGCCTTGCTGATACGCTGATCACGCCGCTGAACGATAGCTTTGTCGATTTCGATCTGCTGGCCCATGTGGACACCGACGGCGAAGATATCACCGGCCCGTCCGTCTATTCCGAAATGGTTTGGAACGCGCGCCAACTGCGTGCTCAGGCGGGCTTGTCCCCGATTGACTGGATCGTTGTGCGCAACCGGATGGGTGCCCAAGCAATGGTCAACAAAGAAAAGATGGAACGGGTCATCAATAAGCTGGCCAAGCGTATTGGCTTCCGCACGGCTCCCGGTTTTAACGAACGGGTCATTTTCCGAGAACTGTTTCCCCGTGGTCTGACCTTGCTAGATCTACGTGATCTAGGCGTCAAAGGCCTGAACATTTCCAATGTTGCGGCCCGACAGGAATTGCGCGAATTGATACGCGCGTTGAACCTTCCGAACGTGACGCCCAGCTTTTAACGCTCGAATTTACCTGATCGTCATTCCTTTGTGTTGAAAGTTGCTTTGACTGCGCAGCCTCGATCCCTAAGGTGTGTTTAACTTGAATTTACAGGTAGGCTTCACCTTGCTGAAATTACTTTTGACCCAACGCTATAGCGTTTTTACCGCCGTTATCGTCTTGACCGTCATATGCCTGATCTGCAGTTTTTGGGTCAGTTGGCTGATTGTACCGTTCCTCATTTTGACAGTGTTGTCCGCCCTTGGCATCCACGACGTGCGCCAAAACTACCATGCAGTGACCAAAAACTATCCGCTAATCGGACACATCCGGTTCCTATTTGAAAAAATCCGACCTGAAATTCGTCAGTATCTTATCTAAGGTGACAAGAACGAGCAGCCGTTTAACCGTGAACAAAGGTCACTAGTTTATCAACGCGCAAAAGGCGCCACAGACAAACGCCCCTTTGGGACCCAAGAACAGGTGTATGAAGCTGGGTATAGCTGGTTAACTCATTCGGTTATTCCGGTACATTTCGATGATTATGACTTTCGCGTCATGATTGGCGGATCGGCCTGCAAACAACCTTATGATGCGTCGCTCTACAACATTTCCGCCATGTCATTTGGCGCATTGTCTGCCAACGCGATAAGCGCGTCGAACCGCGGTGCCAAAATCGGCAATTTTGCCCATGACACTGGTGAAGGTGGTGTCAGCCGCTATCACCGCGAAGGGGGCGGTGATCTAATTTATGAAGTCGGATCAGGCTATTTTGGCTGTCGCAATGAAGATGGCTCGTTCTCATCTGATAGATTTGCAATACAAGCGACCAGTGATCAGGTGAAAATGATTGAAATAAAGCTTAGCCAAGGCGCAAAACCTGGCCACGGCGGCATGCTGCCAGCGGCCAAAATCACCCCAGAGATTGCAGAGGCACGTGGTGTGCCAATGGGCCAAGATTGCGTGTCGCCCCCCGCACATTCAATATTTTCAAACCCGCTTGAATTCTGCGAATTCTTAGGTCAACTACGCACCCTATCTGGCGGCAAACCCGTTGGGTTTAAGCTGTGTATCGGCCACCGTCGCGAATTTATGTGCATGGTCAAAGCCATGATCAAAACTGGTATTGTGCCTGACTTTATCGTCGTGGACGGCACCGAAGGCGGTACAGGTGGGCGCCATTGGAGTTTGCAAACCACGTCGGTATGCCGATGGTTGAAGGCTTGTCATTTGTACATAACACCTTGCGCGGCGCAGGCCTGCGCGACCAAGTACGGATTGGCGCAGCGGGCAAATTGGTCAGCGCGTTTGATATCGCGCATGCGATGTCGCTGGGTGCGGATTGGTGTAATTCGGCGCGTGGTTACATGTTCTCAATCAGCTGTATTCAGGCGCAGGCCTGTCACACGAACCATTGCCCCGTCGGTGTCGCAACCCAAGATCCTCAGCGCCAAAAAGCGTTGAACGTTGGCGATAAAAGCCAACAAGTGGCACGCTTCCACGCCAATACGCTGAAAGCACTGGGTGAAATGGCTGGGGCGGCGGGGCTACACGACCCCCGTGACTTCTTGCCCTATCATTTCATGACCCGCAAAAGCGATGGCCATATAGCGGAAGGCCAAGAAGCAAACCCCTATCTGCCGATGGGTTTCCTATTGGATACGAATGGCGGCGATTACGGCTATCGCAGCCGCTGGAACCGCGCGGATGCCCACAGCTTTGCTGCTGTTCCGCTCGATTAGTGCTTGCGCAAACGCGGCGGGATTTTTCCAACAGACCGCATTAGCACACTGATCCGTGGACTTGATGCTGTGTCGCCGCGTGACCGCGTGCGCAACACTGGCGTGTTGTCTGAGCTGCCGCGGCTTTCACGCAAAACGATATACATGCCGCTGGCGATGATAATGCCAGCGCCGATGCCCGTTGTAAGATCGATCCCTTCGTCAAAGAAGAAAAATCCATATATGCTGGCCCAAATGATCTGGCTGTATTGCATCGGCGCAATAATTGCTGCCTCGCCTGCTTGGTACGCGCTAATGATCAAGCGACTTGCGGTCCATGCCAAGACGGCCACGACCCCAAACAACCCCAAATGTTCGATCGGCATGGGAACGTAAACGAGCGGTAACAAGCAGGCCATAATCATAAAATTGGCGACCATTGGATAGAGCAACATCACAACTGGCCGCTCAACTGATCCAATTTTTCGCACGATGATCGAGGCGACTGCCCCACCAACCGCTGCAGCCAAAGCAGCCAAATGTCCAAGCGTCAGGTCGGTTTGCCCCGGACGTAGCACGACGATCACACCGATCAGCCCAACGATGACCGCAATCCAGCGGCGCAGGCGCACCGTTTCACCAAGAACCGGAATCGCGAGAACGGTGATCAGCAAAGGCGCTGCAAACAGGATCGCATAGACCTCTGCCAACGGCAGGTTTGAAAATGCGTAGAACACAGTGAATCCGGTCACGACTGCCGCAAGCGTTCGCAGCGCAACCCACCACGGATGGCGGGGGATCAACGTGCCTTGGGTACTGTCACGCATCAACATAATCGTCGCAAGCGGAAACGATAACACCACCGAAAAGAATACAATCTGAATTGGTGAATAGCTTGCGCCTAGCGTTTTGATTACAACGTCGTGCGTTGAAAAAACACCAAAGGCCAACAGCGCGATAAGCGCGCCACGCATATTTCCAGACATGACGTTTCCTTTGTTACGCAGGGAGGTAGATGGATCCGCCCCCAAAGCCTTATGGAACCAATACCAATATAACCATCTCATATGTGGTCACTTGCTAGATATCATCGGCAGGTGCGCTATTTCAATGTTACGTTCAACACCTGCAAAGCGCACCTAGCCCACCCTAAAGGACGGCCTTGGCACCTGCGACGATCAGCTTATCAAATGGAGGCGTCGAGCGCTTCAAGGATCACATCGCCCATTTGGGATGTTGACAATGGCGTGCCGCCTTCTGGGCCCATCAGGTCGCCAGTGCGTGCGCCGTTGGCCAACACGGTTTCGATAGCGGCCTCAAGGCGCGTTGCCTCTTCACCTTGATCAAAAGAATAGCGCAGCGCCATCGCAAACGACAAGATGCAGGCAATCGGGTTCGCCTTTTCTTGGCCCGTAATGTCCGGCGCGGACCCGTGTACTGGCTCGTACATCGCCTTTGGACGACCGTTGGCCATCGGCGAACCGAGCGACGCGGATGGCAACATGCCAAGGGAACCCGTCAGCATGGCCGCGCAGTCGGATAAGATGTCGCCAAACAAGTTGTCGGTATAGATGACGTCAAACTGCTTTGGTGCCCGCACCAATTGCATAGCGCCGTTGTCAGCATACATGTGCGAAAGCTCGACCTCTGGATAGTCGGCGTGAACTTCGGTCACGACGTCGCGCCACAGAATACCCGATTCCATCACATTGGCTTTTTCCATTGAGCAGAGTTTCTTACCGCGTTTCATCGCCATCTCGAAGGCTGCACGCGCACCGCGCTCAATCTCGGCCTCGGTATAGCGTTGGGTGTTTATGCCAACGCGCATGTTGTCTTCGATATGGATGCCCCGTGGTTCGCCAAAGTACACACCGGACGTCAGTTCGCGCACGATCATGATGTCGAGGCCAGTCACCAGTTCTTTTTTCAACGACGAGAAATCGGCCAGCGCGTCGAAACATTGCGCTGGGCGCAGGTTGGCAAAGAGGTCCATTTCTTTGCGCAGACGCAGCAAGCCACGCTCTGGCTTGACCGAAAAGTCAAGTTCGTCATACGCGGGACCGCCAACAGCACCGAGCAGAACCGCGTCTACCTCTTGTGCCTTTGCCATCGTGTCATCGTGCAAAGGGACGCCGTGTTTGTCATAAGCCGCACCGCCGACAAGATCCTCAGACACGTCAAACGCCATATCGCGATTGTCGCCGAACCATCCGATGATCCGTTTGACCTGATCCATGACTTCGGGGCCGATGCCGTCACCGGCGAGGATCAATAGGGATGGGTTAGACATGTGCTTATCCTTGGCTGAAAACTGTTGCCTTTGCCCTAGCGGTTTGCGCCGTCAGGATCAAGATACCAAGGGCGCAACCTTACCGACTGACATCGACCCAAACCAAGCGATGCGGTCCGGCGGCCAACCCATCATCGCCAAGCAACTTGGCATCGGAGTCACCGGGCACCAGCCAAAATACGCCAGCATCACCAACGGTCTAATCCATAGCTAGAAAGACATAGCTGACCCGCAAATTACCTGGCGCATAATCAGGCTAATCGGCCGTATCAAGCGATGGGTCCCCAATGTGATCGGGGTCGGCGGCGAATACACCACCTGCGCTGCGCGGAGCCGGATCTTGCAAATCAACACGGTTCAAAAAAGCTTCCATCGCATCGCGCAAACCATTGCCGTCTACCGGATAGTGGTTGGCGTTTCCCAGCACGATAAATGACGCAGGCGGGTCATTTGCCAATCGGTTTTCCCACATCAACAATTCATCACGATTGCGCAAACCGTCTCGATCCTCCGGTCCGTCAAATACGGGTGGCGTCGCTGACCAGGCAAGTAGATGAAATGGGGCTACACCTGTCGGAGCAATAGGCACGACCCAATGTCCACTGGTCGAAAGACGTTGGATGTACTGCGCTTGCTGGGATGGAAATGACGCCCCGTCAATGACTGGCAAGGTCCCGCCCGCGACATCGCGCCAAAGCATATCCGACAAGTTTTCCACATTATCCTGATCGATGGGAAAGCGCGATGGAACGGCCATACCGGCATCCCCGCTGAACCGACTACACCCCTGGGCATCTCGCGATTCGCCTGTACGACCATTGCCATTCATATCTAAACCCGCCGGCAGGCCCGTATTCGGGCGGGATGCGAACGTATGGTCCACACCAGCCTCGCAGCACCAAGGGATAGCACAAACGCTGAAAGCGCCATTAAATCAAGATCATAGTCAAAGTCAAAGTCAAAGTCAGTAAGAAGAAGCACGTCAGGGTAAACAGTCGTGATTACCTCAACAATCGACGCAATTTTCTCATCTTTGCCTTTCCGAAGATCGCACAAAAGCAAACCGGGCCCGTCCCAGCTTAACAGGGCGGCGAAAGTTGTTATGCGGTAAGTTTCAGCAGACGTATACGGCGTCCCAAGAAGGATTAGACAGGCAACAAGCCATCTGCTGCTGCCTTGGCGTAAGCACGTTTGCGTTGCACATAGATCATCTGCGCCACACGGCTTAGCGCGACGCCACGCATCAACAAACTTGCTGGCAAGAACGCCCATGCGGCCACCGCCCAAATTACGGTCTGTGGATTGCTCAGTGAAAGCGGGTTGATGAACGTCGCTGACAGCTTGAGGATCGCAGGGATAAAGAATGGCAATAAGAACCCTAAGATTAGGTTAATTTGGCTGTCCCGATTCAATCGCGCCACGACGTCACCGCCTGCGGTTGGGTCAAAGGTTGGTAAGTTCACCCAAACGTTGAACGCGCTCGCGTGACGCGGCCAACCACGTAGCCGGAGCAGCAACACAAAAATCGCCAGTGACGACAAGGAGATCAGGTAGCTAAGGCCAACCGCTGTGCGCACGTTTTCGAGCTGTGACACTGTCATATCTGCTGGCATTGCCAAAAGCATCAGGCGGACCGGGGAATAGGGAAAGTCAATTGACCCGCCTATGCGTTCACCAATCAATTGGAAAAATCGGGTGATAGTGTTGGCTTGATCCGGATCGCGAAACACGATGGAAAGAGTTACCACCGTCGCGAAAAATGCGCCAAATCGCAGCCGGTTAAATGGCGGCGCGCTTCGGAATTCGATAAGACTTGGGCTACTGGAGCTATACTCTACAATGGTAAATATAGCTGCAAAGATAGCGACAAGGGCCACAAACTGGGCGCCATCAAACCCAGTCGTCGGCAGCATTACTGACGGCGTGACGATCATCAGCACCACAAGTGCTGCTCGGGCCAAAGCCCCTGGCAGTCGTGAAAACACTGCTACTGTACCTTCAATACGGTCGGATGCGATACGATGCCGCGTCCTTGTTCCATTATGATCCTGCGCTTGTGCGTCAGGTTGCCTTATTCTTGACATAGTTCTGCCCACTTTTGGTTCACCCTTCAAGACTTTGAGAAATAAGATGAAAAAAGTGAGGCGCTTTTGCGACTATGGTGGTGCGAGATTGCAACCATTTTGGCGCAGACAGAAGGCTATGCAGTACAGGACCACAATATGTTGTGGATGCCCAATAGGTTAATCCCAAGTATCACAAGGGTGTCGTTAACCATCAAGGTGATTTGGGGGCGTAAACAGGCGCCTTTGTTAAGGTGCTTGTTGCCTCAAAAATTGGTGGATGCGCGATTATCGCGCGCCCGTTTGGATTAAACCCAAGGCCGGCTTGTCGCTGTAGCAGCTTCAAATGTGTCGATGGACGTCACTTTTTCCATCGTCAGGCCGATGTCGTCGAGGCCGTTCATCAGGCAATGCTTTTTGAACGCGTCAAGCTCAAAATGATAGGTTTCCCCACCTGCGCCGGTAACCGTTTGCGTTTCCAGATCAATTTCAATCCGTGCGTTCGCGCCGTTTTCAGCGTCCTTCATCAGCGCATCGCGCTGGTCTTCGGGCAGCACGATGGGCAGGATGCCGTTCTTGAAGCAGTTGTTGTAAAATATGTCCGCAAAGCTGGTGGAGATTACGCTGCGAATGCCAAAATCAGCAATTGCCCATGGCGCATGTTCGCGTGACGAGCCGCAGCCAAAGTTATCACCTGCAACAAGGATTGATGCATCGCGGTAGGCTGGTTGATTGAGAACAAACTCCGAAATTTCGGACCCATCCAGATTATAGCGCATTTCGTCAAACAGGTTCACACCAAGGCCGGACCGTTTGATCGTTTTCAGAAACTGCTTGGGGATGATCATATCAGTGTCGATATTAACCAAGTCCATCGGTGCGGCAATCCCGCTAAGTGAGGTGAATTTTTCCATGAGTATCGTCCTTTAATTCTTTTGCGACACACGCGCTTGCGCATGCATGGTCGCGCCGTGCATCGCGGACTTCGAACGGGCCATTCCAGCCGCCTTGCCAAATGTGGGCAATGACAGCAGTGGGGCAGCATTAGCCGCCCAAAATAGCCCAAAGAAGTTCCACCGACACACAGTCATTACATCAGATCCCGAACGTCGGTCAGGCGGCCCGTGATCGCAGCAGCCGCCGCCATTGCAGGTGATACAAGATGGGTACGTCCGCCCCGTCCTTGACGGCCCTCGAAGTTACGGTTCGACGTTGCCGCACAACGTTCACCTGGCTTTAATTGATCTGGATTCATCGCAAGACACATTGAACAGCCAGCAAGACGCCACTCGAATCCAGCGTCGATAAACACTTGAGCGATGCCTTCTTCTTCAGCTTGCGCACGGACAAGACCGGACCCGGGCACGACCATCGCACGCATGCCGTCTCTGATTTTTTTGCCTTTCAAGATTGCAGCAGCAGCTCGGAAATCTTCGATCCGGCCATTAGTGCAAGACCCGATAAACACGGTGTCAATTTCGATGTCTGTAAGTTTTTGACCAACGGTCAGGCCCATATAGTCGATGGACCGCTGTGCTGCGCCAACCTTGCCGCCTTCGAATGATTCCGGATCAGGAACAACATCAGTAATCGCCAGTACGTCTTCTGGTGATGTGCCCCACGTCACGAGCGGTGCGATGTCTTCGCCTTTGATGGTCAGAACCTTATCAAAGTGCGCACCTTCATCGGTAAACAGCGTCTTCCAATATGTCAGCGCAGCCTCCCATGCGGCGCCTTTGGGGGCGTGCGGGCGACCGTTACAATAGTCGTATGTCGTCTGATCAGGCGCGATCAGGCCAGCGCGCGCGCCACCCTCAATCGCCATATTACAGACAGTCATGCGCCCTTCCATGGACAGGCTTTCGATAACCGAACCAAAATATTCAATGACGTAGCCAGTACCGCCAGCGGTGCCGGTTAGACCAATGACAGCCATTGTGACGTCTTTGGCAGTCACACCGGGCGCAAGTTTGCCAGTGATCTCGACCTTCATGTTCTTGGATTTCTTCTGGATCAGCGTTTGCGTCGCCAAAACGTGCTCGACCTCGGACGTACCGATACCGTGAGCCAGCGAGCCAAATGCACCATGCGTCGCGGTGTGGCTGTCACCACAAACAACGGTCATGCCAGGCAAGGTCCAACCCTGCTCTGGGCCAACAATATGAACGACACCCTGACGGACGTCAGACACCGGATAATAGTGCAGACCAAAATCTTTGGCGTTTTTATCAAGAGCCTCAACCTGAATGCGGCTGTCTTCAGTCATTGTGGCGGCGTTGGCGCGATCCAGCGTTGTGGGCACGTTATGATCGGGCACAGCGATAGTTTTGTCCGGTGCGCGGACCTTACGGCCAGATGTGCGCAGACCTTCAAACGCCTGCGGACTTGTCACTTCGTGAACAAGATGGCGGTCAATATAAAGCAGGCAGGTGCCATCTTCAGCCTCGTGGGCGACGTGGGCATCCCAGATTTTATCATAGATCGTTTTGGGGGACATAAAGCACCCTCCTGTAAAATAGATATTGTATGGTTGGGGACGTGGACAAGGCGTGCGGAATCAACCCCTTGCGAGAATTGTGCAAGCTGCGCCGTAAAACCGCCAAGGAAGGCGGGCGCGGTCGTCCATGTCAAAAACTGGCTTCATGTTCCCTCATTTATAGATCATTGTCGCATCTCACAAGGGCGTTGCTTGATTGGCTGCACGGCCCCGTGCAACAATGAAGTAACAAAAGACGGGGCAGGCATGGCACGGAATGGACAAACGACAGCATCAGGCCAAGATACTATCCAGTTCGACCAATTCGTTAACGCCGGTCAATCGCTATTGGATCAGGCCGAGATATTTGTCACGACAATGTTCCGGACATGGAACTTTTACCAAGTGGCGATTGCTGTTGCGCTGTTTGCAATCGCACATCTGCTCAGGATGGTTTTTGGGCCACGAATTCGGAATTGGATGGCGACCCGTGAAAATTGGCCGAAATGGCGCATGCGCATACTCGCAGTCGTCCACCGCCGACTGAGGGCTATTTTTTACGTTTCCCTGATCTGGATTACCGTCTGGGTCATGCGCGAAGTCACTTGGCCGAGCCGCAGTTACTTACTTGCGATCATTGCCACTCTTGCGCTGGCTTGGTTGCTGATTGTCTTTGTCACCCGCCTTATCAAAAGCCAGTTTTTGCGCAAAGTTGTCCGCTACGCCGCCTGGACATATGTGACATTGCAAGTCTTGGGATTACTGGATGCAGCGACGTCATCGCTCGATAGTGCAGGCTTTAACATTGGTGGCTTTCGTCTATCTGCCCTGTTGGTCGTACAGGCCTGTGTCATCATTGGTGTGCTGATGGCGTCGGCGCGCTTTGTTACCACAACGACAACTTCACGTATCCGAGCCAACGAAGACATCAGCCCATCAATGCAGGTCCTGATCGTCAAAGCGTTGCAGATCGGCCTGTACGGGGCCGCGTTCTTTGTCGGTGTTAAGACCATTGGGATTGACCTAACTGGCCTTGCGGTTCTGTCAGGGGCGATCGGTGTCGGTCTTGGTTTTGGTCTGCAAAAGGTCGTTTCAAACCTTGTTTCAGGTGTGATCATTCTGCTCGATAAGTCGATCAAGCCCGGTGATGTTATTAGTCTAGGGAGCACGTTTGGGTGGATCAACTCACTGGGCGCGCGGTATGTGTCAGTGGTCACGCGGGACGGCAAGGAATACCTGATACCAAACGAAGACCTGATTACTGGCCAAGTGGTCAACTGGTCACATTCGAACGACTTTGTCCGGCTCGACATCAATTTTGGCACTGCCTACGGCGATAACCCCCATGACGTACGTAAATTGGCGATTACTGCGGCACAGAGCGTCGACCGTGTCCTGACGACGCGTCCGACAGTTTGCCATATCGTGGGCTTTGGCGACAGCTCAGTTAATTACATTTTGCGGTTTTGGATCAGCGATCCGACAGGCGGTTTGACCAATATTCGGGGCAATGTTTTCTTGGCCCTCTGGGATAGCTTCGCTGCCAATGGCATCTCCATCCCCTTCCCCCAACGCGAAATCAAAGTCCATAAGAACGATCAGTTGCCGGATTAGGATCGGACGCCTCGGGCGCGCGCAGGGGGGATTCTCTTGTCATGTGCACAACGCGAAACTGTTCGATTTTAACGATTTTTCGGGCCAACAGGCCAAAGACGGCCCAAATACCACCTTTGGTTGGCGTAAAAGCACCTTAGAGTGAGTTGAATTTCCACGCGCCAGTTGTTAGTTTGACCTAGCTTCGCGCTGGAGCATTTGACCAGCGTAACCCAACCGGAGGACAATGAACTGTCTTTATCCACAACGGCCAAAGATGTGGCTGACGTTGCAGGCGACAAAATGACCGCTAGCAAAACCGCAACCAGCGATGCCATTTTGGCGGCTGTTCTGAAATCCCTTGATGAAAACAAAGCAGAAGAAGTTGTTACCATCAGCCTCAAAGGCAAGTCCGAGATTGGCGACCATATGGTCATCGGTTCCGGTCGATCGTCGCGCCAAGTATCGGCCATGGCTGAAAAGCTGGTAGCGCAAATCAAAACTGATTTTGGCATTTTGTCTAAAATCGAAGGTCGCACAACTGGCGATTGGGTTCTGATCGACACCGGCGATGTCATTGTGCACCTGTTCCGCCCAGAGGTTCGCGAATTTTATCAGCTTGAAAAGATGTGGCAGCCAGGCATGGGTCCGGCGACTACCGAATAATGCGTGTGCATATCTGCGCCGTGGGCCGTCTTCGCAGCGGCCCAGAGCGCGACCTTTATGATGATTATCTCTCCAGATTTGACCGCACGGGCCACGCCCTTGCCCTTGGCCCCGCCAAGCTCATTGAGGTCGAGGATAAGAAAGGTGGCGGCATGAAAGCCGAGGCCGCCTTGCTTGATCGCACCATTCCTTCGGGATCGTTAATTTGCGTGATGGATGAACGCGGCCACGTGCATTCATCTCCTCAATTTGCCGACCAACTTGCAGGCTGGCGCGATCAAGGCCGCCAAGATGTAGCTTTCATCATTGGTGGCGCCGATGGGATCGACCCAGCCTTGCGCGCGCGCGCCGACGCCGCGATGTCATTTGGTAAAATGGTTTGGCCGCATATGCTTGTCCGCGTGATGTTGGCCGAACAGCTTTACCGCGCTGCGTCCATTTTATCGGGCGGGCCATATCACCGCGTTTGAAGCCAACCGCATCATAAGATAAGACAGCCCCGAACCAATCCGCAGGAGCCATCCCATGCCCACCCCAAAACCCGTTGTGTTGTGTATTTTGGATGGCTGGGGCCTGAGCAATGTTAAAGCTGGCAACGCCCCAGCATTGGCAAGCACCCCCAATTTTGACGTGATC
>Ga0307492_10000820_pt1 | contig 13053 bp, 7 predicted proteins | sample SI3LmetaG_FD_202365 | JGI IMG/M metagenome (GOLD analysis project Ga0307492, IMG submission 202365) | Sea-ice brine microbial communities from Beaufort Sea near Barrow, Alaska, United States - SI3L | ecosystem: Environmental > Aquatic > Marine > Coastal | place: USA: Alaska | collected 2017-05-06
GAGGATCTGGGCCATCGCCAGGAACTGGCGGATCGCGGTCGAGCTTTCGATCGCCAGCGCGGCGAAATTGGCGCGCCGCGGTTCGGCTTGCGCCAAGAGTTCGCGCAGCGCCGAGATCGCGCCTTTGCTCGAAAGGTCGAGGTCTTCGCGTTCGGGCAAATGCTGGCGCAAGGCGTTGTGAAGCTGCTTGGCGTTGACGCGGAAATGCACCCAGCCCATGCCGAGCCCGTCGGCGTGCATCGCGGCGGCAAGCGCCAGGAGCTTGCAGGCGCGCGCGTCCGCGGCCTCTCCGGCTTCCCGCTCCAGATCGGCGATGAGCGGGTCGAGAGAGAGCAGCTTGTTCGGGTCGTCGGCGGTCAGGCGGTTGGCGGCCTCCGAGAGCGCCGCCGGATCGGCGAGGTCGCCGGCGAATTCACCGGCGCGCGCCTGAGAATAGACCAGCCCCGCGCGAAGCGTTTCGAGCAGCGGATGCGCCGCGTCGATGGCTTCGAGCCCGGCGACATAGCGCGCCAGCCGCTCGGCCTTCTCGGCGAGGCGGAAGCCGATCGAGGTGTGCCAGGCGATGTCGGTGCGCCCGTCCATGTCGTAGCCGACCCAGGTGGCGAAGCGGAACGGCAGGGGCGCGAAGCCGCGCCAGTCGCCGGGCCAGCGGCGGCGCGCCTCCTCGCACAGTTCGCCGACGATGCGGTCGCGCGCGTCCTGGGCATTGGCGATCGCCGCCATCGCACGGGCGTGCTCGTAGGGGAGAGTAATCTCGGCGTCGTCATGCGCAGGCTGCGCCTGTTTCTGGCCGAGCGCGCGGCGGGCGATGGCTTCGTATTCGCCCTCGGACAGCAGGAAGGTCGGGTGCGCGGTGAAGACCGCGTGGAGCACCGGCCGCTCCCAGCGCGCCCGGAAGGCCGCGAAATCGGGCGCCGGCCTGGGGTTGCTCTCGTCATCCAGCAAACGCCCCAGCCGGGCCGCGCGACTGTCCAGGCTGACGGCGTAGAGCTCGTCGATCCAGCGTTCGATCTGGTCGAGCGCGATATCGCCCTGCTCCAGCTTGCGGCTGATCTCGTGGCTGAGCTGGAACACCGGATTGTAGAGCGGCGTCTCGGCCGTGCGCCGCGCCAGTTCGCGCAGGCGCTGGAGCAGTTCGTCGACGATCATTTCCCGGCCCCTCCCGCTAGTCTTGTCACGGCACCATAGGCCGCGCCTTTGTGCGGTGCAGCAAGAAATTTGTCACGCGGCCCGCGGGGCGCTGCTGCTGGCTTGTTTCACGCAGAGGGCGCAGAGAAAGCGGAGAGCGCAGAGAAAGATTTGCTTCCTTTCCGCCGCGAAGCGGCCCCGCTCCGAGCAACGGTATTGCAAATAGCGAGGCCGCTGCACGGCGAGCGCCAGCCTCTTTGCGTCCTCTTCTACCTCTGCGCCCTCTGCGCGAAACCGGCTTGGCGCCGACTACCAGGTAAGGCCCTAGTCGCGAGCCATAATCGGCGGCGCGCTTGGGACGCTCGCCGTGGTCAAGATGCGATAGCCGTTCGCGGGCACGGTCACATTGCCGCCGGCCCGGATCCGCACATCCGCGCCGCTGCGGAACTCCTTGTAGCTCCCCGCCGCCAGCCCGTCGGTGAGCTTGGCGGTGACCGGCGCGGCGGTGAAGTTGAACAGCCCCACCACCTTGTTGCCGTCCTGCTGGCGGACCCAGGCGAAGAGCTGCTCGGGCCTGTCGGTCTCGACTTTGACCATCCGCGCGCCCCATTGTCCGTTGGCGAGCGCGGGGTTTGCCTTGCGGAAGGCGATCAGGTCCTCGAGCAGCGCGCCGTAATCGCACTTTTCGCCCTGGCTCCAGTCGATCGGATCCTTCTCGAAGAACTCCAGCCGCTTCATGTTGCAGGCTTCCATGCCGTTGTGCACCAGCGGGATGCCCTCGCCGGTAAAGCCGAGCACGGTCATGGCGTCGAGATTGGCGCCGTAGTTCTCGCGCAACGTGCCTTCCCAGGCGTTGGAATCGTGGTTCTCGATATAGGTCATGCGCATGGCCTCGCGCGGCCACAGGCTCTCGTTCTCGGCGTAATAGCCGTAGAAGGCGGTCGGGTTGGCCTCGCCCTTGGCCACCCGCTTGGCGGCATTGTGCCAGTCCCATGCGTAGCTCGCGTCGAAGGCGGCGAAATGGTACGCGGTCTGCTGCACCTCGCCCAGCATGAACACCGGGCGGATCGCGTCGAGACGGGCGCGCATGGTCTCCCAGAAATCGAGCGGGATGTAGCCGGCGACATCGGCGCGGTAGCCATCGACACCGAAGTCGCGGACCCATTTCTCCATCGCCCCGCCGACATGCTCGCGCACGCCGGGCCTGGACCAGTCGAGGTCGACGATGTCGGACCAGTCCCACCACGGGGTAGGGCGGAACTTGCCGTCCCAGGTCTTCTCGTACCAGTCGGGGCGCTGCTTCGCGAGCGCGTTGTCCCAGGCGGTGTGATTGGCGACGAGGTCGAGGATGACCTTGAAGCCCTGCGCGTGCGCGGCGTCGACGAAGGCCTTGAACTCGGCCTCGGTGCCGAATTCGGGATTGACCGCGTAATAGTCCCGCACCGAATAGGGGCTGCCGAGCGTGCCCTTGCGGTTCTCCTCGCCGATGGGATGGATCGGCATCAGCCACAGAATGTCGATGCCCAGCGCCTTCAGCCGCGGCAGCTGCGCCTGCGCCGCCCGGAAGGTGCCCTCGGGCGTGAACTGGCGGGTGTTGATCTGGTAGAGCACGGCGTTCCGCGACCACTCGGGGTGGACTAGCGTGACCTTGCTTTTCGGCGCCCAGGGCGAGGCGGCGGGCTCGCTCGGGCCGTCGGTCATCGCGTAGGCGCCGCCGGCGATCAGCGCGAACGCGGCGATTCCGGCAAGGATGCGTCCAGTGGTCATGTTCGGGTCTCCAGGGCGCGGCGGCCGAGCTCGATCGCGCCGGTGATGCCGGCATCGTCGCCCAATTGGGGCAGGACGATGCGGCGGGTAAGGTTCTCGTCCCACTCGGCGATATAGCCGGCGAGCTTCTCGCGGGTGAGAAGGCGAAGCTGCTCGACCATGCCGGGCGCCTTCATCACCCCGCCGCCGAAGATCAGCCGTTCGGGCCGATGCAGCAGCACCAGCGCGGCGGCGAGCTGCGCGGCATATTCGGCGACGAGCGCGATTTGCTTCCCGCTCGCGCTCGACAGATCGTGCCCCCAGCGCGCCTCGATCGCGGGGCCGCTGGCGAGCGCTTCGAGGCAGTCGCCATGAAACGGGCACACGCCCGCGAAGGGATCGCGCGCCGGATCGCGGCGGACCAGCAGATGCCCGCTCTCGTAATGCGACCAGCCCGACAGCACCGCGCCATCCTTCAGCACGCCGCTGCCGATGCCGGTGCCGATGGTGGTGTAGGCCAGCGAGCCGCAGCCCCGCCCCGCGCCCCGCAGCCATTCGCCAAGCGCGGCGGCATTGACGTCGGTCTCGAGGTTGATGGGCGCCTGGAAGCTCGCCAGCGCCTCCACGAAACTCGCACCCGACCAGCCCGGCTTGGGAGTGGTGGTGAAGCTGGCGAAATCGGGTTTGGTTGGGTCGAGCCCGATCGGGCCGAAACTGCCGACCCCGAACGCGCCGATGCGGCCATGGCGCGCTTCACCGGCCGCGAACCATTCATACATCTCGGAAAAAGTTTCACCTGGTGAGCGGGTGGCGATGATGGTCTGATCGACAATTGCGCCGTCATGATTTGCGAGCGCGAGGACGAACTTCGTGCCCCCCGCCTCGACCGCGCCGATCACAGCGCCGCCTTGACCCGCTGCATCGCCAGCGCCGCGATCAGCCAGCTCGCCGCGGCGAACAGCATGGTCCACACCGGCTCGCCGGGGAAGAAGGCCTGCACGATACTGCCCATCGCGGTCGCCACCAGCAATTGCGGCACGACAATGAAGATATTGAACAGCCCCATGAAAATCCCGAGCTTCGCCTGCGGCAGATTGCTGGCGAGGATCGCATAGGGCATCGCCAGGATGCTCGCCCAAGCGATCCCGATGCCGACCTCGGCGATCAGCAGCGTGTTCGCATCGCGCACGAAGAAGAACATCAGCAAGCCGATCGCGCCGAGCGTCAGGCAGATCGAATGCGTCGTCACCGGCCCGACCTTGCGGGAGAGCCACGGCAGCAGCGCCAGCGCCGCCAGCGCTGCTACCCCGTTGTAAGCGGTGAACAGGACATTCACCCAGCTCGCGCCCTCGTTGTAGGCGGCGCTGGCGGTGTCGGTGCCGCCGAAGACATATTGGGTTACCACCGGCGTGGTGTTGATCCACATGATGAACAGCGCCGACCAGCTGAAGAACTGCACCAGCGCCAGCCGCTTCATCACCGGCGGCATGCCCGCGAAATCCCCGACGATGCTGGAGAGCATATTGGCCGCACGCCCTTGTTTCGCCATCGCCATCGCAATCGCGCTGAGGACGCCGTAGAGCGCGAGCAGGCCCGCGAGGAGGTAGATTTCCTTCTGCAAGGCGAGCGGGCCGACCGCGAGCGCGACCAGCGCCCCGGCGCCTATCCATACCACACTGGACGCGTAGGATTTCGCCGCCAGCGCGCGCAGCGGCTGCGCGGTGTCGGGCGCCGCCTCGCCCCCGAAGCGCGCCATCTCCTCGGGGCTGTATTCGCGCGTCGTGACGATGGTCCACAGCACCGCCGCCAGCAGCGCCGCGCCTCCCGCCCAGAAGCTCCACTTCACGGTATCGGGAATGCCGCCGTCCGCCGCGACATTGGCGACGCCGAGGCGGTCGAGCAGGAAGGGGAAGATCGAGCCCACCACCGCGCCCGCGCCGATGAAGGCGGTCTGCACCGCATAGCCCGCGGCGTGCTGGTCGGTGCGCAGCATGTCGCCGACAAAGGCGCGGAATGGCTCCATCGCGATGTTGAGGCTGGCGTCGAGCACCCACAGCATCGCCGCGGCGAACAGCAGTGGGGCGGCGAAGCCCGGCGCCAGCGGCATCAGCAGCAGCGCCAGCGCGGAGAACAGCGCGCCGGTCAGGAAATAGGGCCGTCGCCGCCCGAGCCGGTTCCAGGTCTTGTCGGACAGGTGGCCGATGATCGGCTGGACGATCAGGCCGGTCAGCGGCGCCGCCACCCATAGCGCGGGCAGATCGTCGATGCTCGAGCCCAGCGTCTGGAACACCCGGCTCATGTTCGAATTCTGCAGCGCGAAGCCGATCTGGATGCCGAAGAAGCCGAAGCCGATGTTCCACAGGCCCGCCCAGCCCTGACGCGGCTTCTCTGCGGCTCCAGCAGGCGCGGCGGTGTCCATCGGCAGCCCTCTCAATCCCCGATCGCCCGCTCAGGCGGGTCGTAGCCGGGATTGCTCGCACGCCGCGCCCTCGCCGGCAAGGCGCATACGAATGTGGGCTCCGCACCAGACCCGTTCGTGTCGAGCAGCGAGCCGCAGGCTCGCGACCGTCGAGACACCGCGCACGACGGCGCGGCTATCTCGACCACGGACTGCGTGCTCCGCTCGATACGAACGGGTTTCGGACGGGATGTTAATCCACCCGCGTGCTTCCGCGCACGATCAGCCGCGTGGGCAGGCGTGGTTCGGGCGGGTCGCGACCCTCGATCTGCGCCAGCACGGTCTCGACCAGCCGCTCCCCCGCCCCCGCGATGTCCTGCTGGATCGTGGTCAGCGGCGGCGTGGTGAGGCTGGCGGCGGGAATGTTGTCGAAGCCGACCACCGCGACGTCGCCGGGGATCCGGAGGCCGGCCCCCGCCAGCGCGCGCATCGCCCCGATCGCGATCAGGTCGCTGGCGGCGAAGATCGCGTCGAAGGGCGCGCCGCTCGCGATCAGCGCGCTGGCGGCGCGATAGCCGGCGTCCTCATGGGTGAGCGCGTCGAACTGGAGCGCGGGATCGGGCTCGATTCCCGCCGCCCGCAGCGCCTCGCACAGCCCGTCGTAGCGGTGCTTGAACTCGGGATAGTGATCGTCGGCATGGCCGAGAAATGCGATCTTCCGCCGGCCCGTTTGGAGCAGGTGCTCGCCCGCCAGCCGCCCGGCGCCGAGATTGTCCGAGCCGACGGTGGCGCCGCTGCGATCCGAGCGGATCGAGCCCCAGCGCGCGAAATGCGTGCCCTGCGCCACCAATTGCGCAATCCGCGCCGAGTAGAGCGAATAGTCGCCATAGCCGAGCAGGATCAGCCCGTCGGCCCGCTTGGCGTCGTGATAGCGCATGTGCCAGTCGTCCTCCATGCGCTGGAAGGAGATCAGCAGGTCGAGCCCGTGGTTGGCGCAGGCCCGCGTGATCGAGCCGAGCATGGCGAGGAAGAACGGGTTGATGAGGTTCTCGTCGATGCCGTCCTCGAAGAACAGCAGCGCGATGGTGTTGGTGCGCTGGCTGCGCAGCGAGGAGGCGTTCTTGTCGACGGTGTAGTTGAGTTCGGACGCGATGCGCTGAATGCGCTCGCGCGTCGCCACGCTGACCGATCTGTCGCCCCGCAGCGCGCGGCTGACGGTCGGCTGCGAAACCCCCGCCAGATAGGCGATGTCGAAGCTCGTCGGTCGTCCGCTCGGTGCCCGGCCCATGTCGTCTCCGCTGACACCAGCGCTACGGCGCGCGCGGGCGCTTGGCAATCGGCTTCCACCGGCCGATCGGCACTGACGCAAATTTGCAACAGACGCGTGTGCCGCAAGACGGGCGCGGGAGCGGCATACGTATGCGATATGGCTATCGGCCGCCTCGCCGCCGTATCCCCGGCGGCGGGAGAAGGATGAGCCTCGCGAAGGGCGTCTCATGCCTTCATCGGAATGTCACTGCCGCCGCGGGCATCCGCTCGCCGGGCAGCTTGAGGGGGATTGAGAACGATGGTCATCGACACGGGTCTTCGCGGCGGAATCAGCCTGGGCGCGCTCGCCATCGCCTTGGGGGCGTTCGCGTCACCATCGGCGGCCTTCGCGCAGTCGGCGGATCCGGAGCGGTCCTCGCCCACCACCGGCGTCGACCAGCCCGAGGTCGAGGTGGAGACGGCCAACGAGAGCGAAGGGGAGGTCGATGACGAGCAAAGCATCGTCGTCCAGGGGTTCCGCAATTCCCTCGCCACTGCCGTCGCGGAAAAGCGCGACATTGACCAGATCATCGAATCCGTTTCGGCCGAGGATATCGGCAAGCTGCCGGACGCGTCGATCGGCGAATCCATCGCCCGCCTGCCCGGCGTCACCTCGCAGCGCCTCAACGGCCGCTCCAACAACATCGCGATCCGCGGCTTCGGCCCGGACTTCTCGCAGACCCTATTGAACGGGCGCGAACAGACCACCACCGGCGACAGCCGCGCCGTTGAATTCGACCAGTATCCTTCCGAAGTCGTCAGCCAGGTCGTGGTCTACAAGACGCCGACCGCGGCGCTCGTGGGACAGGGGCTGGTCGGAACCATCGATATCCGCACCATCCGGCCACTGGATTACGGCAAGTCGATATTCGCGATCGGAGGCCGCGGAACCTATGCCGCGCTCGGTGCGCTTAATGCGGGCTCCAGGCAATACGGCTATCGCGCCAACGCGACCTATGTCGATCAGTTCGCCGACGATACCATCGGCGTTGCGCTCGCCGCAGCCTATGTCGACGAGCCGTATCAGCTCCAGGAATTCAACGCCTGGGGTTATGCCGGAGGAGGCACCGCCACCGATCCGACGGTCATCGGCGGATCGAAGAGCTACGTGACGTCGACCCGGCTCAAGCGGCTCGGGCTTAACGGAACGCTCCAGGTTCAGGCGACGGACACTCTGCGCATGACGCTGGACGGGTTCTACTCGAATTTCAACGACGATCAGTCGAAGCGCGGGCTCGAACTGCCGCTCGCGTTCGGCGGCAATTTCGACACCGATCCTTTCGATCCCGCCTCGGGCACGGTATCGAACGGTTTCGCGACTTCCGGCCGGTTCACCGATGTCCGCGGTGTCGTCCGCAACGATGTCTTTCAACGCAAGGCGGACCTTTACTCATTCGGCTACAACGCCGCATACGAGGGCGAAGACGGCTGGAACGCGTTCTTCGATTTCGGTTATTCCCGCACCGACCGCAACGAGTTGAGCATCGAAAGCTATGCGGGGACCGGTTTCAACGGCGACGGCGGCGATCCGCAGGGTGACGGCACCAGCCGTTCCGACACCATCGGGTTCACGTCCGGCCCGCGCGGCGCGTTCTTCACCCCGGGGCTGAACTACAGCGATCCCACGCTTATCAGGCTCACCGATCCACTCGGCTGGGGTGGCGGCACCGTTCCCCAGGCGGGATATTACAACAACCGCATCATCAAGGACCAGCTCAAGCAATATCGCCTCGGCGTCTCGAAGGATGTCGAAGGGTTCTTCTCGTCGTTTCAGGTCGGCCTGAACTACACCAATCGCGACAAGTCGCTGACGCCCAACGAGGCGTTCGTCCGGCTTCCCAGCGGGGTGCTGCAGGCGGCCGTTCCGTCGCAGTATCTGCTAAGTCCCACCAATCTTTCCTATCTCGGGCTGGGGCCGATCGTCAGCTACGATCCGCGCACGCTGATCGCCAACGGCGTGCTGGTGCTCGAGCCGCGGGCCGCCACCGGGCCGGGTGCGGCTAACGATGTGCTGTCGAAGAACTATTCGATCTCCGAAGACCTGATGACCGCCTATTTGATGGCCAACATCGATCAGGAAATGGGCTCGGCCAATCTGACCGGCAATTTCGGCGTTCAGGCGGTCAACACGGTCCAGAAGAGCACCGGCTTCATCTTCCCGCCGACCGGTCCGCAGCAGGTCACGCTGGGCGCGGAATACTGGGACGTGTTGCCCAGCCTCAACCTGGCGCTGCGTTTCGATGGCGGCTGGGTTGTCCGGGCCGCCGCATCGCGTCAGATCCAGCGGCCGCGTCTCGACGACCTGCGCGTCTCGATCGGCTACGGCATCGATTCCTCGGTACCTGGCGGCATCATTCGCGGCGGCGGCGGCAATCCTTTCCTGCGGCCCTACCGCGCCAATGCCGTCGATCTCAATCTCGAGAAGTATTTCGGAAGCTCCGGGATGATCGCCGTCCAGCTGTTCTACAAGGACATCAAGAGCTTCATCTTCAACGGCCGGTTCGCATTCGATTACAGCGCTTTTCCTGCTCCCTCCGGCGCTGCGGGCTTCCCCAATCTGCCCGCGACCGGCACGCTGGACGCGCCGATCAACACCGGCGGGGGTAGTCTTTATGGCGGCGAACTGGCTGCGACCCTGCCGTTCGACACGTTTATTCAGGCGCTTTCAGGCTTCGGCGTCACCGGTGGCGTGGGCTATACCAAGTCCAAGGTCCAGGATGCCGGGGGCAACATCTCCACAATTCCGGGTTATTCGGAATGGGTGGCGAACGGTACCGCCTATTTCGAAAAGGCGGGTTTCAACGCCCGCGGGTCGGTGCGTTACCGGTCCACCTTCCTGGGCGATTTCACCGGGTTTGGCGGCACGCCCACGCGGCGCACGGCGCTGTCGGAGCTGATCGTCGATGCCCAGATCGGGTACGACTTCCGTCCGGGCAGCGCGCTGGAGGGCTTGTCCATCTACATTCAGGGGCAGAACCTGACCGACGAACGGTTCGCCTCCATCGCGAACGGGAACCGGCTCCAGGTTGTCGACTATCAGATCTACGGCCGCCGCTTCCTCGCGGGCGCGACCTTCAAGTTCTGATCAATGGTGCGGGGCGGGTCCAATGGACCTGTCCCGCAGGAATCTCCAGCGGGGTCGCGGACAATGCCTGACCGGCTCCAGTCCTTCGTCATCCTCGGCGGCGGGACCGCGGGGTGGATGGCCGCCGCCGCGCTCGCGCGGTTCGCACCGCACCTGTCCGTCACACTGGTGGAGAGCGAAACCATCGGCACGGTCGGCGTGGGCGAGGCGACGATCCCTCAGATACATCGATTCAACAGCGCGCTCGGGTTCGATGAAGCCGAGTTCTTCCGCGACACCAAGGCCAGCTTCAAACTGGGCATCGAGTTCGTGGGGTGGAGCCGCGAGGGTGCTAGCTATATGCATGCTTTCGGCGAAATCGGGCGCGCTGCCGGATTGCTGCCGTTTCAGCACCACTGGTTGCGCGCCAAGCAGCTCGGCTTCGCCAAACCGCTGACCCGATACTCGACCAACGAGCTTGCCGCGCGGACGATGCGTGTCCAGCATGGCCGCGCGACCCCGCAGACGCCCGCACTGCCCTACGCCTATCATTTCGATGCCGCGCTCTACGCCGCCTTCCTGCGCCGTTATGCTGAGGCGCGCGGGGTGACGCGCATCGAGGGCACGGTCGTCGGCGTCGAACGCAACGGCGAAAGCGGAGATATCGCCGCGCTGCTGCTCGAAGGCGAGCGGCGGGTCGCGGGCGAGTTTTTCATCGACTGCTCGGGCTTCCGCGGCGTGCTGATCGAGGGCGAGCTGGCTTCGGGGTACGAGGACTGGACCCACTGGCTGCCGTGTGATCGTGCGCTGGCAGTGCCCTGCGCCAGCGGCGGCGACTTTACCCCCTACACCCGCTCCACCGCCCGCGAAGCCGGGTGGCAATGGCGCATTCCGCTTCAGCATCGCATCGGCAACGGCTACGTCTATTCCAGCGCGCATATCTCCGACGACGAGGCAGCCGCGATGCTTCTCGCGAATCTGGACGGCGCGCCCGAAGGCGATCCGCGACCGCTGCGCTTTCTCGCCGGGATGCGGCGCAAGCACTGGATCGGCAACTGCCTCGCTCTCGGTTTGTCGGCAGGGTTTCTCGAACCGCTCGAATCGACCAGTATCCATCTCGCGCAAAGCGCGATCGGCCGCTTGCTCGCGGTGTTGCCGAAGGGCCGACCGGAGCCCGCCATAATCGACTGGTTCAACGCCGAGGCCGCGTTCGAATGGAGCCGGGTGCGCGACTTCATCATCCTGCATTACTGGGCCAACGACCGCGTCGGCGAGCCTTTCTGGGATCAACGCCGTGCCATGGAATTGCCCGCGACGCTGCGTGCCAAGATCGGCCAATGGCAGGCCGCCGGCTTCATCCACCGCGAGCACGAGGAACTGTTCACCGAGGTGGGCTGGTTCCAGGTGTTCGCCGGGCAGGAGGTGGCGGCACATGGCTATAATCCGCTGGCGGATGCCATGCCGGAGGCCGATCTGCGCGCCCTGCTGGACGGCACCGAGGCAGCGATGGTCGAACAGGTTCGCGCGCTGCCACGCCATGTCGAGGTGCTTGCCGGCTTGGTCGGAAGAGTGGAGGAGCCCGTCCCGTGAAACTGTTCGCCGCCATTCTTCTCGCCGCTGCTTCGTCGATATCCGCCGCGGCGCGGCAGCCCGACTTCCGGAGCCGTGCGCCGAGCGAGGAGGTCGTGTATTTCGTCCTCCCCGACCGCTTCGCCAATGGCGACACCACGAACGACAGAGGCGGGCTGAAGGGCGACCGGCTCAAGACCGGCTTCGACCCCGCGGCCAAGGGCTTCTTCCACGGCGGCGACCTCGAAGGCCTGCGCGGGAAGCTGCCCTATCTCAAGAACCTCGGCATCACCGCGATCTGGTTCGCGCCGATCTTCCAGAACAAGCCGGTCCAGGGCCCCAGCGGCGACGAGAGCGCCGGCTATCACGGCTATTGGGTCACCGACTTCACCCGGCCCGACGCGCATTTCGGCACCCGCGCCGAGTTCAGGGCCTTCGTCGATGCCGCGCACGGCCTGGGGATGAAGGTCTATATGGACATCATCGCCAACCACACCGCCGACGTGATCCGCTATGCCGATGGCGATGCGACCAATTACGAATACCGCAGCAAGGGCGACTATCCCTATTCGACGCGGGGGAAGGCGGATGGCCCGGCGATCAATCCCGGCTTCATGGGCGACGAGGACAGCTCGCAAGCGAACTTCGCCAAGCTGATCGACCCCGATTACGCCTATCGGCCCACGGTGCCCGAGGCCGAGAAGGCCGTGAAGGTTCCGGCCTGGCTCAACGATCCGATCTACTACCACAACCGCGGCAATTCGAGCTTCACCGGCGAGGACAGCCGCTTCGGCGATTTCTCCGGGCTCGACGATCTGTTCACCGAGCATCCGCGCGTGCGCCAGGGAATGATCGACATCTACGGCGCCTGGATCGACGATTTCGGCATCGATGGTTTCCGCATCGACACCGCGCGTCATGTCGATCCCGGCTTCTGGCGGGTCTTCGTGCCCGCCATGCTCGAACGCGCCAGGGCCAAGGGCATCCCCAACTTCGCCATGTTCGGCGAGGTGTTCAAGGACGTGCCCCAAAATGGCTATATCGCCGAATACACCCGCCGCGACAAACTGCCGCAGGTGCTCGACTTCGCCTTCCAGGCCTCGGTGCGCGAGGTGCTGGGGCGCGGCAAGGGCACGGTGGTGCTGGCGCAGATGTTCGACGGCGACGTGCTCTACGAGGGCGGCGAGGACGCGGCGCTCAACCTGCCGACCTTCCTCGGCAATCACGACATGGGCCGCTTCGCCTGGCTCGTGAAGCAAGACCGCCCCGGCATCGGCCAGGACGAGCTGCTCCAGCGCACACTGCTCGCGCATGCCATGCTGATGACGCTGCGCGGCGCGCCGGTGATCTACTACGGCGACGAGCAGGGCTTCGTCGGCGCGGGTGGCGACCAGCTCGCGCGCGAGGACATGTTTCCGAGCAAGACCGCGGTCTACAACGCGATCCGTTTGATCGGCACCGACCGGACCACCGCGCAGGACAATTTCGACCCCGCGCATCCGCTCTACGCCGCCATCGCCGGCCTGGCGAAGCTGCGCGCGGCGCACCCGGCGCTGCGCAAGGGGCGGCAGACCGTGCGGCACTACGAGCAGACCGAGGGATTGTTCGCCGTCACCCGCCATGACGCGGCGAGCGGCGAGGAGGTTCTGATCGCCTTCAACACCTCACCCGCGCCGCGCGGCGGGAATATCGCGCTAGGGTATGACGCCCGCGGCTTCACCGCGCTCGCCGGCGCCTGCCCCGCCGCGGTGACCGCGCCGGGCAGCGCGCGCTTCGAATTGCCCGCCTTCGGCTATGCGGTCTGCCGGGTGGAGAAGCCCGCGCGATGAACCGCATGCAG
>Ga0307492_10000821_pt1 | contig 13043 bp, 10 predicted proteins | sample SI3LmetaG_FD_202365 | JGI IMG/M metagenome (GOLD analysis project Ga0307492, IMG submission 202365) | Sea-ice brine microbial communities from Beaufort Sea near Barrow, Alaska, United States - SI3L | ecosystem: Environmental > Aquatic > Marine > Coastal | place: USA: Alaska | collected 2017-05-06
AAACAATACGTGCTTATGGCGCCGTTAAAATGGGGTTAATTGAGCATATTGATGAATCGGCTAGTCGCCAACACACACCAAAAATTGCTTTTGTAGCAGAACCTGCAGAGTATCTAACCTCCAGTGGGAAAACGGTCGCTATACAAGATATTGATTTGGCAGTCAGAGCGCTTTCAATGGGTAAATTACATCATGCAATGATGGGCACAGCCGCGGTCGCAATTGGAACCGCCGCAGCTATTCCCGGTACGTTAGTTAATTTAGCCGCAGGCTCCAAAGATATTGAATCAGTTACTTTTGGACACCCCTCTGGCACCTTAAAAGTGGGTGCGCAAACCCAATGTTTAGGCGGTATATGGGCTGTGAATAAAGTTTCTATGAGTCGCAGCGCCAGAAAACTCATGAAAGGGCAAGTGTTCATACCAAGTGATTCTTTTTGAAATTACTTGTTCCTTAAACCTTTAAATTGCATCTGACATAACACCATATAAATTTTGACGGGCAATAATGAAATTTAATGTTTTAACCACTCTCATCCTAGCCAGCGCATGTATATTATCGGGGTGCAGCCTCCATGAAAAATAACAAAACAAATTGGAACAAAACATGACCATGACAGAAACAGTCGCAGAAGCCCCAATTTGGTTAGAAGAAGTGCAGGGCAAGCAAGCCTTGGCTAAGGTCAATGCTTGGAATAAAGTCACCCTAGATAAACTCATGGCTGATAAGCGATACGATCAGTTTCTTGAAGCGGGATTAGAAATAGTCAATGCAAAAGATAAAATTCCTTATGGTACTTATCGTGGTGGCTATGTGTATAACTTTTGGCAAGACAAAAGTCAGGTGCGAGGAATACTGCGAAGAACCACTTTAGATGAATACACAAAACCTCAACCTCAATGGGAAGATTTGCTCAGTATCGATCACCTTGCTGTATTAGAAGAAAAAAACTGGGTGTATAAAGGTTCAGAATGTTTAGAGAGTAATTATGACAGATGCCTTATATCTATGTCTGATGGAGGAAAAGATTCAGTAGAAATACGGGAGTGGGATCATGCCAAACAGGCATTTGTAAAGAACGGCTTTGTTATACCCGAGGCAAAAACAGGAGTGAGTTGGAAAGATATTGATAACATCAATATCGCCACAAAATGGGCAGAAGATTCTCTAACAGATAGTGGTTATCCTTTTATTATTAAGTCACTACAAAGAGGGCAACAACTTACTCAAGCCACCTTAGTATTTGAAGGAAATAAAACAGATGTAGGCGTGTGGCCTTTTTCTATCAAGTTCAACGAAAGTACTCTTAACATGGTTGTGCGCGCAGAAACATTTTTTGAATCAGAATATTTTTGGCTTCCTGATGATACACGTCAAGCGATTCAATTACCCTTGCCTAAAAAGGTAGACGTGGAAGGGGTTTTCAAAGGACAACTTGTGTTATCTCTTAAACAACAGTGGTCACCCAAAGGCTTTGAACAAACGTTTAAAAGTGGCGACTTAGTATCATTTGATTTTGAACATTGGTTACAAAAGCAAGAAATAAAAGGCTTACAACTGGTTTACCATCCGGATGAGCGATCAACCATTGATGGTGTGTCTATAACTAAAAATAAATTGGTTTTAACCTTATTAGAAAATGTGGTGAGCAATGTATATATATATGACTTTAATGATACATGGTCGAAAGTTAAATTAGCCATGCCTGAAAATGGTTCTATGTCAGTCTCATCAGCCAATCAAAATAGCGATGTTATTTTTATCAACCAAGAAAGTTTTGTAGCCCCTGATACCCTGTTTAAAGTTGATGTGAATAAAAAAAATATAACCGCGATTAAATCTATACCTGCTCGTTTTGATGCATCCAACATTGTGGTTGAGCAATTTCAAGCCAGCTCAAAAGACGGTGAAAATATTCCCTATTTTGTCGTCAGACAAAAGGACATTAAACTTGATGGTAACAACCCTACCTTGCAATACGCTTATGGAGGCTTCCAAGTCTCATTAAAACCGAGTTACTCAGGCATGCTTGGAAAAAATTGGCTTGAACAAGGCGGTGTCTATGTATTGGCAAGTATTCGAGGTGGTGGAGAATTTGGGCCAAATTGGCACCAAGCAGGCCTCAAAACCAAACGTCAGGTTATTTATGATGACATGATTGCGGTTGGCGAAGATATTATCAACAAAAAAATCACTTCTACCCAACGTTTAGGCATCATGGGTGGCTCTAACGGTGGTCTGTTAATGGGCGTTATGTATACTCAAAGACCGGACTTATGGAACGCAGTAGTCTGTCAGGTTCCCTTGTTGGATATGTTGCGATTTCACAAGTTATTAGCTGGGGCTTCTTGGGTCGGTGAGTATGGTAGTCCAGACATTGCAGATGAAAGAGCATTTTTAGAAAAAACATCCCCCGTACATAACATTGATCCTAGGGGGGAATATCCATCAATTATGTTTGTTACCTCCACTAAAGACGATAGGGTACATCCAGGGCATGCAAGAAAAATGGCTTATTTATTGGAAAAGCATGGTCACGATTTCGAATATTATGAAAACATCGATGGGGGGCACTCTGCGTCAGCCAATTTGAAAGAAAGGGCTAAACGCACCGCTTTGGAATACACTTTTTTATCTCAAAAATTAATGGATTAAACATTTTATGGCAGCTTAACTCCTAAGCTGCCATCTTTATTATCATTTCTCGTCGCCAATTCATTTTTTGTTCATCACTATTACTTTATGATAAATCCAATTTATTCTAAAACAATCTGTTTATTGAGGTAATTTATGCGTATCTATCTTTTAGTTTTATTCACTTTATTCACTGGCAATGTTATGGCTAAAGACCACTCAAATGTTCAGCCACATAGAATAATTGAAGTGTCGGGGGTGGGGAATGTGCTTAGTGTGCCCGATCGTTTTAGTTTTAGTTTTTCCATTGAGCAAAAGGGTGGGGTAGCTTCACAGCTTAATAAGTCTATTGTTAAGAAAACAAACGCAGTGGTGCAGGCCTTGATAAAAATTGGAGTCGACAAAAAAAGTATTCAATCATTACAAGTACAGTTTAATCCTTGGATTGAATACAATGGTAAGACCCGTGAGCAAAAGGGCTTTATTTTAACAAGACAGGTTAAGGTGACGTTGAAAACTCTAACACAATATGAGCAGTCGATAGACGCGGTGTTAGAGCTTGGGGTAAATAATATGAATCAGTTTAGTTTTACCAACAGTCAAGGCGAAGAAAATTATCAAGTGGCATTAAAACAAGCTTTATTGCATGCAAAACAACGTGCGACGGATATGGCGAACGTATTGGACTTGAAATTAGCCGGAGTAATATCCATATCAGAGCAATCTTTTCCACAAGTTGCTCCCGTTTCAATGCAAACCCGTCAATTCAAATCATCTGAAAGTTACCAACCTGGAGAAATGTCAACACAGGCAAGAGTGAAAGTTATTTTTGCCCTACAGGACGCGTCATAATAGTCATTTAATAGTTTCATTTAATAGTTTCATTTAATAGTTTCATTTTAATTAGGTTTATATTCATGGTAGAAAACAAACAGCAACACTATGCCCAACTGGCTCAACAAGTCGAAGCCATAGTTGCTGGAGAACAGGATTTAATCGCCAATATGGCGAATATCAGTGCGATACTTTATTGGGGTTTAGATAACGTCAACTGGGCAGGTTTTTATCTGGTTAAGGACCAACAGTTGGTTTTGGGACCATTTCATGGTCAACCGGCTTGTATCAGGATCCCTATCGGCAAAGGCGTTTGTGGGACCGCTGTATCTGAAGATACTATTCAATTGGTTGAAGACGTTCATAAATTTTCTGGTCATATAACCTGCGATGCAGCATCTAACTCTGAAATTGTGTTACCCATTCACCAAAATGGTCACATTATTGCCGTTTTAGACATCGACAGTCCAGATATTGCACGTTTTGATCTTGACGATAAATCCGGCTTAATAAAAATTGTAGAACTTTTGCAAGCAAATTTATGCAAAACAAATAAAGCAGATGTTAGGAGTGTTGTGTAATGAAAAATATGATTGATATTCAAGTTGTTCTGGCAACTGTTGAGGATATGGATTTTTGGGATGATAGAGCATCTGAAGCAACTGACAGAATGAATACTATTCTTCATATGCTCTACGATCATGCTCATGAAGACATAAAAACCATCTCTTTGGAGAATATGATCCAATATATTTGGGAAAATTGGCGAGAAGATGCACATTTACTTGATATAGATGAAGATGATTTGTATGACTGGGTTGACCAGCTTCTAGCAACTTGGGATGATGAGCACCAAGAACCCCGTTAACGAACTAACTAGAAGACTGAATGGACAATCCACAAAAATTTACCAACAGTAAAGAAGTCATTGGCTTTTTAATTGAACAATTTCCCGCTTGTTTTAGTAATAAAGGTGATGCTAAACCTTTAAAAATAGGCATTTTTCAAGATTTAGCAGAACGTCTAGAAAATGAAGAGCGAGTCAGTAAAACACTGTTACGTTCTTCATTAAGGCACTACACTAATAGCTGGCGTTATTTACATAGCATCAAAAAAGACGCCCAACGTATTGATTTAGATGGTAAGGATGTTGCTGCCATCGAAGACGAACACGTTGAACACGCTAAAAAACAGCTTGATGAAAGCAAAGCTAAAGTAGCTGAAAAGCGTAAAGAACAAAAAGCAGCGGGTGCGGATGTAAAGAAACCTTACAAAAATAAAGAAGCACCTAAATTTAAACCTACTTCCAAAGTAGTTAAAAAAGAGCAAACTAAGGTTAAACAGCCTCCTGCTGAGCGATTAGAGCAAGACCATATTGTGGTTGGAACCGCTGTAACCGTTAAAATTGGCAAGAGTCCCATGGCTGCGACTATTACTGATGTCAGTAAAGATGGTATTCAGGTGCAACTTGATACAGGAATGGTGGTCAAAGTGCAGTTGGAAAACTTAAGGCTGGCACGTTCTAAGAGGTAAATTTATGATTAAATCAATTCGTATATCAGTAGCATCAGCATTATTGTTGATGAGTTATGGCTCTTTATCAGTAGAAAATAGTTTGGGGGTGAAAGACTTACCCCGATTGACACAAGAGTCACAACATGTAGCGGCAGCTAAAAGAGTGACATCGCAATTTTTACGCGCTCACTATAAACAAATTGATTTGGACGATGAATTATCAGTCAAGATATTTGATCGGTTTATTCGCTCCTTAGACTTTAATCATAATGTGTTTACTGTTGAAGATATTCGAAGTTTCTCGGCGTTTAAAAGTAAATTTGATGAAGCAATCGAACAAGGTAATTTAAGTATTGCCTATGAGATTTATCAACTTAATTTACAGCGTCGGGCCGAAAGATTCGAATTCGCGTTAAGTTTGTTAGATAAACAATTTAATTTTGAATTGGTTAACGACAAATTTATCTATGACCGAGAAGATTCACCATGGGCTAAGGATAGTAAAGAGCTAGATGAATTATGGCGTCAAAGAGTAAAATATGACGCTTTAAATTTAAAACTTGCAGGTAAAGACTGGCCTAAAACCCAAGAACTACTGACCAAGCGTTACGAACGCGCAATCAAACGTCTGACTCAAACTTCCAGTGAAGATGTTTTCCAAACGGTCATGCATTCTTTTGCCAGAAGCATTGAAGCTCATACAAGTTATCTATCTCCTCGTAATGCTGAACGTTTTCAAATGGAAATGAATCTATCTTTCGAAGGTATTGGCGCCGTTTTGCTCAGTGAAGATGATTATACTGTTATTCGAAGCGTTGTACCTGGCGGCCCTGCGGATTTATCTAACAATATAAAACCTGAAGATAAAATTGTAGGCGTTGCTCAAGACAAAGATGAATTTGTTGATGTTATTGGTTGGCGCCTGGATGAAGTGGTCGAGCTCATTAAGGGCCCTAAAGGCAGTGTCGTCAACCTGCAAGTGGTAAAAGGGTCGTCTGAATCATCGGTGCCTGTAGTTGTGACTCTGACAAGAGACAAAATAAAGCTAGAAGACAGAGCTGCCAAATCTGAAGTTTACATCCCTAAAGATGGACCCAATAAAGGCCGAAAACTTGGCGTTATATCAATTCCATCTTTTTATAATAATTTACATAAAGATGTTAGAAAAGAATTACTGAGTTTAAATGAGCAAGAAGTTCAAGGGGTTATCGTTGATTTGAGAGGTAATGGTGGTGGCTCACTTACCGAGTCGACCATGCTTTCAGGTTTATTTATCGATAAAGGTCCTGTTGTACAAATTCGTGACGGCGCTGGGCGTATTCGTATAGAGAAAGATGTAGATGGTAAGGTGTTTTATGATGGTCCATTAACAGTGCTGGTTGACCGTTACAGTGCATCTGCCTCGGAAATATTTGCGGCCGCCATGCAAGATTACAACCGAGCATTAATACTGGGCGAACAGACTTTTGGTAAAGGCACTGTTCAGCAACACCGTCCTTTAGGTAGAATTTATGACTTGTACGAAAATCCATTAGGCAGTGTGCAATTTACTATCGCCAAATTTTATAGGATTAACGGTGGCAGCACTCAGCATAAAGGTGTGATCCCTGATATTTTGTTTCCTTCTGTAATAGACCATGCAGATTGGGGAGAAAGCCAAGAGGAAAATGCTTTACCTTGGGACAGTATTGCTAGAGCTAACTACACCACTTTCAGCGAAAACAAAAATACAATTAAAGGCTTAACAGAATTACACAACCAAAGGATTAAGAAAGAATTTAACTATATCTATGAAGATGTAGAGCGATATAAAGTTAAAAAAGAAGATAAGACCATCTCTTTGGTTGAGACTGAACGTCTAAAAGAAAAAGATGAAATTGAACAACGTAATATTATGCGCACTAATGAACGTCTAGCTAGGCTTGGTTTAGAAAAAGTAGAAAACCTAGATGACTTACCTGAAGAGTTAGAAACAGTTGACCCGTTTTTAGAAGAAGCAGCGAATATTACCTTTGACGTGTTGACCCTGGGGAAATACGCCATTAATAACAAAGATAATTAAAAACGGGCTGCTTTTTGCAGCCTTTTTTAATTTAATAATAATAATAATAATAAGGGCAACATATGGCTTCACGTGGAGAATTTTCATCCCGAATGGGATTTGTACTGGCTGCTGCTGGTTCAGCGGTAGGATTAGGCAATATTTGGGGGTTTCCTACTCAGGTCGCCAGTAACGGAGGCGCAGCATTTGTATTGGTTTATATTATTTTGGCCTTTCTTTTAGCTTATCCCGTGCTAATGGCTGAATTTATCATTGGCCGTGCGACTCGTTCAAATATGGTTGATGCTTTAGGCAAAATATCTGGAAGCAACAAATCTGGAAGTAACATAGGTCGTGCTACCGGCGTGTGGGGACTTGTGACTGTTTCTTTAATTCTCTCGTTTTATGCATTAGTGGCTGGTTGGATGTTGTCCCATTTTTTACAAACTATCAGTGATATGTTGGGGCAAGATGCTATTTCAACTTGGTTAATCACATCTTCCATCACTCGCGACATTCTATTTAGCGGTATCTTTCTTTGTCTAACTGCCAGTATTGTTACAGGTGGAGTCAAGCAAGGTATTGAGCTATGGTCAGTTCGTTTAATGCCTGCATTGTTTATCATTATTGTATTATTAATTATTTATGTTTCCACATTAGAGGGGGCAGCCGATGGTTGGAAGGCCTATTTACTACCCAATTTTAGTTTAATTATGGAACCGGATTTATTAATTAGTGCAATGGGTCAAGCTTTCTTTTCTATGTCATTAGGGGTCGGTACCATGTTGGTCTATGGCTCTTACGTCAGTAAAAAAGAAAACTTACCCACCCTTGGGGCCTCTGTTGCATTAGTTGATATAGGCGTGGCAATTTTAGCGGGCATGTTAATTATTCCGGCTATGTATGTAGCACTGCATAATGGTGTCAAAATATTTTCTGAAAGTGGGGCATTAATAGAAGGCCCGAATCTGATTTTCGCTGTTTTACCCTCTTTGTTTGAAACTATGGGCACAGTAGGAGTCTATGTCGCATTTGTGTTTTTTGCATTAATGATAATAGCGGCGCTGACGTCCTCAATATCTATGCTTGAAGTGCCTGTGGCTTATGTCGTTGAAAGCAAAGGAATAGGCAGAAAACGTGCAGTGTGGGTATTAACGTTCATTATATTTGTGATAAGTACCACCATTGCATTGAATATGGACAGCTTATTTGGATTGGTCATAGACTTAACCACTAAGTATAGTCAGCCTTTACTCGGGTTAGTATTATGTGTGTTTGCAGGATGGGTATGGAAACGGGATCAAATTTTAGCCGAATTAAAACAGGGGAACGAACAGATTGAGCACAGTATATTCTGGAAAATCTGGCCTTGGTATGTTCGTTTTGTTTGTCCAGTGGTTATAGCTGTTATGTTTTATCGTTCGATAGTCGGTTAATGCAGCACCAATAAATTAAACCCTATTCTATACTTCAGGATTGTAAAACGTTATGACAATTGAAAAACCAAAAATAGAAGCCTCGTTATCTGATGCACTTATTCCTATTGTAATATTAGTGATTTTGTTAAGTGGATCAGTATATTTATTTGAAGATAATTCCTCTTTTGGTCCTAACCAAATTGCCTTGTTAGTGGCTATGGGCATAGCGGCCATTATTGGCCTAAAAAATGGTTATAGCTGGGATGATATTGAACAGGGCATCGTTAAAGGTATTTCTCGTTCGTTAGGGGCGATCCTAATCTTGCTAGCGGTTGGCTCATTAATAGGTACGTGGATGTTGGCTGGTACCGTTCCCACTCTTATTTATTATGGTTTAGACTTGTTAAATCCATCGATGTTTTACGCCGCCTCTTGCCTTATTTGTGCCATAGTGGCAATGAGTATCGGTAGTTCATGGACCACCGCGGCCACTGTGGGTGTGGCCCTAATGGGTGTGTCTATTGGTATGGGTATGTCAGAAGCGATTACCGCAGGTGCTATCATATCAGGTGCTTATTTCGGTGATAAAATTTCACCTCTTTCAGAGACCACTAATTTGGCACCGGCTATAGCGGGTACTAATTTATTTGAACATATTCAATATATGTTATGGACAACTGTCCCTAGTATTATCATTACCCTTATTTTATTTGTCGTCATTGGTTTAGGCGCAGACATACCTGATTCAACCAGTGGTATCGAACAGATGCAAAATTTGTTAGAACAAGAATTTAATTTAGGCTTACATATGTTGATACCACTGTTGGTATTATTAACTATGGCGATTAAGAAAGTACCTGCATTTCCTGCCGTCGCTATAGGTGCATTGTTAGGTGGGATATGGGCTGTATTATTCCAACCTGAAGTGATCGCAAATTTAGCGGGCGAGGGAGTAGGTTCCCTTCAAGGTTCAATTATAGTGGTATGGACAGCTCTGTTTGATGGTGTCACTTTCTCAACACCTAGCGACACTCTTAATAATCTGCTTAGTCGTGGTGGCATGTCGAGTATGCTAAATACTATTTGGTTAATTATGTGTGCCATGTCTTTTGGTGCAGTATTAGAAAGAGTGGGTCTACTCAAAAAAGTAGTATATGCATTTTTAAAAGGTGCGACAACGGCAGGAGATATGATCACCAGAACAATTTTCACTTGTATTGGCACTAATATCATTACTGCTGACCAATATATGGCGATTGTGATGCCAGGTAGAATGTATAAAAATGAATTCGAAAAACGGGGTTTACATCAACTTAATTTATCCCGTAGTCTAGAAGATGGCGGAACATTAACGTCGCCACTTATTCCATGGAATACTTGTGGTGTTTACATGCATGGCGTGTTAGCAGTCAATCCTTTAGATTATATTTTCTATACCTTTTTCAATTTGATTAACCCTGTTCTAGCTATTATTTATGCATACCTAGGTATTAAAATATTACGTATACCTATTCCTGAACTTAAACAGGAACAGGAACCAATTGCTACAAAGGCTTAATATGCTGACTTGCCTGCCTAGCAGCAAGTCATGTATGTCCCGTTAAAACTTACTCATTCAAGAGGATATGATGTCCACTATTATTCCTGCCGTAAAAAAGCGTTCAGACTACTCTCAACCAGACTTTTTAATCAATCACGTTGAACTAGAGTTCATTTTGATTGATAGGAGCACAAAAGTATTATGTGTTACGCAAATAACCAGAAACGGGACTCATAACAGACCTCTTATATTAGATGGTGAAGGCATTGAATTGTCGTCTGTGTGTATAAATGGCATCGACGTTTCTGATTATCAACAAACAGCCACGTCACTCACAATTAATACAGATGTAGATGTATTTGAATTACGTATCGAAAACATTATTAACCCCAAAGATAATTCTAGTTTAGAAGGTTTATACCTACAAGCCGGTGCGTATTGCACACAATGTGAAGCTGAAGGTTTTAGAAAAATCACTTATTTTCTTGATAGACCGGATGTACTGGCAACTTATGATGTCAAAATCATTGCTGAAAAAGATAAATTTCCTTTTTTACTTTCAAATGGTAACAAGGTCGACTCAGGTGATTTAGGCGATGGCAAACACTGGGTAAAGTGGTCCGATCCATTTAAAAAACCTTGTTACTTGTTTGCTTTAGTCGCAGGTGATTTTGATCTTTTGGAAGATAGTTTTGTTACACAATCTGGCAGAACCATTGCCTTAGACTTATTTGTAGATAAAGGCATGCTTGGCAGAGGCCAGCACGCACTTGATTCACTGAAGAAGGCAATGAGATGGGACGAAACTGAATTCAGTCTCGAATACGATCTTGATATATACATGATAGTGGCAGTCGACTTTTTCAATATGGGCGCTATGGAGAACAAAGGTCTTAACGTATTTAACAGTAAATTTGTGTTGGCCGATGCGCAAACCGCCACTGATGAAGACTATTTTAATATTGAAGCGGTAATTGCCCATGAATATTTTCATAATTGGACCGGCAATAGAGTGACTTGCCGGGATTGGTTCCAATTAAGTTTAAAAGAGGGATTAACCGTATTTCGTGATCAACAGTTTAGTGCCGACATGTCTTCACCAATTGTTAATCGTATTAAAAACGTAAAAATTATTAGAGAACATCAGTTTGCAGAAGATGCCAGCGCTATGTCTCATCCCATCAGGCCTGATGAAGTGATTGAAATGAATAATTTCTATACCGTCACTGTGTATGATAAAGGTGCTGAAGTGATCAGAATGTTGTTTACATTGTTAGGTAAAACAGGATTTTTAGCCGGTATTAAACTGTACTTTAAACGGTTTGATGGCCAAGCGGTGACTTGTGATGACTTTGTACAAGCCCTGCAAGATGCCAATGAAAAAGATTTAACTCAATTTAAACGTTGGTATAGCCAATCAGGCACACCACAACTTTTAGTTACTGACTCTTATGATGCCATTACAAAGTCGTATCAGATCACATTTGAGCAGAAACATTCTGCTACCTTTGACCAAAGCGAAAAACAAAACTTGGTCATTCCTATTCAATTTAGTTTGCTGAACGACAAATTTGAACCATTAAAGTTCGATGATACTGATCAAGAACACCGTACTTTAGAATTAAATAGCACCCAACAAAGCCTTGAGTTTAAAAATATAGACACAAAGCCCATTCCTTCACTACTCCACGGTTTTAGTGCGCCAGTTAAGTTGGATTATGCATACAGCCAGGATCAGTTAGGTAAGGTTATGTTGGGCTCACCTGACGACTTTGCTCGCTGGGATGCGGGACAAAAGTTATTTAGTGATTGTATCCATAATTTAGCAGGTAAAACGCAAAGCCAACAAACGGCCTTAATTAATCAAACAATCTCAATATTTGTGCCTATTATTCAGGCAACAGATATATCGTTGGCACTAAAAGCCGAAATACTGACGTTGCCGAGTTTTGAGACTTTGTTTCAACAAGCGGACTTTGTCGATATTGATGTTTTGAATCAATCTCGAAAACAAGTATTAAAAGCATTTGCACATAACTTTCACCCTGATTGGTTGCGTCTTTATTCGAAGTTTGAAATGCAACCTTATGCCTACGAGTCTGAGCAAGTCGAACAAAGAAAAATGCGTAACTTGGCGCTAAAATACTTAACACTGTCAGGGCAGTCTAATGTTGAGCAATTATTAACTGAACAATTTGATAACGCAGACAATATGACTGATTCATTGGGGGTACTGGCTGCAGCTCAACTAGGAGATTTGGACTTATTTGAAAAGCTGATGTTAAGGTTTGAACAAAAATGGCACGCTGATCCATTAGTATTAGACAAATGGTTTGCTTTACATGCCAATACTGACCGTTCGGATATTCTGGCGCGAATAAGTATATTGATGGGCCACAGCCAATTCACCATCAATAATCCGAATAGAGTGAGATCGCTGATTGGCTCGTTTAGCTTTTTTAATGTAGCTGGATTCCACAATATTGATGGTTCAGGCTACAAATTTGTTGCTGACTACCTGATTCAATTAAATGAGGTTAACCCTCAAATTGCAGCTCGGATCATTACGCCGTTAATACAATGGCAAAAAGTGGATAAAACTAGACAACAACTCATGCAACACCAGCTAATGCGTATTGGTGATACCAAAGGTTTAAGCCCCGATTTATTTGAAAAGATAACCAAAAGTTTGCCCTAGGGTAGGCTAATCATTAATAAGTAAAGAACAACAAATGCAGACATTTTATTTCACATTGTCGCTCACATACGACTTGTGTGAGAGACTTTATGTGCCCGGTATCAATACTGTTGTTATGACTGCTGACAACGGTAAACGGATCCAATTACCTGTTATAAATTTAAGACCTCATGTCAGCCCAATTGGGATCAATGGAAGGTTTAGGTTAATGATAGACGATAATAATAAAATCAAAAATTTTGAAAAAATGGCTTGATAGTTATAATGATTTCACTGTATTGATATGCATAATTATTTATTCATATGGCCTATAAAGAGCCCATGACCGTCCTTTTTATGCTTTGAACTTGCATAGGTATGAAA
>Ga0307492_10000822_pt1 | contig 13035 bp, 12 predicted proteins | sample SI3LmetaG_FD_202365 | JGI IMG/M metagenome (GOLD analysis project Ga0307492, IMG submission 202365) | Sea-ice brine microbial communities from Beaufort Sea near Barrow, Alaska, United States - SI3L | ecosystem: Environmental > Aquatic > Marine > Coastal | place: USA: Alaska | collected 2017-05-06
GGTGGAAAGGTGGGGGGGGGGGATTGCAAAATAACTCACAGAGAGTCCCACCCGCGCAGCAAGTCCCAGCACTTGGTGCCAGAGTCTGCTATGCGGACTTTCGAGACATTCGCTGAGCTAGCCACGCAGGCTCACCAACCCAAGCAAACCGGACATCGGTTGGCAACCGCAACTTTCATTGGGTAATCGCTGGCTCCTTGCATCAGTCACATTTTGTCAAATTTGAATTGTGCCTTCAAAGGTAACGATTGACGAGATTTTCCAACCGTTCCTGCCTACCAGATCGCGGTTCTGGGTTAGTGTTCTCAGAAAGAACCTTGACCTTGATGCTCTCAAGATCGGTGTTCAACAGTGCTTTGCCCTTTGCTGTATCCCAACCCGAATAGCGTTCGTCACGGGCAGCTTCGAGCTTGCCGTCTTCGTACATTGCCGCAGCAGCCTTGAGGCCCGCAGCACAAGCGTCCATGCCGCCGACATGCGCAAGGATAAGGTCTTGTGGGTCAAGCGATTGGCGGCGCAGTTTTGAATCAAAATTTGATCCGCCTGTGGTGAAACCACCAGCGCGCAACACTTCGTAATAAGCCAGCGCCATTTCGGGCACGTTGTTGGGGAATTGGTCAGTGTCCCATCCCGACTGGTAATCATTCCGGTTCATGTCGATAGATCCAAAAATTCCCAGCTCACGCGCCATTGCCAATTCATGCTCGAACGAATGCCCAGCAAGAATTGCGTGCCCTTGTTCAATATTCATCTGTACTTCGCCCTCAAGTCCAAACTGCTTAAGGAAGCCATAAACTGTGGCAACGTCGTAGTCGTACTGATGCTTGGTTGGTTCTTGCGGCTTTGGTTCGATCAAAATCGCTCCTTTAAAGCCAATCTTGTGTTTGTAATCGACAACCATCTGCAACATCCGGCCTGCTTGTTCGCGCTCACGGCCCATATCGGTGTTCAACAGCGTCTCGTATCCTTCGCGACCACCCCAAAGAACGTAGTTTTCGCCGCCCAGCTTCTTGGTCGCATCCATGCAGGTTTTGATTGTCGCAGCAGAATACGCAAACACATCAGGATCAGGGTTCGTTGCAGCCCCAGACATAAACCGTTTGTGAGAGAACAGATTGGCCGTACCCCAAAGCAGTTTTACCCCGGTCGCGTCCATCTTTTCTGCAAAATAATCAACGATTTCCTCAAGGTTATTTGTGCTTTCAGCGAACGTCTTACCTTCTGGTCGCACATCTGCGTCGTGGAAACAAAAGTATGGCACGCCAAGTATCTGAAACATCTCAAAAGCAACATCAGCCTTTAGCCGCGCGTGATCCATGCCGTCACCGAACCAAGGACGATCAAACGTTTGACCACCAAAGGGATCAGCACCTTCCCAAGCAAATGAATGCCAATAGGCGGCCGCAAAACGCAGATGATCCTTCATCGCCTTGCCCATCAAAATTTCGTCTGGGTTGTAGTGACGGAAGGCATAATCGTTGTCGCTGTCAGGGCCCTCATAAGTGATAGCGGGGATGCCTTTGAAGAAGTCGGTCATGTTAGTCCTTTCAACGCGTCATAGCTGGCGCGGTAACGTGCATGGGCCTGTGCAAAGGCCGCGGCTAAATTGGTATCTGGTTCAATAGTGCGGGCGATCTGCGGTGGTGTCGCAATCTCGACCCCTGCCCCGGTTGCGGCCATCATGCCAAGACGGGCAGCCCCGAAGGCCCCGCCAAAGTCGCCCGCAACGGGTAGTTCAATAGGCATGCCAAGGGATGTTGCAATCGCTTGGACCCAGTAGTCAGATTTCGACCCACCACCGACGGCGATCAATCGGTTGATACGGGTTCCAGTGCTGGTAAGCGCATCATAGCTGTCGCGAATGGCATGGGTTACGCCTTCCAAAACAGCCCGCGTCATAGCGATGTGGTCCGTATCATGGCCAAGTTGCAGGAACGATCCGCGTATCTGTGCGTCGTTATGCGGTGTCCGTTCGCCGCCCAGATACGGCAGGAACAACGTTCCACTAGGTGCCTGCAGCGGTCCAAGCTCATGTGTGAGCGACGCTGACGGCTTGCCAGAAATCCCCGCAAACCAATTCAATGCATCTGCAGCAGCAAGGATCACGCCCATCTGGTGCCATGTGTCGGGCAATGCGTGGCAAAACGTATGCACAGCAGTTGCTGCGTCTGGTTGATAGGCATCAGAGGCAGCAAATAAAACGCCCGAGGTGCCAAGCGAAACAAATGCATCCCCGGCTTTCACAACGCCGACGCCCACAGCACTGGCAGCATTGTCGCCACCGCCGCCAGCCACAACAACACACTTGGGCAATCCCCAACGGCTCGCGAGTGCATCTCTGATATGTCCAGAAACTTCGGAACCCTCAACCAAACGCGGCATCTGCGCACGGGTCATGCCTGATGCGGCCAGCAGCGCGTCTGACCAATCGCGTTTGCCCACATCCAGCCAGCTTGTGCCAGCGGCATCTGACATCTCGGCCACAGCTTCGCCAGTCAGCCACAAACGCAGGTAGTCTTTAGGTAGCAAAACTTTAGCGACCTTTGCAAATACGTCGGGTTCATGTTGCGCAACCCAAACAAGTTTTGGTGCTGTGAAGCCGGGAAAAACGATATTGCCTGTCAGTGCGCGAAACTGTGGATTAGCGTCCAACTCCACCGCTTCAGCCGCAGACCTCGTGTCATTCCAAAGGATACAAGGTCGCAGAACTTTGCCATTGGCATCAATAAGGGTCGCGCCGTGCATATGGCCAGATAGGCCAATACCTTTAACCGCAGCTAAAGACACCTGCGCGCCCAAGGCTTGCATGGCGTTATCCGCCGCATCGAGCCAATCGGCGGGTCCTTGTTCGGACCAGCCTGCTTGTGGACGCGTCGCTTCCAACGAGGCTGTCGCATCTGCCAAAATAGCCTGTTGATCATCTATCAACACGGCCTTGAGACTAGAGGTCCCTAGATCAAGGCCGATATACATCAGGCTGCTTGTTTGGGATTCTTGCCCATGATGATCATCGACAAGATGTCGTCCTCGGTCACGTCTTCGACACGCTCTGTTCCGATCAAAGCACCGTTCTTCATCACAGAAACACGGTCACAGAGGTCCATCATTTCGCGTGTGTCGTGGCTGATTAAGAAGATACCAAGACCTTGGGTTTTCAGTTCTTTGATAAGATCCGCAACCATCGCCGTCTCGTGAACACCCAACGCCGCAGTCGGTTCGTCCATGATCAAGATACGGGCGTTAAAGTACACCGCACGTGCAATCGCTACAGACTGGCGCTGACCGCCTGACAGTGAACGAACAGGTTCAGAAAACCGCTGAAAGTTCGGGTTCAGACGGGCCATAATCTTGCGCGATTCAGACTCCATTTTGGTGTCATCAACAAGACCCCAACGGTTCACCAATTCACGCCCCAAAAACAGGTTGGACGCCGCATCAAGGTTATCTGACAGGGCAAGCGTTTGGTAAATCGTTTCGATGTTATGGGCGCGGGCGTCGCGTGGATTATTAATTTCGACCTGCTTGCCGTCGACAAAAATCTCGCCTTCGTCTTTTTGATAGGCACCGGCCAAAATCTTGATCAGTGTCGATTTCCCGGCCCCGTTGTGGCCCAACAGGCCCACAACTTCACCCGGCATCACATGAACACTGACGTCATCAACCGCTTTGATGCCACCGAAGTTAATCGAGATATTGCGCATTTCCAAAAGAGGCGTGGTCATTAGCTGTCTCCCGTTTTACGGCGATAAATTATATCGACCCAAACCGCGAGGATGAGAACACCGCCCACGATCATGTTTTGCAGCGGCGCATCGACGCCGACCATTCCCATGCCCGACACCAGCGCCTGCATGATAAAGGCACCTAAAATCGCGCCGTAGATTGTACCGACACCACCCGCAAGAGCCGTGCCCCCGATGACGGCGGCTGCAATCACACGCAATTCGTCAAGTTCACCAAGCGAACTGCCCGCTGACCCAAGACGCGCTGACGCAATCACACCAGCAATCGCCGTCAAAGCACCCATCAAAGCAAAGACCTTTACGGTCAGAAATCGAGTGTTCAGACCTGAAAGCTCTGCCGCCTCTGGGTTTCCACCCATGGCGAAAACGTAGCGGCCAAACCGTGTTTTCTTGGCAATGATAGTCATCACAATTGCGACGGCTAGCATGATAAGAACTGAGATTGGGAAACCGTAGGCCTCTGTATAGCCTTCGGGCATTTCCAACCCATCGGCCGCAAAGCGACGTTCCAGAATACGGGACGGCACCAAGTAAGCATTCATGATTGCGGTGATACCGCATATCCCACCAACTAAGATCGCACCCAAGGCATATTCTGCCCACACTGGTTTGACGGCAAACCCGTGTGAGAGGTGGTTGCGACGCGCCGTCATTAAAAAGTAAATCGTCAGTAGCGAGCCAATAATGGCCAGCCCCCAACTCGCTGTTGCACCAATCGTGCCGGTCGGACCTCCAAGCATGACAAAGCTTGGGTCAAGCGGCGAAATCGTCGTGCCCTTGGACACCCACCATGCACCGCCGCGCCAGATCAGCAGGCCACCCAACGTTACAATAAAGGATGGGATCGCAAGATACCCAATCAACCACCCCTGAAAACCGCCAATAAAGGCACCAACAATAATTCCGAAAAGTACGGTGATGATCCAGATCGATGGGCTTCCAAAGCCTACTAGCTCGGGAAGGATTTGCACCTGCAAGATCCCCATCATCATTCCGACGATGCCAAGCAATGATCCAATCGACAGATCGATATTGCGTGTGACAATCACAAAAACCATGCCCGTAGCCATCACCGCGACAGAAGCCGTCTGAAGCGTAAGGGTGAACAGGTTGCGTGGGGTCAAAAATGTACCACCCGTCGCAATATGAAATACCAACGAAATGGCCACAAAGGCGCCGATCATGCCCAGTAGTCGCGTATCGATCTGCAATGTTTTAATTAATTTTCCCAGACCGTTGGCCATAGGTGTCCCCTCCCTGTCCCCGATATGGGGCCGTGCCGTAAAATAAGACCCCACCAGCTAATGCCAGTGGGGCCAAAGTAACTTAAGTTTTGTTGTTATTCACAAACAGCGACGCCGGTCACACCTTGGCACAACACGTCTTTTCCAATCCATCCAGCATCCAGAACAAGGTTCAGATTGTCGATTGTGATTGGCTGTGGGGCAAGCAAAATAGAGCTGACATCAACACCACCGGGTGATGTGAATGTCGCAGCACCTGAGATGTCCGCAAGAGCAGCACCACCAGCAAGAGCAACAGCGATTTCGCCAGCATTACGGCCCAGCTCGCGGCTGTCTTTCCAGACAGATACGGTCTGTGTGCCTTGTGCAACGCGGTTCAGTGCTGCGTGGTCGCCATCCTGACCAGAAACAGGGATACCGTCCATGCCTTGACCCGCGAGGGCTGCTACAACACCGCCGGCAGTACCGTCGTTCGATGCAACAACCGCATCAACAGCGTTGTCAGTCTGTGTCAGGATTTGCTCCATGTTACGCTGTGCGTTCGAAGGCTGCCATCCGTCGGTGTAGGCTTCGCCCACGATGGTAATCGCACCGGAATCGATCGCCGCTTGCAGGATTTCCTGCTGGCCACCACGAAGGAAGTCAGCGTTCGGGTCAGTTGGTGAACCCTTGATCATAACGTAGTTGCCTTCGGGCACCAGATTGAGAACCGCAGCTGCTTGCATGCGGCCAACTTCTACGTTGTCGAATGTCAAGTAAAATGCGCGCGGATCTTCGATCAAACGGTCATAGCCGATGACAGGGATGCCAGCCGCTTCTGCAGCATCAAGTGCCGGACCAATTGATCCGCCATCTTGCGCCAGAATGATGAGCGCATCAACGCCTTGTGTAATCAGGCTTTCGACGTCAGCCAACTGCTTGGTTGCAGATGATTGCGCATCAGCGGACAAATAGTTTGCACCAGCAGCGTCAAACGCGCCAAGCATAGCTGCTTCGTCAGTTTTCCAACGCTCTTCCTGGAAATCCGACCAGCTTACGCCGACAGTGATACCGTGACCGTCAGCGAATACAGCTGACCCGAAACCCGCAGCCACAACGGCCGCGGCGATAATAGATTTATGCATGTTTTCCTCCAAGAAATGTGCCCTCATGCATTGAGGACTCGGGCCTGCTGACCCTCCGAATCTAAAGATTGTCTAATTAAATTCAGTTGTCAAAATAAAAATTGCCGAAAAATCGAAAAAATTGCTTTGCTACCGCGACTATTTTGGGCAAACTACAAAAATACCCAAAAATTCGGTGCTCTTTGCACGCCTATAATTTAAGCTTTGAACTATGTATGATATAATCACACCTGAAAGCGACGAATCTGGCGCCCCCTCTGGGTGTGGCCCTTTGTTGCCGGTGGCAAATTCAGACGCTAAACCCTTGCGCCAACAGATATTTGAGCATGTTCGTGCCGCTGGCCGTGCAGCACGGAGTGATGTTACGCGCGCACTTGGAATTAGTGCAGGATCGGCCACAACGCTCACTGCGGATCTGATCGCCAGAGGGCTTTTGCGCGAGGTCGAAGGCTTGCCACGCGAATCGGGTCGAGGGCGCCCACCGGTCGCGTTGGAGGTAGTTCCCGAAGGGCGCCATGTCATCGGGATCAAGCTTTCCGACGAGAACCACTCGGCTGTTTTGACAGATTTCTCAGGGAATATGCTGGCTGACGCGACCTTACCCACAACGTCCAAACCAAAACCCCTCAATACCTTGATGGAGGAAATCGACAAACTCATGGATCTCGCGTTGAAGGACACGGGAAAGTCACTCGCTGATATTTCGGCCGTTGGCATCGGGATGTCCGGCATCGTCGACAACGAAACTGGTATCGCGCCTTGGTCCCCGTTACTGAGCGAGCGCGACGCTGATATTTCGAATGCTTTTGTCACCCGTTTCAGTGTTCCGGTACATGTCGACAACGATGCCAATGTTCTGACACTTGCGGAACTGTGGTTTGGCGCAGGCCGCGCCATGTCAGATTTTGCCGTCGTGACAATAGAACATGGTGTCGGCATGGGCCTTGTCCTGGAAAACCAGCTTTTCCGTGGGTCACGCGGCATGGGGTTGGAACTGGGCCATACCAAAGTGCAACTCGATGGCGCGCTTTGTCGCTGTGGAAAACGCGGCTGTTTGGAAGCATACCTCGCAGACTATGCCCTTGCCCGTGAAGCCGCCACCGCCCTGCACCGCAATCCGCATAATCTACAGAGCCCGAACGCAATGCTCGACGCGCTTTTTGCGCAAGCAAAATCTGGCGACGAGGCTGCGCGCACGATTTTTCGCCGTGCTGGTCGGTATCTGTCGGTAGGGCTTTCTAATGTCATCCAGCTATTTGACCCGGAACTCATCATCTTGTCGGGTGAACGTATGCAATACGACTATCTTTATGCCGATGAAGTCCTTGCCGAGACGCATAAACTCACGCTTGATTACGGACGTAGCCCTTGCCGCATAGAGACCCATGCTTGGGGCGACCTTGTTTGGGCGCGCGGGGCCACAGCACTTGCGCTTACTGCCGTGACTGATGCTGCTCTGGGCGACATGCGGTCATGATCCGCGCCCTGCCCGCTTTGCTACTGGCCACATCCATCAGCGCGCAACCGATGTTTGAAGACCGATCTAACGGCTTGCCAATGCATATTTATGCTGGCGGTTGGGAACACTTTGTCGGTGGTGGCGTTGCTGTCTTCGACTGCGACGGTGACACGTTGCCCGATATTTTCGCAGCGGGCGGCGCAAATGCCTCGCAATTGTTGCGCAACGAAGGTGATTTCGTCTTTAATACTACGACCATTCCAGAGTTGATTGGCGTTACTGGAGCATACCCTCTCGACATAAACACGGACGGTGACATGGACTTGTTCGTCATGCGCGTGGGCCAAAATCAGGTTCTGCTGGGCGAAGGCAACTGTCATTTCAGCGCGGCCACCCTACTGCCAAGCGATAACCAATGGACAACGGCATTCACCGCATGGTGGGAAAATGACCATGATCCGGTGTTCGCCATTGGAAACTACGTCGATCGATCAAACCCCGATGGCCCATTTGAGGCCTGTGACTCCAACCAAATTCTTCGCCGCGACGCCGATGGCTACCAAAGTACCTCGCTCACGCCCGGCTTCTGTCCCCTCTCTATGCTCGCGGCGAAAGATGCCCGTGGACGCGCGACACTCCGCATATCAAACGACCGGCATTATTATGTACGCGGCGGCTTTGAGCAGATGTGGGATATTGCCGACCAACGCTTTCTCGATGCGGACGACGGTTGGAAAAACGTATCGCTTTGGGGCATGGGCATCGCAAGCCGTGACCTCAATGGAGACGGGCGTGATGAGGTAATGATGACGTCAATGGGCGATCAGCTTCTGCAAATTGCATCGCCTGACGGCACTTATGCGGCAGCACCTTTTACTATCGGCACCTACGCACAGCGCCCACATACGGGCGATGACGGGCGCCCCTCAACTGGCTGGCATGCGGAATTTGCTGATATAGACAATGACGGACGGTCAGACCTTTTCATCGCCAAGGGGAACGTCGATCAAATGCCGGGGTTGGCGATGAAGGACCCAAACAATTTATTGATGCAGAATGAAGACGGCACTTTCCGTGAAACGGCTGAAACGGCTGGGATCGCGACAACCGACCGATCACGCGGTGCCGCTTTAGCAGATTTTGATGGTGACGGGCTGCTTGACTTGGTGGTCATGAACCGGCGTGCCCCGATGGAGCTTTATCGCAATGTGACCCCAAACACCGGCAACTGGCTGACCGTTGCGCTGACGCAACCGGGCGGCAATCGCAACGCAGTAGGTGCAGAAATCATGGTACAAACCAACACAAGCAACCAATACCAACAGGTCACAGTCGGCGGCGGGCATGCTGGTGGTCAATCGCTGCCATTGCATTTTGGCATTGGTGACGCTCATACCGCCGAGGTCACTGTAACTTGGCCAGACGGCACGACGACTAAACATGATGCTAAAGCGAACGCTCCCACAACGTTTGACCGTTAACGAAGTCGCTCAACCGGCAATCCACTTGGCACAGTTCTTGGAACACCAAGCCGCCCTTCCACTGCTGCAGGATCGGTCAAAGTTTCCAGAAATGCTATCAGGGCAGTCACTTGTTCTTCGTTGATTTGCACCGGCTCAATCGCAATTGCAGCCAAGATTGCAGCAATATCTAATTGGCCTTTCGCATCATCAACTGACAGCGCCGGCAAAGTCGCTGCGGCAATATCGTAGGTGGCAAGGCTAGTCGCGGGGTCCAGATGCGCCACTACAAACGCCCGAAAATCGCTATGAGCGCCGGCATGTCCATAAGGACCAGTCAGGGCCACATTCCGCAAAGATGGTGTGCGAAACGCATAAAGATCAGCAACATCACCCGTCACCCGAAACCGGCCTTCGTCACGGGCATGACCTTCAAATCTCGCAGCCTTGCCAGGACCAATCTGTGGAGCGCCCATCGCATGAAAATCGTGATCGGTCAGGAAAGGTCCGCTGTGACAATCAGCACAGCCGGCATCGCCATAAAACAAGGCCAAGCCGGACGCAGCTGGTTCCGACAACACAGCGTCGCCACGCAAAATCGCATCAAAGGGCGCACCGTCCGACCGCCATTCGAATTCCATAAACGCAGCAATCGCATTGGAAATATCAGAAAATCTAATCTGATCAGGCGCATTAATATGATCGTAAGTGGCTGCAAAATCATTCGCATACTCAGGAATATCCGACACACGTCGGGCAATAATATCCCATGCACCACCCTCGCCCGTTAGCACGCCGCGACGTACCGCTTGGGACACGTCATTTTCACTGTAATGTCCGGCCATCTCATCTGCACTAAGCACTGGGAACATGGTTTGGGCAGACAAAAGCGAAGCAAACCCTGCAACCATATCGGCATCAAGTGGCGTACGCAGACCGCCGGGGCGATCTGGATCAACTTCGATCCGACCATCGTGGAACAGAACCGTGAATTCATGTGCGCCCAGATTAAATAGCGCGGGAGCATTCCGGGGTATGCGTTGCTCTGGCATATTCTGCGGATCAGCGACCCGCCTTTCGCCCAAACCCTGCCCACCATCGCCAAGTCCAAGCGACAAACCATCACCTGTCCCAAAGGCTGGGTGGTGACAGGTACCGCAAGAAACAGAGCTATTTCCCGACAAGATTGGATCGTAGAAAAGCAACTGCCCCAAACGCGCTTCGGCTTCATTCACAGGGGCAAAGTCCGCATCAGTCAATGGCGCAGGCAATCCGCCAGCCAATGCCCCGCCCGCTAAAGTCGATAGCAGTATTCCCACAAAGATGCGCATCCATGATCCTCTTCTTCCAACATAAATTATTAGCATGGATGGGCCGATGCACAAGCCCGCGCAGCTATTCCATTTTCTAGCGAATGCGATGGATTGCCCTCAAACTTAGTTTGGCAAAAAATTGACGAATTACAGTAAGGTTAAGGAACACAAAATGTCTCAGTGGGTAGCGATTGATTGCAACGGGACGCCGCATTTCCGTCATGAAAACGGGTTTGCTTGATACAATGGAAATTCTATCTGTTTGGTGGCAGACGTATCAAACCCGTCGATATTTTTGATCCTAAAACCAATACTTGGTCTCATGTTTTCCCCTCACAGACCGAGGTTCATCATTTCCAACCCGTCATTGTCGATGCCAAATTTGGCTCTTGGGTACGTTGACAGGCGTGTTGCCGAACGCGTTACTCTCGGCCTGACACAGATCGCAAGCTGCTTTGAAAGCATACATTCGTGTGCGGCGCACCATTGGTTAAATTGGGCTTATTCTGTTGAAAAACTCAGCTTTTTTGTTGGACACCATCACAGATCAAACGGTTCTCGGCCTGTTCTGTGGCCTCGAGGATTTGTTTGCGTGGCCACGAAAACTGCGCCTTCCACGTGTAGAGTGATTTGGTGCTGATCCCCAATCGCTCTGAAACCTCCACAACTGAATATCCGCGATCAACAACTTGTGCGACCGCATCACGGTTGAACTCATCTGTAAATCTAATTCCTGACATCAATGTCTCCTTGCTTCCAAAATTACCAAGCAAGGCGTCTACAAATCTAGGGGTTATTCAGTTTCCATTACATCGTTCACAACCTTATTCATTGGCAAACGGTTCCAGACTAAGGCGTCTGACCGGAATTTGCGCCACCGCAACGTTTTGATTGTTTCACCAACTATGATGAAGACAATAGACTTAGTTGTGATCGAGGTATCAAATGACACACAGACGCATGGACGATCCCGACCTGCCGCTCGAAGACTTGATGTCTCGCTGGCCGGAAACGATCGCGGTTTTCTTACGTCATAACATGCTTTGTGTGGGGTGTTTGATTGGGCCGTTTCACACTGTGATAGATGCCTGTGCGGAATATGGACTTGAGGTCGAAGCCTTCTATGCCGAACTGGCAGACAGCATTACGGCTTCGCGGTAGACAGGACTACCAACTGGTGAGGGTCACAAACAGTGATCTTCTTACGCCCGCTTTTCACGATCCCACTCTTTTCCCATGCGCTCAGCATACGGCTCACAGTATGAAGGGTTGTGCCTGTCATTTCGGACAAATCCTGACGCGTGATCGGAAAATTTATCTCAATCCCAGTACTCACTTTGCGGCCCGATTGATTGATCAGGCGCAGCAACGCGCAGGCGATCCGCTGCTCTACCTGTTGCGTCGCCATTTCAACAATGCGGTTATTCAACTCGCCAGTGCGTTGACCGACTGTTCTGTAGGTTTCGGTCGCAAAGCCATCGTAGCGGGCAGCAAAACCATCCCAAAGCCGCATGGGCCATGACAGCGCCAGCGATTCCTTGGCAGTAAAAGCAGTTGCGGGGTAGGTGTCACGGCCCAATGCCTTCGCAATGCCAAATAATTGACCGGACGGGATATGTAGCGCGATGACTTGTTCACCATCCGGGGTGATCCGAACAACGCGGATGTATCCGTCGAGCAGCAAATAGAAACGATCAGCTCGGTCGCCCTCTTCAAACAGGCAAGCCCCAGCATCATAACGGCGCGAACTGGCCTGTTCGAGGATTTCGCCAATCGCCTGACTTTCCAGCTTTGAAAATGGTGGCAATTCCGAAAGTAAGCTTTCGTCGAGACGGGCATGAGATGAGAGGCGGGCTGCAGACTTCATCTCGTGAAAATCGCACATCTTTGACCTTTTATCCAATTAGAATTGATCTAGCGCAAGAAATGGGGCCGTTTTTATTGCGCCATGACAAAGAACGCATCCGTTAGTCGCCGTAAATTGAGCGCAAATAAACACAAAAGGAAAACACATGTTTCGAATGATAGCGTCCGGTCTTGCACTCAGCGTCGCCCTCACTGGGGCCGCTGCAGCAGAAGATTTTGAAATTAAAATGTTGAACCGTGGCGACGCGGGGAGAATGATTTTTGAACCTGACTTCCTGCGCATCGCAGTTGGCGACACCGTGAAATTCATCGCCGAAGACCGTAGCCATAACGCGGAATCCATCCCCGAGATGATACCCGAAGGTGCCGCAGGCTTTGAGGGCCGGATCAATGAAGAGATCCTCGCAACCTTTGACACCGAAGGTGTCTACGGCGTCCGCTGCAAGCCTCATTTCGCTATGGGCATGGTAATGACAATTGCCGTTGGTGACGTCGCCGAGACCCAAGAGGGATTTCTCGAAGGTCGCATTCCAAAGAAAGCAATGAAGCGCTTTGAAGAGCAGCTTTCAAGTCTTTGACCTTAATTGGCGGGGCCGCAATTGGCCCGCGCGACATCCTCCAAAGGAGACTAAAATGACCAAATTCATTAACCCAGGCCTTATGCCAACCAGCCGCCGCAACGTTTTGCGCGGATCCGTTCTTGCAGGTGCTGCCGCCATGACAGGTGCACCCGCATTTGCAGGTCAACGCCACGCAGCCGTGCCAAAGACCGCCCCGATGGCGTATTTTTCCGACGCCGCAGAGCAACAGGTCAAGGCAGAGGCAG
>Ga0307492_10000824_pt1 | contig 13032 bp, 8 predicted proteins | sample SI3LmetaG_FD_202365 | JGI IMG/M metagenome (GOLD analysis project Ga0307492, IMG submission 202365) | Sea-ice brine microbial communities from Beaufort Sea near Barrow, Alaska, United States - SI3L | ecosystem: Environmental > Aquatic > Marine > Coastal | place: USA: Alaska | collected 2017-05-06
ACAAACCATCAACGTATACGAGGGATGGCAAAGGCCAGGGTCTTACTTCAACACGCCTGAACAGTTCAGCACCACACACATTCAAAGCGACCTTCACAACCTGTGCTCAATGGCGTTGCCTGAAATTCGAGTGGGAGGAATGATTTAGCTGCTTTGAGCACGTCACGTCCCCAAAAAGCTCAGATTTCGAAATTTAAAACCAAGGGAACAGAACATACCCATCACTTTATGCTTATTGATTAGGCTGCGATTGGGTACTTTATTATTTTGGGTGTCTAGTTTAGGTCGAGGGGCAGCAGTAAGTAGAGGGACTTTTTCATTATATTCTCCGTTTAAGTTAGTTGGTAAATAGATTGTGGATCAGCCGCTATCAACTTTTTGCTATCATGCTGATGGATTGCTCTGCTTAAATCTTGTGTACTGATTTTATTGACTAAATCTACAGCCTCAAAACCAAAATCGCCCACCAACCTTGATGGGCCGACAATATTGAGCGAACCACCTTTGTTAAAGGCTATTTTGGCCAAAGCTTTAACATTCTTGGCTATACGGGAATAAGTGTCCCGATCGTGAGCATGGTTATAGTTTTTGCAAAATCGTCCCCCAGCATAATCAAACTCGCAGCCATGTAAATAAATGTCATAACAGCCTAAACTTAATGCCAGTTGGGCAGCAAACAGCACTACAGAGCAGTTGTGATAAAAGCCGGTTTCGACATTGGTAGAAATACCATCTCCGTTAAGAATACGCACATAGTTAATTTCGGCATCTGGCAAATAGCCGTGACAGTATCCGGCAAATACTCGTATTGAATTGTTCGACAGTTGCGCCATTTTACGGGTATGGGCATCGGTGAGAAAACGTCGGTCACTAACACAGTAAAAATCCGCTGGCCTGCTCAGTTGTGGTTCAAGCGTAGATGAGGCATTGACCGTGATAACGACTCTATTTTTCAACTGCATTAAATCAAAATCGGTCACCGAGGGACCGCTACCGAGTATATGACAAGCCTGACCGGCATAAGCGCCACTTTGTTGTAATAAGGGGGCATTTAAACGAATGGTTTGAGCAAAATCTTCTGAACGTTTGGGATGTGGTTTTCCCGCGAGTTGATAACCAACCGGAATTTGTGACGATCTAGTAGCCCTCAAGGTGGTTTGAGCCACCATCAGTTCACGACAGGCTCGAACATAATGCTGACAGACTTTATTGGGTGACCAATATTTTTCCATCCATAACCGAGATTGACGTTTGATGGCTGCAACCTGAACCGGATCAGCTGCCAGCTCTGTCAACTGGCGCTCTAGCTGGTTGATAGGGCTATTAACCCAGGGTAAATCGGCGTGGGGTGAGCCGCTGATCTGAGCCAATAACTGAACCGTCAGTTTATCGAGCCAGGCGATGGTCACCAAGCCTTGTGACAGTGCTTCCAGTGATGTTAGGTGATAGCCACCCGTAACACATTCGTCAATCACCACATCGGCATGGCGGCGTAAGCGCATGACTTCATCCCAACTAATATTGGTGTGAATTTGGGCATTGATCAGCCCTGCTTTATCTAGTTTTTGCAGAATATCAACGGTCTGAGCATAACCCTTGCCTGAGCAAGTATGGGTATGATCAGCGTAACTGCGGGTGTCGGTCGGGGTATAAAGCACGGTGAGTCGGGCATTGCTCTTAGTGATCTGTGGCTGTAGATCCGCTTGATATATATCAATGGCGTTAGGTACTCTCTGGGCATTAGGATAAAAGCGAGCTTGTTTTTGTGCGATCACTAGCGTTTTAATGTCGCTGCGTGACACCAGATCCCGACTGGGAAAATTTCTTTGTAAGTCATCGGGACCGGAGTGAAATTGCAACAGCGCTGGTTTTTTTTGCAGCAAGTGCCTGAACACTCGCATCTGTGGACTGTCCTTATCTAGCCGGTTATGAAAATACAAAACATCTGCCCAAGCAATCAGTTGTGCAACGGCTGTTGTTTCTGATAGTAAGACATCTTTGGGATAACAACGACCACTGGTATATTGGGAGGCTGTCACCACTCTAGAGCGAACAGAGCTGTCTTGTTCAAGCAAATGATGCAGATTCCACAAAGCGCCAGCACAGTTAGTTTGGGCGATATGGAGAATTTTTAGTGACTTTTGCTCAGGCGCGGATGTTTGTGTTGACCCCCTCTGAGTAGGCACTTGGCTAGTATTGGTTGTAGCCACCGCCTCTTTGGCACAAAAGTCGGCCATTGATTGTTTGGGAATTGATGATAAACGGCTGAGCGCACTGAGGTTAACTAGACTTACCCCGACTTGGCGTAGCGCCTGATACAGTTTGCCATATTCTTTGTCAATATTGTTTAGGCCACGTGACAGGGAATGATGCCCGGTTTTGGCAAAAAAGTGATTGGTGGTAAAATCGACGCCGATCAGGCAAATTTTGCTGGCCCCCATATAAGCGGCCAGACACACGGCCAGATAAGGTGAATTGCGGGTGTAGTGCAGTTGATCACTGTTAAAGCAATTGGTGCCGCCTTTAATGCCTAATTGAAAGCGCACCACCGGACTGTGTTGTGACTCAACCAGCAGTTGGCTGAAAATGGCGCTAACTTTAGCCTGTTGAACATACTGGTAGCGATCGCCTTTAAACTGATTTTGCGGGTTGAGCACCACCAGGTAGGTAGGGTCAAACAAACGAGCGACATCGTTCACGCCAATGGTGATCAAATCATCCGATTGTGGCAGTGTTAATAAAGATTCACCACAACCACACACAACTATGGTTTTGCCTTGGTGGCAATTACGATAATTTTGTAAATCAACCATGGTTTATACTCCTTGATCTTACTATCAGTTATTAGCCCGTTTTAATAAGGTAATTCATCGCAATATTGACTGGCCGCGTTTCAGTGCTGGTACGCACTGTGTTGGTTGTACTCGGAGGAATGGCGTTGGTTGCATCACCGGTTAGCTCCGTTGTGGTTGAGGTCAGCAGCGTTTGAACGACCGGTTTGTCAGTACCTATTGTAACATCTCCACTTTGCGGTTCATTATAATCATGTTGATGCTGCTGAATTGCATCACATTGTAAAGAACCTACCCCGTTGGCGCTGCCATCACTGCTGGAGGCTGCTTGTCGTTGGCTGATATCAGCGTCCATACCCGCCCCGGCATCAACGCCACGCAAAAAAAGCCCCCGACAATCAGGGATGGCAAATACGCAATTATCGGCACTGCCACCGTACATATTACCTAGAACAGTAAACAGCGCGGGATATTGACTTATCGCCAGTAAACGTCCGTCACATAACATCCATCCTTGCTGCTCTATTGGCAGCAGTGCCGGACTGTCCAGCACTGTCGGTAATGTGCTGGCAGATTGCGGTACGCAGCAAGGGTTATCGGTACTGCTATTGCAATCTGGCCAGGCGGTGTTTTTAGTGTTACTGAGATAGTCAACCTGCCCAGCAAAGCTGATCACAGTACCTACCGGTACTGCGCCGTCAGCGCCGCCAAAACCCAAAGGCGCAGGAAAAGGGGACGGTATACTAAACATTAGGCTACTCCTCTTATTGGATCATTCATCACTGTCACTACTTTGACTGGCGATTTGCCCGACAAACTCAGGCAGTTGATCACCTGACTGCACCATTAACATGGCGGTGGGAATAGTAATATTCCACGGTTCGCTGATACTGCTGCAATGGCTGGTTTGTGCTTGCAAGGTAATAAGATCATTGATAATGGCTTTGTTCTGTGCAAGTGCCGGGGTTAGTTCAGGGTTGGCTGAGAAAATCATCCCCGTGGCCAGATAATACAACACCACTGATGCATGTTGGGGCTTTACCGGTACTAACAGTCGTGCCCGGCCAGCTTGTAAAAAGCTGGCAAACAGCGGATCTGTGCCCGATCTTAAGTCAATATAAGCGCTGCTCTGCTCTTCCCCTTCAAACAAATCTGGGTAGAAATGATAGGTCATTTCACCCCATTCCAACATATGATCCAAAAACTGTTGATAACGGGGGCTATTGACCACCTGTGGATCTGGTGGGCTGGACAGCTCAGCGCAGTCACCAACCAGCGCGTTCCCTTGCTCAAGTAACTGGCGTAACCCGGCCTGTTTTAATTCGGTGCGTTCAAGCAAACGGTTGGCTAGCGCATTGTCTCTACTGCCATGTTCACCAGGAGACAGGGTGGAAAACGGACCTTTGGTTTTTTCAATATACTCCGCCTTGGCCAGATCATAAGCATTGTTTAGCACTGTGTAAACAGTCATTTGCCATTGCTGATAAATCGCTTCACTTAACACGGCACACACTTCTATATTAACCGTGTAGATTTCTGCTTCAGGCGGAGAACTGATCGCTGTTGAGGCATTAACCGTTATGGGTACCGAGCCTGTTTCACCATTCATAATAAAGCATTGGGTACCGCTTTCTAGTTGACCAGAAACCATCAAGGTGGGGCTACAAGTCCAGCCATGAAAACTTTCTACTGTGGTTGACTGCCCAGGATTAAGCGTTTCGGGCACAGTAACCACATTGCCACCAACCAGTCCCATTAAGGTCTGATTTTCTCCTGACAATACGTAGGTAACCGAGGCTTTACTGGCATGATAATCTTTGGCAATGGGGATGTTTGTACTTGTTAAGCCATCGGTGGAACTGAGCGAGGCAGAGCTTACCATAATGGCGCTTTTGGGTTGATACTGTGCACTGTTTTGAACTTTGTATGTGGTTAACAGCTTTGCATAGTTTTCACGAGTTATATCGGCGTAGCTGTGCACACCGAAACTTTGCAGGCTAGGTGGTGGTGTTAGATCAATGCCCATAAGATTGAGCACACTGCCGATATAAGGGGCTGCTGGGCGTGTCACCATAAACTCTATCATCAGTCGATTACCGTAGTTGACGGTCCAGGCGCTATATTTTTTATTGACCCAACGATAAATGCCGACTTTGCTCTGGGTACCCTTAGTATTATCAAAACCGTGCACTTGTATTTCTTCTGTGCCGTTAAGATGACTGTGTTGACGTACTTGAGCCATATTTTGGGCAATACGATTAGCGGTTTTGCTGGTGATATCTTTGGCCAGTTGATTGGTCTTGGTGGTGATGAATTGTGGCTCCTGATTGACTGTCCAACCGTTAGTCACTGTGGCCGTTGGTGCTGATGAAGTACCATAGGTGGTGGTTAAGTCATTAAAGGTGGTGGAAACCGACTCAGCCTCAATGGTCTTTTGAATTTCGTTGAGCAAGTCAGTGTTAAGGCTGGATGAAGTATGGCCGCTGGTTTGTTGATTGCCTAGCTGCTCACTCTCGCTGTGCTGTTGGATGTCATATTTACGATGGGTGGTTTGCTTGGTTTCACCAGGCATCACGTTTTCAATATGGGCGACTTCACCCAACTGATAGCCCTTAAGTTGTTGGCGGACAATTTTTAAGTCCCCAATGGCATACGGTTGTATCCAGCCATCAGGGATATTTGAGCCCTTGGGTGGTGAAAACTCCAGCTCTTGGGGGGGCAACGGATATAAGGCCTGATCAAGAAATATCACGCCATTTATCCCCTGATTGAGGGTTTCCAAAACTTTACAAGCATAGCCGGCATTGTCGGGGTCGTTTTGCTGAGCATCGTTTAAGTACATCATATGCGTGATCAATTGTGCAATGATAAGGATTTTGCTTAACTGATCCAACAGATTGTTTTCATATCCGCACGTGTTGATCAGGGCAAAGTAACTTTGCCAGACCAAGAAAAGCTCATCAGTATACGTTTCGCTGCTCATATAGCTGTAAAGCTCACTAGTATTCACCGTTAAGCTCGTTGCAACGCCTTGAGTAAAAGTCTCTAGCTTGAGATCACATGGTAATTGATGGCACTGGACTTTGAGCCAATCGTATAGCAGTGGAAAATGGGCCATGATATTGCCCAGCATTGCTAAGTTAGCGATAAAATCATCATTGTTGTCAATGTAAGCCGTAGAGGTATTGAGAATTTTAGCACGGGCATCGGCGGCACCACTTTGTTTGATGTCAAGGAGTTGGCTATATAAATTGTCCATTCCTGCCGGCGTTGACGGATTATTATATTGGATAAATCGACTTGCTAATTGCTCGGCTTTAATTTGTGGCCAAGGGCGCAGATATAGGTAGGGGAATAAATCTGTCTGCTCATTGCACGTTTCTATTGGGTAAACCAAAGCACCATCGAGCGGTACCACGGAGGTTTGCGGATTTACAACCGGGTTAGGGGTTAAGGCATCGTTATTGTCATTACCAATCCAAGGCTGCTTTGAAGGACACTCTACCTGGCTATCGTCGTCATCACACGGGTCGCAAGGTATGACGTCACAGCAAACTTCATAATACAACACTTCATTAGTAATATCAATATTGGGCTGGCATATTAATGTTAGTCGTAGCTCATTAGCGCCACTGGCATAAGTAAATGAGCCTTTGATAGGATCGGATATTCCAGGCTCTGCGACTAGGGTAAAATTTTGCTGAGGTTGATCGGCATCGACGTAACTACCCCATAACGTTCGCATGCCTTCTACCAATATTACGGTAAAATTATAACCTCTGCGGTCGGGCAAAGCGGCCCATTTGATAATGACCTCGCCAAATTTATGTTCATAATATTGCTTATCCATTATCAACTGCTCCTGTTATTTTTGCTTATATTGAGTTATTTACTGGAAAATTGAATATCAAACAGCCTCTCGGGCTGCTAAATAGTTAAGTACCCTACAAGCGGTAGCAGGGGATTTTGATCAGCGCTTTAGCCGATAATCCAGCAGTTATTAACACCAAAGGATACCGCCATATTCGTTGTGGTTTTAAAATCTAGCTTACAGGCATATTTGCTGATAGAAGCCACATCTACGCTTTCGCCTTGCTTAAATGAACCAAAACATAACCAGTAATTCGGTTTTGGGCTCATCATTATTTGCATATTGGGTTGTGAGGGCACGGCAAAAGTGGCTTTACCTCCCATGCCAATACCCACTGAAATTTCGTTGGCAAGCACATTGGGGCGTTGCTCAATAATCAAATTGCCAGGTGAATCACTGGTTGTTTGATTGGTAAATCCATAAGCGCCATTGACTTTGTCCAGTTCAACTTTGTTGTTTTTTATGGTGGTAGCAGGCCAAGATTGACACGCGCTCACGGTTGCACCTGATTGAGCCGTCGTTGCATTGGTCCAGACAAAATCGAGATCGGTTTGCCATTGAAATAATAACTTCGTGGTGGGGCTGGCGGCTTTGCTTAACCAAGCTAAGCTAACAATATTGGCTATATTGATTTCTGGCATGGTCTGAAAAATACAAAAATCGCCACTTTGTAACGAATCATTGTTAACCTGAAGTGTGTAGTGTGTATTCATTATTTGTCTACTGAGTTATGAAAAAAATATAGGCATTGCTGTAGATAATTGTTGTCTCTTTAGATGAAATCATCTTCATCCCTTTAATACAGTGCTTTATCGCGGATGAAAGTTATAAAGGGAATTTTCGTTATAGCCCTTTAAAAATAATGACTTCAACCAAGAACAACAGTGTCATGGAACAGAGCCAAAATATAAGAGAGTGTTAGCTATTAATATGAGCTCTCTGATTAAAACCTCTGCAGCTGTGATCATATCTGGCACAGAGGTTTTAGTGGCCGTCGACTTGTCTTGATTGGCGTTTTAACTTGTCATGAGCCAGGTATTGGTTGACTTAAAGGTAACAGCAAGATCCGTCACCCCATTGAATACAATTTTTTTGGCATTTTTGGTTACTTGACCGATATCAACGACATCACCTTGCTTAAATGTGCCAAAGACCAGCCAGTAAGTGGGTTTGGGCGTGAACATAACTTGCATATTGGGTTGACTCGGTACCAAGAAGGTGCCACTACCCGACATACCAATGCCGACGCTGGCTTGATTTGGCCTGACACTTTGGCCTTCATCAATATATAGATTACCAGCATAATCCCCCTGAGTTTGATTGCTGAAATTATAAGCATTATTGACAAAATCAAACACAATTCGATTGCTGGTATTTACATCACAATCCCAGGATTGGCTAGTGACTACAGTATCACCAGGCTTTAAATTGGTAGAGTTGCTCCAGATGAAGTTGTATTGTAGATCCCATTGAAACACCAGATTTGTGGTTGGATTGGCTGCCTTTGACAACCAAGCCAGTGTAGTGATATTTGCTACATTTGTATCAGGTGCTTGCTGGAAAATACAGAAATCACCGCTTTGGGTAGAATCATTTTGAACCGTTAGGGTATATTTTGTGCTCATTAAACTTATTCCTATTGAGTTATTGAACCATTAATTTGGTGTTTGCTTTTAAATTTTATTCGTTATGGCATTGTTATCAAGTTATGGGATAAACCCACGTTAGACGATATTAACAACAGCGTTGTATCTTAGATTAAGCGACAGATTGTCAGTTTGACTAAAACAAAACCATATTGAATAAACGTTTCAGTGGCTGATCATGTTCCACTTAATTATAAATAAATTTATCAATCCTTGGTATGATCTTTTTTCGGGTTCTGTAAATAAGCTTTCTGATATGAGATTCGCTTTGACCATGCTCAATACTCAACTGCTTGTAATCTTTATCATAAATGAAATAGTCAAAGGCAATAAAGCGATAATTTTCTGCGGTATTGCTTATAGTCTGTTGAATAAATAACATCACTAATTGATTGAATATTATAATAAACGGCTCATCCTCTTCACTGATGTGTAAGGTCTGGGCGGTATGCTGGTAATTGTCTTGAGTTTGTTTTTTTCTAAGTTGATCAAAATAATGATTGCGAGCCAGTTGTAATAACCAGCCTAGAATTTTGCTCTCTGGCTTGGCTTGGGGCAGTTTTTCCCAAGCTTTAAGCATGGTATCACTGCATAAATCTTTAGCATCATCTGGATCATGGGTCAGGCGGTGAAGACAATAATCGAAGACGCTTTTTTTTAAGTCTAGCCACAATGGCCAAAATAGCTTCGGATCGGCTTTTATATCTCCTATGGTTTGATTAAAACTGTTTTGGTTTTCCAATGTGGATGTTGTGGATGTTGTGGATGTATTGTTATTGTTTTGTATGTATGGTTTTTGAGCCATTAAAAATATCTCACAAGGGTCTGTTTGGGCTTAGGTTAGTCACAACAGCAAAGCCAGTGCCAGTCATTATCTAATTGTTTTTTCTATGTATTTATGTTTTTGTAGGCTGTTTGTGATGCTGATGCGTAGACGTTGACGCGATTGCGTAAGGTCTTACGCGTGATTTAATAGCGCATCCCAAGATTGTTGTTCCAAATTTCCCAATGCCCGTTCAAAGTTCAGCGTTTTTTCCAACTCCCGTCTGATCTCTCTTTGGCAGGTTCTATTTTGGATCGCGGTCTCTTTGCCAAACAATTGATAGACGAGTTTTTTATTCATTAATCTTTGCAGCCAAGATAGGGGGTCAGGGCAAGATATGGGGTCAAGTTACTTGATTAATGAGACTCTGAACCTGTAGGGTCAGCTTCGTTAAAAAATAAAAATCAAATGAAGAATTGAATCACCATATTTCAGCACTATTCCTTTACCCGATTAAACGCAATGTGTACTCACTCCAAATCATTTGCCATACAAATCCATATCCATAAAACGTAATTTATTTTTTTTTAATGATTTTCACCTACCGTCGAGCCTACTGAGTAATTTAACAAGACACCCCATTTTAATCTCTAATGAATTACGATGGTTTTTTTGCTAAATACTTGTTAGCAGTCGATAAGTACAGGCCAACTCACTAGAAATTTCAAAATACTGCGGTTTGATCGCAATTGTGGACTCATCAAATTCGTTCTCTCAAATAAGAGTGCGTTCCCCACGCCACGGCTCGTATCCAACATGGATAATTACAACTGCACCCAAATCATTCAGTAAAAAAATACAATAGAAACTTAACTGAAAATCTGCGCAAAAAATATTACACCTTATTACAGCAAGTAAGAGCAAATGCTATTTGGGGTGGTATATGTCTTTTAAAACCTGGGCTAATCTGTAATCTCAGCTTCGTTAAAAACTAGAAATCAAATGAGGAATTGAATCGCCATATTTAAGCGACAATTCCTTTACCCTATTAAACGCAAGGTGTACTAACTCCAAATCATTCACCATAGATATTCATATCCATCGAACGTAAGTTAACTTACCGCCGGCAGAGCCGGAGGCTTATTAAGTGACGCCCTCGAAGGGCTAAAGTTAGCGCCCAAGGCGCCGCTAAATTCCAATATTCAGCTGGTCTCGATGAACATCATTTTTTTCTTGATTACGGATATACTCTTTAACCATATCTTCATCAAGCCCAACTGTTGATACATAATATCCTCTAGCCCAAAATGCTTCTCCATTGAAATTTCGCTGTCGACCTTTGGTATGCTCAAACACATATGAACATGATCTCGCATTAAATGTCCCTCCTCGATCACCACACCCTTTTGACGTGCAAGATCATGGAACACTTTTCCTAAGTGCTTTCGAATATTACCAAATATCAATTTACGTCTTTTTTTAGGGATAAATACAATATGGTATTTGCAATCCCAACGGGTATGACACAAACTTTTATAATCTCGCATAGGTTTACCTTCTGTCTTTTAGTCGAGATCAGAGAGTACCTATACCATGGTATAGGTGGAATCTATGCGAGTCTCCCCAGCAGAGCTGGGGGTTTACCGCTTATTAATTATGAACTTAATAGGCCACCCATAATAAAATCAAATAAAAAATATATATTTCTCACTTGATTTTAGGCTTAAGTATCACAGGGGTAAAGGCAACAGGAAAACTCGGGCTGTATTGTCTGTATTACGAAAACTAAAAGTTAAACGCAGATTTCTAGATATGGTTCGTCCTCTTTAATTAAAAAAAGCACAAAATATTGGAATGTTGGAATGTTGGAATGTTGGAATGTTTGAATGTTTGTTGGGTATTGCTACGATAGCAGTCGTTTGGCCTGCCTCATCCCGCCTATCCGTTTTCTGTGGGTATGGGGTATGGATTTTGAATTCTTGCATCCGCTCCGCTCTTCTATCGATTTATCTCGGGCACTGGCTGTCTTGTTAAATTTTTCGGATCCATCAGACCACATTACTTTTAATTGCGCCAAAATCCGTATCACGCGTGATACCCGTTTGTCACAAAAACATAAAAGCTGAACTGAATAGTCTTACTCACCGCATAAGGCGGCGTGTCGTGGATTTTATTGATGAGAGAGCTGATTTTCCGAGAAAGTCGTCGTTACCACATAGAGTTATATTGACAGACATAGCATATTTTGATCCTCCCACCTCTTCTTTAGGAATGTCCTCTATCAGACGGGTATGTGCCAATTGCAACCCTCCGGCAATACAAATTTGGGGCAACTAAGCGCTTTGATTGAAGATGACAAAACATGAGCCTTGTGCTAATTCCCTACTTACGCCACTGCGCGAAATGAAGCAAAATCCACACCCTAGTCGATGTTATGCACAAACGACTTTGTTGCGGCCATTCATTTTTATTTCAACGTGCTAGTGCTTCTTACTAAAGAGCTGCAAGCGCTTTATAAGGGTAGTCAGCCGCTGACAATATCATGGTAATCATGGTCTTTTTTACCTAAAGCTTTGCCTTTACCAAAGTCCGTTATGCATTTACGCGCGCCGTGTTGTTCAAAGAGCACATCAACGCCTCTTTTTATCATTTCAACCAATAAGGTTGTAAACACCACTCTAAAAGCGCTGTTATTTGCCGAATATCCACATAGTCAGAACTTTTCCCAGATCAAAAATCCATAATTAATTGCACCATTCAGGCTGCTCATTTTCGAAGCGGGAAATAGATAAACCAAGTAATATCATTTTACTCAGGCTATAAAGTAGTTGACGTCTGACAGTCGTTGAGAAAGGTATGACGCCAAGAATGGTTTAACGGTCCTAAGTGACGCCATACCCCTCAAAATCGTGCAGGCGCACGACCCCATGATTGTTGCACACTTTTGGGTTTAATCCAGCACTCATCGACCTTTACGTGTTGATGCAAACATCAAGTCGCCTATACCACTTGCCCTTAATGTTGTACTAAACCCGCAAATAAAAGCCCGTATAAAAGTGGTTGCGCCCCCTAAACACAGAGCCAGTATGGCCTGTCATCACTGCGGTGAAGCGTGTAATCCCTTTTTACGACATGATTTTTTACGCGGTAGGGTTTTTAAAGGCCGAATGCGGTGCTAATAGCACTGACATTTACATGTAAACCTGACGCTGATTGAACAAGGCAGGATAAATGTCACTCAAAAAACACGTACATTACTCAAAATGAAAGTGCATTATCAGTTTTCGTTCATCAGTAAAGATATTTGACTTGATAAATATTTCATAGAAAAAGGCTTATTAATAACCATATCAGCTATATTTTCAGTGACTAATTCATCAAGACCGTTCATCACATTTCCAGTCATTAACATGTATTTTGTCTTATTATATCCAGTCAGATTTCGAACATTTTTAATCAGTTCGATTCCATTTTGGTCCGGCATCATAAAATCTGATATTAGCAGGTCAAACACCGTCTCTTTAGATAGTTTCATGGCTTCACTTGCCGATGTGCAGGCAACAACCTGATGGCCTTGCCCTATTAGATATTGGTTAACAATCGTGCAAATATCGGATTCATCGTCAACGATAAGGATTTTCATTTTACTGGTAATATATTGACTTTTAAACTCCTCAACCTTCGCCAATTTATTGGTTTGGGCAGGTAGTTCGATAATAAAGGTTGTACCCGATTCTTTGCCACTTTCGATGCTAATTACTCCCCCCACGCTTTGTATGATGGTATTAATAACAGAAAGTCCCAAGCCAGTACCCTTGCCCAAGGATTTAGTGGTATAAAATGGCTCGAATATTTTGTCTTTGATATCATCAGATATTCCTGCACCATTGTCTGACACTTTTAATAAATAATGTGTTGCTTTTTGTTCAAGCATGATAAGTATTTTTTTTTCATCATTAT
>Ga0307492_10000826_pt1 | contig 13022 bp, 6 predicted proteins | sample SI3LmetaG_FD_202365 | JGI IMG/M metagenome (GOLD analysis project Ga0307492, IMG submission 202365) | Sea-ice brine microbial communities from Beaufort Sea near Barrow, Alaska, United States - SI3L | ecosystem: Environmental > Aquatic > Marine > Coastal | place: USA: Alaska | collected 2017-05-06
TATCACGCTACTCATCAAGCTCTCAACGTCTTCGTCTGTCAATGTGCGCTCAGCATGTTGAAGTTGAAATGCGATAGCAATACTCTTCTTACCTTGCTCGACACCCGCTCCACTATAAACGTCAAACAGTTGAATTGACTTAAGAATATCAGATTTTATACTATTGAGGCAATGTTCAATTTCACTAGCGGTTATCTTATCGTCTACAACTAATGCTAAGTCTCGACGAAGAGCAGGAAAACGTGATAGCGGTGAAAAAGAAGGCACTTTAGCGGCAAGTACTGCCGACAAGGCCAATTCAAACACATAAACTCTACAATTGATATCTAGAGGCTTGTTGAGACGTGGATGTAATGCGCCAATCCATCCAATCGCTTTTTTATTCTTATAGATGCGCGCTGATTGTCCTGGATGAAGTGCAGGATGCGACTCTACAACAAAGTTAATATTATCTTCATTACCTAAATCTAGTAATGCTTCAACATCGGCTTTTGCGTCAAAAAAATCAACCGGTCGCTCCTTTTCTGACCATTGCTCAGCATAACGACTGCCACACATGACACCACCAATTTGACGATGTTGTTCTACATTGTCACTGGTACCTGAAAATATGCGACCGACTTCAAACAAACGTACTCGTTCATGCTGTCTATTCAGATTATAGACCATAGCTTGTATAAGCCCTGGCCACAATGATGTTCTCATTACTGATAAATCAGCTGATATTGGATTAGCTAGGGCAATAGCTTGTTCACCCTCTATCGCTAAATGTTGTTGAATTGCTGGATCAATAAAACTATATGTGATCGCTTCTTGGTATCCACGGTCGACTAATAATGATTGTAGTCGGTGTGTTGCTAATGTTGATTCAGATATATCAGCACTTAAAACAGTGCCTTGCGGCCGTGTTTTGGGTAATTTATCATAACCGTATAAACGACCTAATTCTTCAATTAAATCGACTTCAAGGGTAATATCAAACCGGAAACTAGGCACGGTTACGTGCCAACTATTATTGTCAGCTGCTGTTACCGTTAATCCTAAACGAGTCAGTTGGTCTTCGACTTGTTCAGATGCAATCGCGATACCTAATACTCGCTTAATACGAGCCGCACGCAAAATAATAGATTCTGTTTTTGGTAAATCTGCTTTTGAAACTTGTTCGGTGATTGGGCCTGCATCACCACCAACGATGTCTAATAATAAAGTTGTCGCTCTCTCAATCGCTGCACGAGGTAACTCTGGATCGACCCCTCGTTCAAAACGATGCGACGAGTCAGTATGTAAACCATAGCCTCGTGCACGACCGGCAATCACTAGGGGATTAAAGTGAGCCGCTTCTATAAACAAATGTTGAGTGTTATTAGTCACTGATGACATTTCCCCCCCCATAATGCCTGCTAAGGCTAGGGGTGCGGCATCATCGGCAATGACTAATGTATTTTCCAATATGGTCACTTGCTGGCCATCTAACAAGGTTAGTTTTTCGTCTTTTCTAGCACTGCGAACGGTAATATTGCCCGATAGCTTTTCGAGATCAAAGGCATGCATTGGCTGACCTAATTCCAACATAACGTAATTAGTCACATCAACAACAGGACCAAGGCTTCGCACACCACTACGACGTAATCTTTCTTGCATCCATAAAGGTGTTTCAGCGTTAACATTGATACTTTCAATGACACGACCAATATAACGTGGACAATCTGCAGTCGCTTCAACATTCACGTCTATTGTTTTTGTTGATTTTTCAATATTAGTTTCTGCTGGCCACACGGTTAAATCACAACCTGTCAACACACCCACTTCACGTGCAATGCCAGCAATACCTAAACAATCACTGCGATTAGGAGTTAAATCTACATCAATAGACACATCATCTAGATCTAAATATTCTCTAAAATCTTGCCCGACTGGAGCATCACTGGCTAATTCCATTAAGCCTTTAACATTATCAACTAAGCCGATTTCGCTGGCACCGCACAACATTCCGAAGGATTCAACACCACGTAACTTGGCTTTTTTGATCTTAAAATTACCCGGTAAAACGGATCCAACAACTGCTACGGGGATCTTTAGACCTTCGCGTACATTAGATGCACCACATACGATTGATAGGTTTTCATCGCCTGCAATATCAACTTTACAGCAGCGTAATTTATCAGCATCAGGATGAGGTTCAACTGACACAACTTGGCCAACTACGATCCCTTTAAAATCACCAGCAACCGGTTCGATAGCATCAACTTCTAAACCAGCGAGCGTTAACTGGGCAACTAATGTTGCCGTATCCACATTAGGATTTACCCACTCTCGTAACCATTTTTCACTAAATTTCATTGTGTTATCTCAAAACTAATTGAACTGGCGCAAGAATCGCAGATCATTTTCAAAGAATAAACGAAGATCATTGACGCCATAACGTAACATTGCTAATCGTTCAACCCCCATACCAAAAGCAATACCTAGATATTTTTCACTATCGATATCGACGTGTTCAAACACGCTTGGATGTACCATTCCGCAGCCTAACACTTCTAACCAACCGGTATGGCTACAGACACGACAGCCCTCACCATTACACATTACACACTCAATATCGGCTTCAGCTGACGGTTCAGTAAATGGAAAGTATGAAGGTCTAAAACGAACATTTAAATCTCTTTCAAAAAAGGCCTGTAAAAAGTCAGACAAGATGCCTTTTAAGTCAGTAAAACTAACATTTTCATCAACCATTAATCCTTCGACTTGATGAAACATAGGGGTATGTGTCAGATCAGAATCACAGCGGTATACTCGACCTGGTGCAATGATCCGTAATGGTGGCTCTTCATTTTCCATCACACGCACTTGTACCGGTGAAGTATGAGTACGTAGTAAGGTTTCGGCATTAAAATAAAACGTATCATGCATTGCACGAGCCGGATGATGCTCTGGAATATTAAGTGCAGTGAAATTGTGCGTGCTATCTTCAATTTCTGGGCCTTCTGCAACTTGAAACCCTATCTGCTGAAAATATTGTTCAATACGTTGCAATGTACGGGTAACCGGGTGTAGACCCCCTGTTTGTTCACCACGCCCTGCTAAGGTAACATCTATTTTTTCAGCTTCTAGTGCTGCATTCATGGCAACTTCAGCTAATAATTTTCCACGTACTTCAATTAAGGCAACCACTTCTTGTTTAGCTAGATTGACCGACTTTCCTATAATAGGACGTTGTTCAACGCTAACATTACCTAATTGTTTTAAGTAAGCAGTGATCTTGCCTTTCTTACCTAAATATTCAACACGAACGACTTCTAGCTCAGCATTTTTATCTGCATGGGCAATTGCCTCTTTTGCAATGGCAACAATGTCATTTAATGCCTGTAATTGCGAGTCAAGCTCAGCCATACTATTCTCACTTGAAATTTGATTAATACAAATAAAAAAGGGCCGTCGTAACGGCCCTCTCTCTATCAATACACGTCTAAATTACTTGATAATAAGTAAGGTAGTATTACTCAGCTAAAGCCGCTTTCGCTTTTTCAGCGATAACAGCAAATGCTGCTGAGTCGTGCATTGCGATATCAGCAAGTACTTTACGATCGATGATGATATTCGCTTTTTTCAAGCCATTAATCATACGACTGTAAGAGATACCACATTCACGTGCACCGGCATTAATACGGGCTATCCATAATGTACGGAAAGTACGTTTTTTCTGACGACGATCGCGATATGCGTACTGTCCTGCTTTGGTAATAGCTTGAACAGCTACACGATATACATTTTTACGACGACCTTGATAGCCTTTGGCCTGATCGATAACTTTCTTATGTCGCGCATGAGCGACTACACCACGTTTAACTCTTGGCATGAGATAACTCCTTAATAATTATAGATTCGGCAACATTTTACGAACTGAACGATGATCGGCTTTACAAACCATCAAGGTTGAACGCAACTGGCGTTTCCGCTTTGTGCTCTTCTTAGTAAGGATGTGGCTGGTAAACGCTTGTGCGCGTTTAAACTTACCGCTACCAGTAAGTCTGAAGCGCTTTGCAGCACCTCTATGTGTTTTTAATTTTGGCATTATGTCGAACTCCGCATTCGTGTTTTATTAAATTAATTTATTTTTTACTGGGTGCTAAAACCATAATCATTTGACGTCCTTCTTTCTTTGGGCGCTGCTCGACAACAGACAGTTCTTCAAGATCTTTAGCTACTCGTTCAAGTAACTTTAATCCTAAGTCCTGATGTGCCATTTCGCGTCCACGGAATCTAAGACTGACTTTAGTTTTATTACCTTCTTCCAAGAAACGTATCAGGTTGCGTAGTTTTACCCGATAATCCCCATCTTCTGTGCCCGGTCTAAACTTAATCTCCTTAACCTGTATTTGTTTTTGTTTCTTTTTAGCAATGGCTTTCTGCTTATTAGTCTCAAAAACAAACTTACCGTAATCCATAATACGGCAAACTGGTGGCGTTGCTTGCGCAGAAATCTCCACCAAATCCAACTCTGCTTCTTCAGCGAGTGTTCTAGCTTGCGCCAGTGGCACTACACCTAATTGTTCACCATCTGCGCCTGTTAGGCGAACTTCTCTGGCCGTTATCTCACCATTCAGTTTTTTGTCATCAGTAGCGATTGTGTTAATCCTCTAAAATAATTCGGCCGCGGCCAGCAATATCAGCTCTTAAGGTACTGACAAAATCTTCGAGTATCATAACACCCAAATCGTCACCCTTACGAGTTCGTACTGCCACGGAATTTTCTTGTGCTTCACGATCCCCAAGTATAATCAGATATGGAACGCGACGCAATGTATGTTCACGTATTTTAAAGCCTATCTTCTCATTTCTCAAGTCTATATCAGCCCTGAAGCCTTTATTTTGTAATTCTTTACATATTTGTTTGGCATATTCTGACTGGTTTTGACTAATTCCCATCACAACGACTTGACGTGGTGCTAACCATGTAGGGAAGGAGCCAGCGTATTCTTCAATCAAAATACCAATAAATCTTTCTAAAGATCCAAGGATTGCACGATGCAACATAACCGGGACTTGCTTACTACCATCGTCTGCAACATAGCTAGCATCAAGGCGACCTGGCATTGAGAAATCAACCTGTATAGTACCGCACTGCCACACTCGACCCAGACAATCTTTGAGTGAAAACTCAATTTTAGGACCATAAAAAGCACCCTCACCAGGCTGCAAATCCCATGCTAAACCTTTGTCATTTAAGGCTCGTTCAAGTGCATGTTCTGCTTTATCCCATTCCTTATCAGTACCCACTCGATTTTCTGGTCGTGTCGATAATTTCACAATGATTTCATTAAAACCAAAGTCTGCATAAACATTTTTTAATATATCCATAAATGTCGATACTTCTGACTGGATTTGATCTTCAGTACAGAAAATATGCGCATCATCTTGGGTAAAACTACGTAAACGCATCAAACCATGTAATGTGCCTGATGGCTCATTACGGTGGCATGATCCAAATTCTGCCATACGCAGTGGAAGATCACGATAGCTTTTCAAACCTTGGTTAAATATTTGCACATGACAAGGACAGTTCATTGGTTTAATCGCATAGTCGCGATTATCCGAATGGGTGGTAAATATCATCTCACCAAACTTATCCCAGTGACCTGATTTTTCCCACAAACTACGATCCACTACTTGTGGTGTACGTACTTCTTGATAATTATTATTTTGCAATACATTACGAATATAGTTTTCTACTTCGCGATATATGCGCCAACCATTGTCATGCCAAAACACCATACCTGATGCTTCTTCTTGAAGGTGGAATAAGTTTAGATTTTTAGCAATTTTACGATGATCACGCTTTTCAGCTTCTTCTAAACGGAACAAGTATTGTTTTAAGGCTTTTTTATCTGTCCATGCTGTACCGTAGATACGCTGAAGCATTTCATTATCAGAATTACCGCGCCAATAAGCACCCGCAAGTTTCATTAATTTAAATGCTTTTAATTTGCCAGTGCTGGGTACGTGAGGCCCACGGCATAGATCGACAAAGTCGCCTTGTCCGTATAAGGACAAGGTTTGTCCCGTTGGAATATCTTCTAAAATCTCAGCTTTATAGGCTTCGCCCATATTGCGGAATTTTTCAATACCTGCTTCACGTGAAATTTCTTCACGAATAATAGGAAGATCCTGTTTAACCAGTTCAGCCATACGTTTTTCAATGCTGGTTAAATCTTCAGGTGTAAAACTTTTGGCATACGAAAAATCATAATAAAAACCATTTTCAATTACAGGCCCAATGGTCACCTGAGCTTCTGGGAATAATTGTTTCACCGCTTGCGCCATTAAATGCGAAGTTGAATGACGAATAATATCGAGGCCCTCTTCATCTCTTTCTGTAATAATCGCAATATTGGCATCTTGGTCAATGATATGAGAAGTATCAACCAATTGACCATTAACCTTGCCTGCTAAAGCAGCTCGCGCTAAACCAGCACCGATATCATTGGCAATATCAAAAATAGAAACGGGGTGATCAAACGGACGTTGACCGCCATCAGGAAGTGTGACTGTAATCATAATAAACTCTAATCCGGTTGTGACCGATACAAAGGGCCGTAAAAACCAAAAAAGCACCCGTAGGTACTTTTCAAAATAATTGATTGCTTAGGTAAAACAGTATAGCTGTCTGTACATAAGCTTTAACTAACCGATTATATAGGTATTTGCCCTCTTATTAAAGATAGAACTTAGTTAAAAGAGCAATAGGACCTATAAATACAAATAAGGCAGCCGAAGGTGCCTTATTTGTATTTATTACAACTTAAACAACGACGGTTTAGATAATGCTGTTATATGACAACGGGTTCACTAGTACTTAATAGTGAGTTCAAAGCGGCCAAAGGATCAACACCTAATAATTCAATTTCTTGGACAACATTGCCAACACTATCTTTGATATTCAACTGTAAGTGCTCTGAACCCGCAGCCCCAACGCCAATACCTTCAATGCTATAAGAACCATTAGATAATAAATCAGATAAGTTCAATACATCTCCTTCAGCAGCATCAAAGTCTTCGACAATATCATGAGCTACATTATTATCTGTGCCAATATTTTGTGCATTCCAAACAAACTGATCACCGCCATCACCACCGAAGATAATGTCATCACCAGCCCCGCCGAAGATAATATCAGCACCAGCTGTACCTTCAATCAATAAATCAGCCGTTTCACCTGTTGCATCTATGCCATCAAACTCAACTTTAGCGGTGACGGTTGATGTTGCTTCAATCACCCGTGCATCAACAATGACATCAAAGCTGCCACTCACAGTATCGCCATCTGCATCGGTGGCAATGAAGTTAAACTCTAAATTAAGGTCATCTTCGGTATTGATTGTTGGGTGACCTAAGTTATCTAATAATGTAAAGCTAAATGAACCACTTTCTAAGTCTGACAAACTCACTGTAAAGACAGGAGTGTCAATAGCACCCGCTGTTGCCGTTAAAAAAGTACCGTCTTCATTTAAACTAAATGTAACTGCTTCACCATTTGAAGTTAAATCTTTCAAGCTTGGTTGATCTAAATCAAAGGCAACACTTCGGTTTGCTTCACCAGTATTATTATCATCAGCACCCCATATAATGTTCAAGTCAGCACTGGTTGTTAGTGCCGCGCCTTCTTCATCAACAATGTTCAGTGCTTTTATGTAACGTACTTCGTAGTTTGAATAATTTTTGTTAGAATTATTGCCTAATACAATGGAATCAAATCCATCTGGAATAGTAATAGTAAATTCTTTGAATAATCCCGCTTGCCCTGCATTCTTACCATCAGGATTATCAATTTCACCACTGCCAACTTCCAATCCTTCTTTGTATGCAGTCCATGTTACATGTGCTTGTGCTGAGGAGTTTGTTTTAAAGTCATTGCCTAGCCCATCAACACCGATCTCTGCTTGTTGCATTAATTTATCAAAGGCAATACTGAGTGTTTCACCTCGGTTAATACCGTCCTTATCATTGTCTGCTAAGCTGCCAGTACCGTTATAAACCTTGTCATTATTGTAGATAATCAGCTTACTATTTGCATTAGTATCATTATCTTGGAAGGAAATATTAGCGGTTACACCATTCATTGTTACAGTGCCTGTTAATGCACCGGGTGTTACACCCCAGTTATCTAGGCCTGCACTTCCATCCCGTGCACCTAATAAAATGCTATTACCATCAACACGGGCAATGGTTTCGCCTGTGATAGGGCTACCATCATCAATATTAAAACTTAATGTACCTTGTGCACTATCACCATCAAAATCAGAAACCGTAAAACCAAAGTCGATAGTGAGGTTATCTTCTGTTGAACCATCAGCATGGTCAACTGGGCCATATAGAGCTACTTGGAACGCCCCTGTTGCAACATCAGTGATTTGAGCTGTCATAATAATTTCTGCAACACCCTCACTTTCGGTGTAACCAATTAATGTGTAACCATCTTCCGACACCCAATATTGAAGCGCTTCGCCGCCTGACGTGATGCCTGTAGGTTGTGTGTTTCCTGCGTTAAACACAATATCACCGGCACCATTGCCACCAAAATCAGCAGCCAAAGTACCTGATAAAACAGTTAAGGCATTGGCCGCTAAATCATCACCTTCGGCATCGTCATTGATGCCGTTAGCAGCAGCGCGAGTAGCAGTAAATCCAGTGCTTGATTGAAATGCACCTTGTAACGCTAAGAAAGCAGTACTTAGATCTTCTTGTGTACTTAAGTTATCTTCATCTAATAATACGGTGGTTATGCCAGCTGTTGGATCAAAATCAAACACGGTTTCATCACCGCTACCTGAAATTACAGTCGTCACGCCGGTAGTATCAAAACCGGAGGTAACCTGTAATTCAGGAGCTATGTAATCAACAACAACAGATTGGTGGCCTTCATTGCCGCCAGTTTGAATGCCTGCACTAGCAGCGGTTGCTTCACCTACTTGAGTAGGGTCCGTTCCGTCCAATAAGGCTTGTTGTATCGCATCAACGTCGCTATCTACACTTTCAGTGGCTTGAACTGCGGCAGAGGGATCATAAACTTCAGTATCTAATACGGCTTGTGAATCACGGCCTAAGGTCATCAAGGACCCATCTGCTAATTCAATAGCTATCGCGCCTGCAGCGCCGGTGGTAATGACTTCATCTTGGGAAACCGAGTCGCCAATTTTTAAAGTCCGTTGTGAACCATCACTTGCTGTTGCAACTGCAGTTCCCATTAGCGTTTCGATTGTGCCAATTTCTATCGTCATTTCAAATTTCCTTTTGAATTAATATCCGTTTTTTTTACAAATGCCGCGCTACGATTAAATAACTTATCAACAAAACATATTGTACTTTGGTACTAGACTGCCTGTCCCTTTATTTCAATGTCATAGACTGTATATCAAAAACCTCTACTGGATAAATAATAAAACCGCTTACTATTTTGCGGCATAATGACCCCTTTTTAATTTAAGACATTATAAACAATTAAGGCACCCGAAGGTGCCTTAATTGTTTACATTACAGCCTTATCAACTAAGGTTTAGATAATGCTGTTATATAATATCAGGTTCACTAGTACTTAATAGTGAGTTCAAAGCCGCCAAAGGATCAACACCTAATAATTCAATCTCTTGGACAACGTTACCAGCACTATCTTTGATATTCAATTGTAAGTGCTCTGAACCCGCAGCCCCAACTTCAATACCTTCAATGCTATAAGAATCATTAGATAATAAATCAGATAAGTTCAATACATCTCCTTCATCAGCATCGAAGTCTTCGACAATATCATGTGCTACATTATTAGCTGTGCCAACATTTTGTGCATTCCAAACAAACTCATCACCGCCATCACCACCGAAGAAAATGTCATCACCAGCCCCACCGAAGATAATGTCACTATCAGCCCCACCGATAATCGTAATAGCAGAGCCACCATCATCATTTTTTTCTGTTGAAATTACAGATGATGTTATTTGGTCGAGTTGTTCTGGCGTTAAAGCGGTGTTCGAATTTAAAGTTAAATCACTGTACGTAACACCATCTGGTAAGTTAGCAAGCACAACTAGACCTAATATTTCGCTATCATCTATATCTGTAAGCGAAGCTTGAGCATTCACTTTATATGAATAAGATTCTACTTTCTCAAACGTGATGCTATTTACTAAGTAATCATCAATTTTGTGAAGTGGAGCTGTAAAATCAACTCGGTCAAAATCACCCCCTTCATCTGGAGCTAATACAAACACACCATCAACTTTGTTAGATTTGAAAGCTGTTGTTCCAGAGCCAACTATATCGTCTCCCATATAGTAGGTGTAAGCTGCCGTTTCAACATTACTCAACCAGGCAAAATTCACCGCGATAGAACTTACAGCATTCGAAAATTCCACCTGTAGTCTTTCAGTAGCCTTTGTATTTGAACCAATTTCTGTACGTGCACCTGATGATCTGCCCATTACACCAAAACCATCATGGTTTGTACCATTTACTTTACTAATCTCTGCCTCATTACCCTTGATATTAAATCCGGTGACAACAAAACCATTATCAACCGATGCTACATTATCAATATCAATTGTTTGAGATACTGTGTTCTCTACAGCATCTTCAAAAGTCACTGCCAAGTTAGGTGCATCAGCAACTGCAATCACATTAATCGCCATTGTATTTGGCACTGAAGTAATGCCATCACTTACCTCAAAGGCTAATTCCGCATCGTCATCGCTATTGATTCCTGGCGTATAGGTCCAAGTATCATCACCGTTATCTACTACGTTACCAATATCACTGCTTAAGCTTACATTTTCAACGCTAAGAGTCGAATCATTATCCACATCAGTAGCACCCAATAACAGTTGCGCTTGAGTAAATGTAATGCTCGTATCTTCCAACGTTTCAGCAGTCAATGGAGCAACTTCTGGAGCATCATTAGTACCTGTAATCGTAATCGTTAATGATGATTCTGCTGTATCGCCATCACCATCTGTCACGGTGTAGCTAAACACATCGGTTACCGTTTGGCCCTCAGCTAAACTTTGTACATTTGCAGCTGCATTATTTAATAGGTATGTGTAATCACCATTAGCATTGATAGTGACAGAACCATAAGTACCTATAATTTCATCTGTTGTACTTACTTCACCACCATCAGCGCCAACCAAGTCATTGACTAAAACATTACCTTTAGCAGTCGACACTGTATCTTCAATCGCACCAGTAGCTGTAAGCGTTAGATTTGAAATGTTGATACCTTCGTCACTACCGGTAACCTGAGCAATGAACTCAATGTTAACTTGACCATTTTCGTCTGCAAGGGCTTCTAGTGAGTATGAAGTATTACCGCGATTACTTGTGTTAACTTGTTCTACGCCATTCACATTAACAATGAAATAATCTTGGTAACCACCTGCTGTATCCCACGTTCCAACCGTAGTCGCATCAAACTCAATTGATACCAGCTTGTCGGCATTTTCACTGCCAAGATCATAGGTTGTATCGTTTGATGATTCCAACTCACGACCTAGGTTAATAGTATCAACAACAAGCTCAATATCACTATTTGTATCAGCAGTTAGAATCGGACCATCATCACGGAAGCTAAGTGCGACACCTAAATCAAGGCTTGATGTTGCTGTATCGCCATCGGCATCTGTAATCGTTGCTGATAAGCTTAAGATCCCCGCATCTAGACTCACTGCTGAATCAGGGTCATTACCATCTTCACCGTGGTCTATCGCTCTGATTTGCTCTAAAGTTACAACACCATTGCCATCAACACTGACAGTAAAGACTGCTTTACCTGCTGCTTCTGCAGCTGTTGCATCAGTACCTTCACGACCAACAATAATTCCGTCTTCAACAAATAAGAACACGCTGTGGTCTGTTTCCGTATCAATTAAGCCTGAATCTTGTTGTTGTAGATTAGTATTAACAGCATAAATAGTTGAACCTTCTCCATCAGCGCTATAGCTGCCAACAAAGTAACCACTAAAGTCAGCTGAAGCATCTGTTGATAGGGTTGTTTCATCCACTTCTAAGCTTATGTTGCCATCTAGTGAAATATTATCTAGATAAGCACCTAATGAGTTTGAACCACCATTGCTATCTGGAAGACCAGCAATACTTAATTCTGTTTCGCCAGGAAGCAAACCTTCATATGAAAGTGTTACTGTTATCCAGCCAGAAGGCGCCGTTACCTGTGTTACCGTTACGCCTTCTACTGGCGCAATAGTCGCTCCGCCACCAGCTTGACCATCAATGATGACGTCAATATCACCTAACGTAACTTTCATGTCACTACCCGCTTGATCAGCAGGGCGAGGTTTATAATCAAAACTTAAGCTTGCTTCAGTCCCCGGTAAGGTAACAGTCGTTGATATTACTGTTAATGTTGTATCACCTGGGCCATTGTCTTGGTAATTATGGGCATCAAGCTCAGCATGTGTTTGACCATCAGAGGCGGCACTGCCACCAATACGACCTGTTTGCAGCTCAATACCGGCCACATTCGTTGTCCAAACAACGTTATTGTCACCGGTAAATGTTGCACCGCCTTCACCTTCAACGCTCCAGCCTCTGCCTTCACGTAGGTTTTCAAATGACTCTTTCACAATTGGGGCTGAAATAGTAGTCATCACAGGAATGTCATCTTCAACAGTGACTTCTAATGCAATCTTACCCGTTACTTGGTCACCATCACCATCTTCAGCAATAACAGTTAAATCAATCGGTAATGATTGAGCATTTTCACCATTATCTGCTAGAGGATCGCTTAATACATTATCTAATAATGTGAATACATAATCACCCGTCGCTGCCGTCACAACAATACTATAAGTTGCTGTTGTAACCATAATCGTACCTGCAACCGCGGTAACACCATTGACACTAACGATGGCAGCAGCTGCTGCACCATCTGCACCAAAGCTAAAGTTATCCGCTAAGTTGCCTTCTGCGATATGAGCATTAGTCGAATCATCTTCATTATTACCAACAGCATTGGCATT
>Ga0307492_10000827_pt1 | contig 13019 bp, 11 predicted proteins | sample SI3LmetaG_FD_202365 | JGI IMG/M metagenome (GOLD analysis project Ga0307492, IMG submission 202365) | Sea-ice brine microbial communities from Beaufort Sea near Barrow, Alaska, United States - SI3L | ecosystem: Environmental > Aquatic > Marine > Coastal | place: USA: Alaska | collected 2017-05-06
AGATTGGTATCAGTCCCGGATATCGGCAAAAATTCTGGCATAAAAACTGTGTGGCAGTGGGTATGTCGGCAGGTTTCCTGGAACCCCTTGAGGCCTCGGCGTTGGTTTTGGTAGAGTTGTCGGCCGCTATGATTAGCGATGAGTTGCCCGCGACCCGCGGCATGATGGAGGTGGTGGCGCGGCGCTTTAATGCGCGTTTTAGTTACCGGTGGGAGCGCATTATCGAGTTTCTTAAGCTGCACTACGTGTTGAGTCGCCGAACTGACTCTGACTACTGGCATGACAATCGGGATGCGGCGACCATCCCAGATCGGCTGTTGTCGTCATTGGATCTGTGGCGTTATCAGTCGCCGTCACGCTACGACCTTTATCAGGCGGAAGAAATATTTCCCTCCGCGAGCTACCACTATGTGTTGTACGGCATGGGTTTTGTGCCCCAAGCCAGACCCACGACCCGTCGCTCAGACGATGCTATGCTGGGCGAGGCGCACTTCAAGCAGTGCGCTGGGCTCACGCGTAAGTATCTGGCGGGTTTGCCCACTAATCGCGAGCTTATTAATCATGTCAAACGCCATGGAATGCCCAGGCTTTAGCCGTCCTGCTGTGGCAGGCAACTGCGGTGTTGAGCGGGTGATGAACACACTAGGACCAAATTATGTCTAACCATGTTGTACTCAATAATGTTGATCACAAGGACTTGCGGATCCTCGCCACGCGATCTGCAGCCCTCGGTGATCAAGTGATGTTTGCCCTGACGTTTGCGGCGGAGTTCCGTAATATTCAGGCGCATTATCCCATCGTCTTTCGCAAGGATACTGAGACTGGCGATTTCCAACCTATCGCTATGTTTGGTTTTGAGGAAAACGAAAACCTGTTTCTTGATGACGGCGGCTGGAGCGTGCCCTATGTACCACTCGCCATCGAACGCCAACCTTTCCTCATTGGCCAAGCACAGGAAAGTACGGAAGGTGATGAGCAACAGGTCGTGGTTCATATCGATATGGATAGCCCCCGAGTCAGCCGCACCGAGGGCGAGGCGGTTTTTATGACTCATGGTGGCGGTAGTGAATTTCTGGACCGGACGACGTCAGTATTGCGCACTTTGCATGAGGGGCTGGCGGTCAATCAGGTATTTGTCCAGGCCCTACTGACCCTTGAATTGTTAGAGTCATTCACGCTCGATGTAGAGCTCAGCAGTGGCGCGCAGCATCGTCTGGTGGGGTTCTATGGCATCAATGAAGACAAGCTGGCGGCGCTTGATGCCGATGTGTTGGCGCGATTACACGAGAAGGGTTACCTGCAGGCCATCTATATGGTGATTGCGTCTATGTCTAATTGGCGCGACTTAATCAAGCGTCGCGACACGCATCAAGCCCTATCTCAGGACTAGGTCGTCATCATGGATATGGCAGGCATGACTAGTAATGCGATTCAGGGCAAAAGGCTCGAGGTTGTCTCTGGAGTTGACGCCAGCGCCTTGCTGGATTTGGCGACGACGGCCACTGAGCCCGTGCTGCTCAAAGGTCTGATCAAGGACTGGCCGCTGGTTCAGGCCGGTCTGCGATCCAATGAGGCTGCTGCAGAATATCTGCTGTCGTTCTACGGTGATGTCATTATCGGCGCCTTGCTGGGTGGCTCAGAAACATGCGGGCGCGTATTCTACAACGAGCAATACACCGGATTTAATTTCCAGCGAGCGAAAACCCGATTGAACTTGATATTGGACGCGTTGCTGCAGGAACAACACAATCCGCACCCGCCCCTGTGTTATGTTGGTTCTACCTCAATCGACACGTGCCTGCCTGGCATGCGTGTCGACAACGATCTGCCGTTAACATCGCTTAATCCTCTGGCGAGTATCTGGATCGGCAATCAGACGCGTATCGCCGCCCACAATGACCTGCCTGACAACATTGCCTGTGCGGCGGTGGGTCGGCGCCGATTTACCTTGTTTCCACCTGCCGCGATAAGCGATCTGTACATTGGGCCGGTGGATGTCAACCCCGCGGGTCGACCCATCAGTCTGGTGGATTTTGACAAGCCCGATTTTGAGCGATTCCCACGCTTCCGGTCAGCGTTGCAGCAGGCTCGGGTTGCTGAGTTGGAGCCGGGTGATGCCGTGTTTATCCCGAGTTTGTGGTGGCACCATGTGGCATCCCTGGATAGCTTAAATGTACTGGTTAACTATTGGTGGCGAACGACCCCGGCGTTTATGGATACGCCCACCAATGTGCTCAATCATGCCCTGCTGAGTTTACGTGACCTGCCCGTTGAGCAGCGCCGGGCGTGGAAGCAATTGTTTGATTATTACGTGTTCGAGGCGACGGATGAGAACTTTGAACACATCCCAGAAAAACTTCGGGGTCCTCTGGCGACCCTGGATCCGGTGACGGCGCGCAAATTGCGGGCGGACATACTTAACGGGCTCAACCGCTGACAAGCCGGCTCGTCAGGATAAGTTGTCTGCTGTCAGGCTCAGGGTACTGTAAAATTAGCTAACGAGGTCAAATGTGGAAAACCCAAATCGCGATAGACAAGGTGACACAGGTAGCCACAACAGTGGTCAAGGCATTCAGCGCGTCGTTATTGCCGGTGGCGGCACAGCTGGCTGGATGGCGGCAGCTGCACTGTCAAAAACACTCGGTAAGGTGCTTGATATTCGTCTGGTCGAGTCAGATGAGATTGGTACCGTCGGTGTCGGTGAGGCCACAATCCCGACGCTGGTCACCTTTCATCGCCTGCTAGAGATTAATGAGCAGGAGTTTATGGCAGCGGTTAAAGGAACCTTCAAACTGGGTATTTCGTTTGAAGGCTGGCGCGACGTCGGTGAAGACTATATCCACTCTTTCGGTGTCACCGGGCGTGACCACTGGACAGCAGGCTTTCAGCACTTCTGGCTCAAGGGCAAGCAGTGCGGTGTGGCTTCAGACTTTGGTGACTATTGTTTGGAGCTTAAAGCCGCCCAAGAAAACAAATTTGCCCACCTGCCGAAGAATGGCCTGAACTACGCGTTCCATATGGATGCAACGTTGTACGCAGGCTTCTTGCGCAAATTTAGCGAAGGTTTTGGCGTCCAGCGTATTGAAGGCAAAATCAAGCAAGTGAATACGGCGCCGAAATCCGGTGACATCACCGGGTTGGTGCTTGAGTCCGGCGATGTTATTGAGGCAGACCTGTTTATCGATTGCACGGGATTCCGCGGTCTGCTGATAGAGCAGACCCTGCACGCTGGCTACGAAGATTGGTCGCACTGGTTGCCTAACGACAGTGCTGTGGCGGTACAAACCCGCTCGGTGGGTGAGCCTATCCCCTATACCCGCTCTATTGCTCGTGAGGCAGGTTGGCAATGGCGTATACCACTGCAACATAGGGTCGGCAATGGTCTGGTTTACTGTAGCCGGTTTGTTTCTGATGAAGTAGCGAGGCAAACGCTGGTCGATAATATTGAAGGTGAGATGATAACGGCGCCGCGGGTCATCAAATTTCGCACGGGTACGCGGCTTAAGCACTGGAAGAAAAATTGTGTGGCACTAGGACTCGCCAGCGGTTTTGTAGAGCCCTTGGAGTCCACCAGTATTCATCTGATTCAGCGCGGCATTCTGCGCTTGATCCAGATGTTTCCGCTGACGGGTATTGCCCAGTCGGATATTGATGAATTCAATCAACAGACGAGCTTTGAGATTGAGAATATCCGCGATTTTATTGTGCTGCATTATCACGTCACCAATCGAGACGACACGCCCTTCTGGCGACACTGTCAGCGGATGGAAATACCTGAAACGCTGGCTCACCGTGTCAGGCTGTTCAAAGAAACGGGGCGAGTGTTCCGTGTGCCTAACGAGCTATTCGCAGAGAACTCCTGGATTCAGGTGATGCTGGGTCAGGGCCTGTTACCGCAGCAGTATCATCCCATTGTTAACGTGATGGGTGAGGAAGAGTTGACGCTGTTCCTTGGTCAGATTAAGGGCAAGGTAGATGACGCGGTAGCGCGCCTGCCATCCCACGGTGATTATGTTAATCAGTATTGTCAGGCCAGTGATTCGTGATGGTAAGCGTTCGTGATTGCGTTGCAGCGCGACTCGTCAGGTATACAAGGTGTAGAAAATGAAACAACAACGATTACGCGGTCTGGCCGTGGTGCCGGGTATGGCGATGCAGCGCAATGGCATTGCTGTTGAAGTGATGCGCTTCATGGGGCTTCTGGCCTGCGCCCAGCTACTCAGGCGCCATTCGGTCGCGGAGCAAGCATGATTATCGATTGTCTGTATGACCAGCGCCAAATGCTTGCCGAGGGACCCCTGTGGCATCAACGTCATCTGTATTGGGTCGATATCAAAGCCCATGCACTGCACCGAATGGATGTGCGTCAGGGCATCCACCAGCAGCGACAATTTGACGCAGGGATCACCAGTATCAGTATCCGCGCCATGGGCGGCTTTGTGGTGACGACCCGTCGTGGCTTCGCTTTGCTAGCTGACTTCGATGCGCCGCTGACTATCTTAGGTGAGGTGGAGCCTGAACTGCCAGGCAACCGCTTTAACGATGCTAAAGTTGATCCTTATGGTCATCTCTGGGCGGGCACCATGGATGACGCGGAAACCGCAAAATGTGGGTCTTTGTATCGTCTCGACCCTGCGCAGCATTGGTTGCAGGCCGATACGAATTACCGTATCACCAACGGCCCCGCATTCTCGCCGGACGGCGGCACCCTGTATCACACCGACTCCGTCACCAAACAGATTTATGCGTTTGATTTAACGGCCCAAGGGATCAGCAACAAGCGTCTGTTCATCACACTTGATGCGGGCCATGGTCACCCGGACGGCATGACAGTGGATGCAGCGGGTCACCTGTGGGTTTGCGAGTATGCGGGTTGGGGTATTTCGGAATTTAGCCCCCAGGGTGAGTTTCTGCGTAAGTTGGCGTTACCCGTAGCCAATGTCACTAGCTGCTGTTTTGGCGGTGATGACTACGACACGTTGTTTATGACCACGGCGGCCAAAGACTTGAGTGAGCAGGATCTTGCGAGCCAACCTCTGGCCGGCAGTATCTTCTCCACGAAGCCCGGTGCTGTTGGCATCGCGGCCTTTGCTTATCTGGGCTGAGATTCTGGCGTCGTCAGGCCTGCGTTAGCGATGATGCTGCTGCATGCCGATTCCGTGCTAATGTTAGTCACATGAGTTTTATAAGGGTAGATACGTGATCTGCTCGGTGTTGAAAATAACGAAAATATGCTGAGGATAATTAAGTGTCTGCTGTCAATAATGTCGCCCCTGGTCAACCCGTGAAAGCCCCTGAAAATCCCTTGAGTGAGCCATGTGTCATGGTGATCTTCGGTGCTTCTGGAGATCTTACCAAACGTTTGTTGGTGCCCTCCTTGTACAATCTGGCCTGTGATGGGCTGCTGTCGCCGAATTTTGCGGTACTGGGTACGGGGCGCAGCGAGATATCCAATAGCAGTTTTCGCGAGAGCATGGGCAGCGATGACAATGGCCTGCGCGCGTTCCACACGCGCAACAGTTTTGATGAGGAGGCCTGTGACGAGCTGCTGTCACGCTTCCATTTTGAGAGCGCCAACATTGATGTAGAGGGGTTTACTCGACTCCGTGAAACGGTTGCTGCTCTCGACAAGCAATACCAGGCAGGTGGCAACGTTTTATTCTACTTCGCTATGGCGCCAAGATTCTTTGGTTCTATCTGCGAGAACTTGCACAAGGCGGGTTTTCAGGAGGGCGAAGGCTGGAAGCGTATCATTGTTGAGAAGCCGTTTGGCACAGACCTGCAGTCGGCGTTGGATCTCAATACAGAGATTTTGCAGTACTGGCGTGAAGATCAAATTTACCGCGTTGATCACTATTTGGGTAAAGAGACTGTACAAAATCTGTTGGCATTTCGTTTTTCTAACGGGATGTTCGAGCCGTTATGGAACAAACATCATATCGATAATATTCAGTTCAATGTGTGCGAGTCAGTGGATGTGCAGGGCCGGGGTGGCTACTACGACCAGTCCGGTGTGTTGCGCGACATGATGCAAAATCACATGTTCCAGATGCTGTCATATATCTGCATGGAGCCGCCGGGGTCCTTTGATGCCGACGCTATTCGTAATGAAAAAGCCAAGGTTCTAGAGTCTGTGCGTATTTATGATGAGGCGGGTGTCCGCGAAAATGTTGTGCGTGGCCAGTACGGCCCCGATTTCGATGAGCAGGGAGAGATCAGCAAGCCAGGCTATCGTGGCGAAGCAGATGTAGACCCGACGTCAAATACGGAAACCTTCGCTGCCGCGAAATTGCAGATCGACAACTGGCGCTGGCAGGGTGTGCCCATCTATCTGCGCTCGGGTAAGGCGTTATGGAAACGCGGCACGGAGATTATCATCGAGTTCAAGCGGCCGCCAGAGAAAATATTCGAAGGCACCGGTGTGCAGCAACTGACGTCAAACCGACTCGTTTTCCATATACAGCCTTACCAGGGCATTGAATTATTGTTTCAGGCAAAGACGCCGGGGCCCACCATGCAACTGCAGAACGTTGATATGAGTTTCAACTACGGTGATGCATTCAAGGCCTCTCGTTACACGGGCTATGAAGTCATGATCTACGCCTGCTCGCGAGGTGATGCTACCCTGTTTTCCCGCGGCGATTTGGTAGAGGTCGCCTGGCGTATCGCACAACCTTTGCTGGACTATTGGTCAACCACACCGGCGACTGATTTCCCGAACTATACTCGTAACTCCTGGGGCCCCAAGTCGGCGTTTGACCTGCTTGAAAAAGACGGTCGACGCTGGTTTGAAGTGGTCACCCCGGATGTGCTTGAGCAGGTGCCCATGTTTAAGGGCGCCGATCCACTGTTGCTGAGCTCGGTCATTTTGGCACTGCAGTCGGTGACTAAAGTGGCTGGTGACGTGGTTATTCAACAAGGTGATATGAGCGATGACATGTACTTTATTTGTCGTGGTGAAGTCGACGTAGTTGATAGTGCCGACAAGGTTATCAGTCAATTGAAAGAGGGTAACTTCTTTGGTGAAGTCGGCCTCTTGATGGCCACGGCCAGGACGGCTTCCGTGCGCGCCAGCACCCTGTGTGATCTGTTCGTGTTGAGCAAGGCGGACTTCAGTCGCATTCTGCGTGAGCATCCACAGTTTGCCGAGACCATGACGCAGATCGCCAGGGAACGTTACGACCTGACGGTGTCCATTGACGACCTGCTGAGCTGAAACCCGCTTGTCTTAAACGCGCTTGTCTTACGTGCGCTTACTGCACAAAGATCGCGGCGCTACCGTTGAGTGCCGCGTCTGACATCGCCTGGCTGCTGCATGAACCCAGGCTGCCCGTGCTGCTATAGCTGAGTTCGTTGCTCTGTTTCCAGCCTGATAGTGAGCGCCGTCCGCCGCTGACGCCATGTTCATAGCCCATTAACATCAGACGCATACCCTGAATGCCACTACCCTGTGGGGTGTAGATGACAATGCCATAACCATTGGCAAAGGAGCTAAAGCAACCGGTGGTGGATTTGGCCGATTTGCTCATGATCAGCATCTTGTCCATATTCCCCATTGTCAGAGAGCGGTCATGGGCTGCGGTGCGATGTTGACTGGCAATACCGGCTGTGGATGTCATCGCTGACGTGGTCCAGTCGGCGGCAATACCGGCTGATTGATCGTAGACCACCACGCCACCACTGTCCTTGACGAGTATGCGTAAGCTGGTGGCACCGGGCTTGATGCAGTCATCGAGCCAGTCGTTGTCATTCAGGTTGACGCTGCTGTCATTACTGAAATTGAAACAGCTGCCGACAAAATCCGGATCGATACCAGGGGGTGTTGAAGGTAAGCCTTCTGGTAAAGGCCTGCAAAGCAGTTCGCCGGTGAATTGAAAGCCTGCCAGGTAGTTGTTTTCTGGACAGCTAAAGCCCGCCAGTTCTATGATTGCTGAGGCCCCGTCAGTGCCGTCAGTGCCTGCAGGGCCATCGACACCGTCAGCGCCAGGGGGGCCGCTCTGCCCTGCTTCACCCCGCGATCCATCGGTACCGTCCTGTCCCGATATACCTTGTGCGCCTTGAGTTCCGGTTTCACCTGTTATGCCTTGTTCGCCCTGGATTCCGGTTTCACCTGTTATGCCTTGTTCGCCCTGGATTCCGGTTTCACCTGTTATGCCTTGTTCGCCCTGGACTCCGGTTTCACCTGTTATGCCTTGTTCGCCCTGGACTCCGGTTTCACCTGCTATGCCTTGTTCGCCCTGGACTCCGGTTTCACCTGCTATACCTTGTGCGCCTGGAGTTCCGGTTTCACCTGTTATGCCTTGTTGGCCCTGGATTCCAGTCTCGCCCGTAACGCCTTGTTCGCCCTGGGGTCCAACACTGCCAAGGGTCAACATGAACTCGACTGCATTTTTGGATTTCTTAGACTTCCCTGACTTCTTGGATTTTTTAGATTTGCCATTGCTCCACTCGAGTTCTAGCAGGTAATCCCCGGCTGGGGGATTGTGCGTGATGTCCGCGGTTACGACATCCAGTGGTTGGCCCAGACTGCCGAGTAGGCTGCAGTTAACATTCGTCAACGGCACGGTGCCTAAAAGTACGCCGAGTGTTTCGTTGTGCGGTTTGGCACATAAGTGCTCACCGAGGATGACGACCTCGGGTATGGCATGATCATGGTTCACATGCGCTTCAAAAATAGAAATTACGGGGCTCGCGGCGACGACCTGCAGAGAAAACAAGACACCAAGACACAAGGCCATCAGATGCATAAATCACTCCTTCGATGCGCGGTGTTCCCGTAACGAATATTTCATCAAACGGGTGTATCGCGTGACGCTCAAACTAATGAATGGATAGACTGATATCAGATCCCGGAAAATCGGTTAGCTGAATTCCCCGGAAATATCTGCCCGCCTACCTTAAACGCTAGTTCATAGGTAGGGTTTGCGCGTTCTGTTGACCCCCTTTGGGACGACATAAGGTGTGGATCTGCCGACCAGCGTCTCAATCAGTTGTAATTCCTGGTCATCATGGTTGATGAATGGCGCGGGAATAATCCGCTCATGGGCGTTGGTGTTTGCGAGCACATAACGGGGTGCATCGTGGTGTTTAGAAGTGATCGCCTCGTTAATAGCGGGATTGTCACTGGTGGCGATATCCGTTTCTCCGTAACAGGTGCAGATGTAGGTAAGTGCCGTATCACTCTCGAGATACACGCCGGTGCCGCGAATCGATATCACGGCGCTGGGTGTGCGTATTTCTGTCTGGCGTTTGGCGAAGACGCTCAAAAGCTTGCCATGTTGCAGTTCGTAATGACCGCCGATGGTGTGTTGATTGATGATCAAGCGGCTATTGGCGCGGAGAAGAAATGCGTCTTTGTCGACAACCAGTACTACCTCAGTAGAGTCGTTAGTTTCAATCGTGTCGCCAGGGCGCACCCGACTGCTGATGTCGCTGGTCTTGCCGTTGATAGTAAAGCTGCCGGCGTACTGGAAGATAGACGTGCCCTGGGGCATCATTCCTGGCCTAGGAAATGCGCGTACTACGCGTGCATTGCTGCTGCAGCCTGGCAGTGACGCAAGGGCACAGCTGGTCAGCATGCTCAGTAGTATTCGTCTGCGCCTAAGGTCGATATCGGTTAATGTGTCCATGGAGCATCCTTGGACTGGTCGGTTAACACTACCCAAGATAGGCGGAATCATCAAAATGAATATGCGCTATATTATCTGGATTGTCCTGTCGCCTGAACTGATAACCATCAACAATGTCGAGGCTGCTGCCTATGGCAGTGGTTGGCACTTTGAGGCTCAGGCTTCATCTGCCTATGCCAGTAACATCAGCCGCTCCGAAGATAGCTATCCGGTTATTGAAGATACCGTATCGAGTGTGAGCGGTGGCATCGGTTATGCTGATATGTTCAGTGAAAATATGCGCTACAGCCTGTCCTCCTATGTGGATTACAACCGCTTTGCGCAGAAGAAGGAATTGTCCAGAACGGCAGTGAGCGTGATGGGGCAGGTGATATACCAGCCTAGCATCGGATATGAGAATCTCTGGTACCAGGTCTCATTGGCCCTGACGCGTCTCGATCACCGCCAGGCTCAGGGTCGCGACGGTGATCAAGCGCTATTGGATCTTGGGGTAAATCGACACATGAGCATGGCGACAACCGGCCGGCTTGGCTATCGATTACGGCAGTTTTCCTCGACACATAATGCTAATCGTCAGTCGGCCTATGACCAGGTTAGTCAGCAACTCTACGCTGGGCTTGAGGTAGACCTGGTGAGCGATGGCGCCGTTGATCTGGCTCTAGTGGCTGAGTACGGTTTCTCATGGGGTGATATGTTGGCCTCCGGCCCAGACAATCTGCTGGTGGGGTTGCCGGTTGACGCCATCAGTCCGGACCCTGCATTGACGCTTTGTGGGGCCTCAGGCTGTCGGACATGGTCTGCCTACCGTAATGACGGTAGATTGCAGACCCTAGATGTAGGGCTGGTGCTGGTAGTCGATCAAGTGAGTATTGACCTCACCACTCGTTGCGTTGATATGCAAACAAACCCGCAAGGTAGTTATCAGGGTTGGCAGGTGCAACTTGGTGCAGTGTGGGCGCGTTGACAACCTGCCGAGCAAGGCTGCGTTTACGTCTAAAGGCGACAAGTGATACTGGTGGCAGGAGAATATTTGACCGTGAATGCATCAGTACCATCCGACCTTCATGGCGCTTTTGTAGAAGGATCTGCAGATTGCTAGGATGGGCGTTCCCGACCTGATGCTTCGCCAGAGACGTGCCTATGTTTTCTCACCTGTCACACTTTTGTTTCCCTTGTTTTCCTCGTTTTCGTTTTTCACACCATCGTCTGCCAGTACAGATCGTATGGGTGCTCGCTGTGTGCCAGGCGCTGGTGAGTTGCAGTACGCATGTAACTGACGTGCGAGCGAAGGTTGGTGTGTTCGAGCATGGTATCAACGCCGTCAAGACACCGTGGAGTTCTCAGCCGTTTGATAATCATCCGGATAAATTTACCTTTGCCTTGTTTTCGGATCTTACCGGCGGTGAGCGGCCCCACATATTCAGCACGGCAGTCGCGCAATTGGCGTTGCTGCGTCCCGAGTTAATCGTCAATGTGGGAGACCTGACCGAGGGTGGCACGCTCGACAAAGTGATCATCAACACGCAATGGCAAAGCTTTCACCGTCGGGCTGACAAGGCTTCTACCCGAATTTTCTATACGGGGGGTAATCACGATCTGGCTAATCTGACCCAGCGCCAAGTCTGGCAAGCGGAGCATGGGCCTCGTTACTATCATTTTATTTATAAGAATGTTCTGTTCTTGGTGCTTGATACGGAAGATCACCCGGCTGAAACATTGGCGCAGATCCGGGGGATGCATACCGAGGCCATGGCGCTAGTGGCTAAACAAGGCTGGGGTGTATTGGGTGAGACGGCCTATGCGCAGCTGCCATCGACCCAGACAGGTGAAATCGGGGCAGCTCAGGCAAGCTATGTGACTCGCGTGATTGCTGACAATCCGATGGTGCGCTGGACGTTTGTGTTGATGCACAAGCCGATCTGGAACCGGGAGGGTGAGAATAACTTCACAGCTATCGAGGCGGCTCTGGCATCGCGGCCCTACACCGTGTTTCATGGGCACAATCATTTTTACAAGCATACCGAACGCTTGGGGCGCGATTATATCCAGTTGGGTACTACGGGGGGCGTGCAGTTTACAGACAAAAACTTGTCTGTTGACCATGTGTCGTTGGTGACCGTGGATGGCGACGGTATCGATATCGCCAATATCAAGCTATCCGGTATTTTCGATAAAAGCGGACGCATTCCTCATGAGGGAGCTGCTATCGATCAGATTCCTGTGCCTTCACCTCAAGGGCGCGGCCAATGATATCGGCAAATTCAGGGCCCTTGCCGGCACGTATTTCTTCAATGGTCAGTCCCTGCATCTCGTGCGGGAAAACCAACCATTTATCGGTCGCATGGACGTAAAAGTCAGGGGTGATATTGGTCATGTTGCGACTCGGCTTATACCAGGGGCAGGCCACTTTCACCGAGGTAGGCATATTACGTCGGCACTTGAGTTTGAGCTTGTCGATGATGGCGCGAATCGATCGGCCTGAATCAAAAACGTCATCGATGATCAGTAATTCCTGGTCGGCCTCAACATTCTCAATCACATAGTCGAGTCCATGCACATGAATATCTTTGGATTGCCTGTCGATGCCATAGTAGGACGAGGTACGGATCGCAATATGATCTGTTTCGATACCCAGATAGTCCAAGTACTCTTGGACTGCGATACCTGTAGGGGTGCCGCCGCGCCATACGCCGATAATGAAGTGGGGCCGGTAGCCGCGCATATAAATTTGCTCAGCCAGTCGCATTGAATCAAGCAAGAGCTCTTTGGAGGTAATAAATTGCTTTTCCATAACTGTCCGTCTATCTATGTCATCTACGCGTTCAATGAGTATGCCGGTGCCTCCCGGCTTCCATTCACGGGTGGGTGGTCGGGGGTTGGCGAGTATAGGTTTAATGGTCGGCTAATTCAATCTGGCCTGCAGATGCAACCGCGGACAGTGCCAGATATACTCAAGCGCCTAGGGCTACAAAACTCAGGCTATCTTGAGTGAACTCAATCATGACTACTACAGCGTTGATGACCCACCTATGAACAGCCACAGCAAACGTAATTTACGACCGATCAAAAGTCTGAATTTATTATCGTATCGAGAGATTGAGGGGCTAATGTCATCTCAGGCCACGGTGAGGAACCTCTTTCGGGAATGCGCCCTGGCCGTGCTCAATACCGGCAATGATGAGGACGACGTCAATAAGCTATTAGCGTCTCACGAAGACTTCAGTATCGAGGTGGAGCGCGAGTCTCGTGGGCCGAAAATCACAGTCAACAATGCGCCGTCATCTGCATTTGTTGATGGCCGGATGATTCGCGGCATACAAGATCACCTGTTTTCGGTGTTGCGGGACATTGTTTATGTCAACCACACCTTATCTATCGACGGTGTCTATG
>Ga0307492_10000828_pt1 | contig 13018 bp, 12 predicted proteins | sample SI3LmetaG_FD_202365 | JGI IMG/M metagenome (GOLD analysis project Ga0307492, IMG submission 202365) | Sea-ice brine microbial communities from Beaufort Sea near Barrow, Alaska, United States - SI3L | ecosystem: Environmental > Aquatic > Marine > Coastal | place: USA: Alaska | collected 2017-05-06
AACGGCGCGTCAGTCGAACAGGTCGCCTTGCCGGTATTCGGCGGGTTCCTCGCCCTCGCGGCCCTGCCAGACGATGCGATCACCCTCATAGATGGTGACGAAGCCCTGGCCGCGGCGTTCCTCGTCGGTGGGCGGCGGCTTGGCCTCGAAATTGTAGCACCAGGACCGCCCCTTGGTGCCGGCGAACGCGACCGGGCCGCCCGGCCGCAGCATCACGCGATCACAGGCGCCCGAAGGCTCGGCGACGCGGCGGCGGATCACGCCCATCTGATAGGCGCGATATTCGCTTTCTTCACGTTCGCTCGGCGGACGCCAGTGGCGGCAGCGCAGGCAGCTCGCGCCGTCTGCGGGGCCTGGTCTGCGATCGTCGAGCGGCGGGCCGCCATTATGGCCGATGCGATCGGTCATGGCGAAGATCCTTTTCGGGAGCGGAAAAAGGAGCGCCCCGCCCATTTCGGGCGGGGCGCGGAGCCGGTCAGCTTGCGAGCAGCTCGTATTCGCCGGCCACCGTCTCGGACTCGAAAAGCCGGAGATAGACCGGCTGAGCGACGACGGGATTGAGCTTGAACGAGATGTATTTGCGCCCCTCCTTGCTGGTTTTCCGCCAGGCGGCGCCGAACTCGATCCGCTCGTCGTCGGCTGCGACGATGCGGAAGTGGGGGGCCTTCTCGTTGTCCTGGTCCTCGATCGGGAGGAGCACGACCTCTTCGCTCTTGCCGAAGAAGCGGATTTCGCCGGTGAAGCCGTCGTCGGTGAAGGTGAAGTTTCCGCAGATCATAACGTCAGTCCTTTCTTGCCTCGGGACCGCGCCTGTCACGGCCTCGATGGCTGTCGATCGGACGGGGGACGACCGGCCCGCACCCGAAGGGCGGAACGAAGTGGCTGGCGGCGGCGGGCGGTTTTTTTGGTTTCGCGATGCAAAGCCGGCATGGTCGGCGGCGGAAAAAAATCGCCCGCCGCCGTTGCGGGAAGACGGGCGGGCTTCGGCCAGACAAGCCTTTGGAGAGGCCGCGTGGGCGGCGGTGCCGTGCAAGAAGATCAGCCTGACGGGATGATCGGAGGGGCTTTGCCGCCGCCGGCATGGCGCTGCCGGCGATGGTCCGGTGTCCGAGGCAGGCGTGACGGGCGGGTTTCGACCGGGCGAGATGCAAGGGCGACGTGGCCCCGGCTTTCGTGGCGTTGCGGCCGATGCAGCGGAGCGCGGCGCTGCCATGTGGAAAATCAGCGCGCGGGGAGCGGCGTGCGTTTCGGACAGGTTCACGCCCGGCCTGTGCGATGCCGGTCGAGCGCCGGATTCGGGACCGGGACGCTAGCGAATATGGGCTGGCTGCGCTGGCCGGTGCAGCGCGTCGCCTGGAATGGGCAGGGCGCTCCCTCTCCGCCGTCCGGCTATGGCGCCACTTTCCCTTGCCTATCGTTCGCTATTTGTTCCAACATGCGCCTTTGCGAATCGAGATCGAGGAACGGCGTATGAGCGTGATGATCCGCGGCCAGGACTGCACGAGATTGAAGGTGATGGGCGATGTGGAGGCCGAGCTGGAAGTTCCGACCGACAGTGCGGGCCGTTGCTGGCTCAGCTTCTCGGACGGCACGTTGATCGAAGCCGCCTATGGCGAGAACGACGATTGCCGCTTCGCGATCAGCGAGGAAGGCGCGGGGATCGCGCGGATTCGGCGCGGGCACGATGGCGACGTGCTGCGGCTCGATTGGCGGGTGGAATGGGTGACGGTCGCGGCGGCCGATAACGCGGCCCGAGCGACAGCGCGCGGCGAACCCATGCCGGTCCTGCCGGGACTATTTTCGTCGCCAGATAGTGAAGCCGTAGAGGTATGTTGATATGGAGCGGCAATGGTGACGCTCTTTTCGCAGGAACATCTTGAAGCCATCTCTGGCGCTCTTGGCGACACCGATGTCGGATTGAAAGGTTCGGAGATCGCCCTGTTGATCGTTGCTTGCGGAATGACCGATCCCGGCGAGATAACGAAGCGGCACCGCATCTATAACGCCTTTGCCGCCAGCCAGAATGCGCGACAGGATCGGACGCGAATCCTCGGCTTTATTCGCAAGGCTATGAGCCCGGCCCGCTATAGTCGCGAACCGCACCGCTACGAACCGATGCGGGCCAATCTCAACCAGGCCCTCGCCTTTGCCGGTCTCGTCGTCAACGAAGCCGGGAAGATTGAAGCCGTCGAACAAGCGACGACGCTGCCGGAAGCGCAACGGCGAGCAAGGGAACTGCGCACCGACCTAGAGACTCGGGGCGTCCATCCTGACGTGCTGCGCTTCTGTCGCGCGGAATTGCTGGTCGACGACTATTTCCATGCGGTTCAGGAAGCGGTGAAAAGCGTCGCCGACAAGATGCGTGCCAGGACTGGCCTAACCGACGATGGCGGCACGCTGGTGGATCGCGTGTTGTGCGGGGAACCGCCGATGCTGGCGATCAATCCGCGCGGGACGGTCAGCGAGCGCAGCGAGCAAAGCGGCTTCGCCAATCTCGTAAAAGGCATCTTCGGGATGTTCCGTAATCCGACCGCTCACGAAGCGCGTATCCATTGGCCGATGGACAAGACGGACGCCGAGGATCTTCTGACGCTCGTATCGCTCGTCCATCGGCGGCTCGACGCCAGCTATATGTCGCCGCGTTCCTGATCGTCGATCACAAGCGGCCGCGCCCGGTTGGGGCGCGGCCGCGAATTTTTGCGGGCAGCGAAAGGAAGGAAAGGCCGGGACCGCCTGCGCGGCCCCGGCCCATGCCGCTATTCGGCGGCCACAGAATAGGCGGCCTCGCCGTCCTCCGCTTCGGTATCGGGGGCCTCCGCTTCGGACGGCTCCGCGATCCCGGCGTCCTCGTCCTCGGCGGGAACGGGCTGCTCCGCTTCGGGTTCGGGCATCCGCAGCACGGCAGGGAGCCATCCGGCCCCGGCGACAAGCTGCTCCGCCGCCTCGGCCATCTCCGCCTGCGGCTTCGACCGGATACGCTCCGCCGCTTCGGGAGACACTGCCTCGCTCACCGCCGCCGCGATGTGCGCCTTGGTGACGCGACCGAAATAGCTGTCCTTGGTCGCGGTCCAGTTGGTGGCCATGTCGAGGTCCACGGCCTGCGCCAAGACGTCCGCCGCCGCAATGTGCGCGACGGAACGATCCCACGGCACCTTCACCGCATCCACGGTGAGCGAGACGCAATGCGCGAGAAGCGCCGTGCGGCTGTCGCTGTCCAGCGCCGCGATGCAGGCCCACAGGTCGGCGGGGTCGCTCGGAAGCTGCGCGCCCCATTGGTCGTGCCGGGCGCACAACGCCTCCGCCGCGCCGGTGGCGGTAATGCCGGGAGCGTGGTTGTCGAGGGCAACGCTGCCCGCGCCGATGTCGAGACAGGACTGCTCCGCGCGGTGATAGAACAGGCCCAGCACAAGCGCATGGGTCAGCGCCGCCATCGCCACGTCCGTCCGCTCGCCAAGCGCGAGGCGAAGGCCAAGCGTCCGATGCGCGGTGAGGTCGCGGATCAGGCCGTCCGGCAGGGGCGCGTCGGCGTCCCCGTCGTCCTCCACCTCATCCTCGTCCTGTGCAGCTTCGCCGTCCTCCGCTTCGATGGCGTCCTCGTCTTCCGGCTCCGCCTCGGGTTGCGGCTCGTCCTCGGCGCGGACGAAACCGCACTCGATGCGCGCCTCGCCATTCGAGCCGAGCGAGACGAACACGCCGCCGCGCGCGATCACGTCCGGGTCATAGCCGAAGCGCTTGGCGCTGATGGCGTCGATCTCGTCGCTCAACGCCGCCACCTTGGCCGCTACATCCTCCGGCAATTCGTCGTCGGAGTCATAGCCCGCCGTAAGGGCGTCATGCTCCGCCGCCGCCTCCGAAAGCCGGTCCTCGTCCTCGTCGGACAGGGCGAAATGCTGCGGATAGTAGCGCCGAAGGCCGTTGGCATGGGGGAAGTCGATGCTGGCCTCCGCCCATTTCCAGCCCTCCGCCAGCGCCTCCGTGGCGATTTCGCGCAGCCGCTCGACCACCAGCGTATCGAGCAAGACGGCATCCTCGAACCACCCGCCATGATCTTCGATCAGGTCACGCAGGATCGTGCCGCCCGCTTCCTCGTAGGCGTCCGCCCCGACGAAAACCGCGCGCCGGTCGGTGGCGGGCACCTTGCCAGCGGTGAGGTCGCGCCGGATGATCCACGGCTCCTTGTTGTAGGACAGGTTCTCGAACACCTTTTCCTGCCGGTCATGGTCGTCGGTGAGCGCGAAGGCCATCAACTGGTCCAGCGTGATCCCGTCCTGCCGGTAGATGTCGATCAGCTTGGGGCTGACCGCGCCGAGTCGAAGCCGACGCTTCACGAAGTCCGGCGTGCGGCCGAAGCGCGCGCCGATTTCCTCCGCGCCCCATCCCTTGCTCACGGACAGTTCGTGGAACCGCTCGTATTCGTCGGCGGGATGCAGGTTCTCGCGGTTGACGTTTTCGTCGAGGCTGATTTCGCTCGGATCGTTCACCGTGTCGATCACGCAGCGGATCGGTTCGGTTTTCTTGATCTGCCTGCGCTTCACACGCAGCAACTGCGCCTGCCTGCGGCCTTCGCCGATGGTGACGAGATAGCAGCCGGTCGGCTCGCCGTTGGCCTTGCGCTCCGGCTCCACCACAAGGTTTTGCAGGATACCCTTGGCATGGATGCTCGCCGCCTTGGCCTCGATGGACGCCTCGCTATGCGGCTTCTTCCGGGCGTTGAGCGGGTGCTTCTTGAGCTTGTTGAGCGGGATATAGACCACGGCCTCGGTCGCCTCGACGGGGGTCGTTTCGGTCTGGATGGTATCGGTCATTTTCTTACTCCTTCGGCTTGGGTTTCCGCGCAGCGGAAGCGCCGCGCTGAAACCCTGCCCGTCGGCGAGACCGGGGGTGCAAACGGAGGGGCGGCTTCGCGGGGAACCGGCTGCACGGAGCGAAGCGGAGGAAGCTGGGCGGAAGACGCTCCGAAGTGCGCCGGGGGCGGAGCCCCAAGCACCGCGCCGCTTGCGGCGCCACCAAGAGACGCACCCTTGCGGCGGACGGCCGGCGCGGCGGTGTGCGCGCGGACCTGGGGGCCAGCCGTCGCCGCGCCCCCTGGCCAGAGCAAGTGTGCTGCGCGGCCAGACAAAACGCGCGACCCCTGCGCGGCTTCAGCCGCCAGAGTGGGCTCACTAGATCCCCGCGCTCTGTTTGGGCGTTGCGGGGTATCCCCGCTCGAAGGGGTCTGGCGAGACCCGCCTGGGGATCGACAGTAGGGGAAGGCTTTCCCCCTCAAACCGTATAGGATGAAGACAGAAACAGCGCGAGGCGCACGCAGGAAGCCCGTTGCGATGACTATCGGCTGTGGCCAGAATAAAGTGCCCCGGCGGGGACCACCGGGAGACACGGGCTCCATATGGACTGTCAGGGCAGAAAAGCCACTGAACAAATTTCTCTCGGATAGTCGGCCACTTGGTTACACTGCGAGAGCGCCGCACCGTTTGCGCAGTTGTCATGACGACTCGGTGCCTATACCCGTCTGTTTGCAGGAAAGGAGGAGCGTTGATGTCAACCAAGCAGATCGTCGCGCTGCTCAATTCGCACGTTGCCGGAGACGAAGAACAATTCCTGTCGATCGCGCTCCAGGTCGCTGCGCAGCAAGCGCGCCAAGGCAATGCCGAGGAGGCGAACCAGTTGAAGCGCCTCGTCCAAAAGGCGCGCGAACGGACAAGCCGGGCGCCTGTCGGTCAGGCACCAATTCCCTTGGCTCGCCCGCGGGGCGAATTGCAGGGGCTGGTCGAAAGCAGCTATCCGAAAACCAAACTCGACAACATGGTGCTGACCGACGCCATCCGGTCGCGATTGCAGCGCGTCGTGCGCCAGCAAGGCGAGCGCACGACTCTGCGCGATCATGGACAAATTCCGGCGACGCATCTGCTGCTTGTCGGGCCTCCCGGCACCGGTAAGACGATGACGGCGGCAGCGCTCGCGGGCGAGTTGCGGTTGCCTCTGTTCACGGCGCGGCTCGACGCGCTGTTCAGCCGCTTCTTCGGTGAAACCGCCGGCAAGCTGCGGCTGTTGTTCGACCAGATCGCGCAGACCCGCGGGGTCTATTTGCTGGACGAGTTCGACGCGATCGGCTCGCGCCGTGGCGACCCGAACGATGTTGGCGAGATTCGCCGCGTGCTCAACTCCGTGCTCTCGTTCATGGAAGAACCGAACGCGACGGACAGCATCGTCATTGCCGCGACCAACCATGCCGAGATTCTCGACAAGGCATTGGCGCGCAGGTTCGATGAGGTCGTGGAATATCGGGTGCCCGATCTCGAGGCCGCGCGCGCGATCCTGTCGCGTCGACTGGGGCGCTATCGCCTGACCGCCAAGGCTTGGGGGTCGATCGCGCCGATGACGGAGGGTTTAAGCCAGGGCGAGCTAGTGCGCGCGGCCGATGCTGTCGTGAAAGATGCCATCCTCGAAGGCGCGAAGTCGGTTTCGGCCGATCAACTGCGTGCCGCCCTCCAGGACCGCCAAGCCTTTCGGCAGAGCTTTGGACATTGAAGCGTCGGCACCGCTCGGCCGCGAGAAGAAACCGCTTGGGGAAGCGGTAGAAACGATTTGAGAGGGGTATGCCCGTAAACGACGCCGGCGCAGCGGATCGCCAGCCGCATATCACGATCACACGTTGGCGCGAGGCCGCGCAATATGTGTATCCCCGACTTGGGCGCGAACGACGCGAGCGGCGCGAGGATTATCATGCCCATGCCGACGCGCTCCTTGGGCAATTGGCCGAAGCGCTCGGCGCCGTTCCACCGGCCCCGGACGATAGCCGCATCGCCGTCAACGGGCTGAAACGGGGCGTTCTCGTCGAAGTCGAGACGATGACGCCGGGGGAGCGCGCCAAGGCGACGAAGATACCGGCGCTGGACTTCCCCGCACAGGAGATCGTGGTCCTGCGCTCCGAGCGGAGCGAGGATCGCACGGAACGGGCGGTGCTGTTCGTCCCGGACGATGCGCGCGGGTTCCTCACTGATCGGATCGCCGCCTATGGCACCGAAAACCTCGGCAATCGCGAACGTCCCGACATCGACAAATTCGAGGTGATCGAAACGATCCGGGGCGCTGCGGCGCGAGCGCTCGTCACCGGCACGCCCGATTTGGCATCGCCGGCGCCGCAATGGTGGGAGCTATGGCTGCGCCGGCCCGATGCGATCGCCGATGCCGTCGTGGCGGCGGCGCAACAGGCCGGGCTCGATGTCCATCCCGATCGGCTGCAATTTCCTGAAACCACCATCGTGTTCGTGCTCGGGACCGCGGAGGCGGTTCTTGGCCTCGTCGGGCGCCTGAACGGCGCGATCAGCGAGGTGCGCCGCGCCAATCAGAGCATCGAACCCTTCCTCGACCGGGGCGACAAGGGGCTGGGCCAGCACGACCTGGTGGCCGAATATTGCGCGCGCGTGACGGCGCCGCCCCAGGACGCGCCCGTCGTCTGCGTTATCGATACTGGCGTTGCTGCCGCCCATCCGCTGATCGCGCCGGCTCTGGCCGGCGCCTGGACGGTGAACGATGCGTGGGGCACCGATGATCATGCCGCCCACGGCGGGCATGGAACCGGCATGGCCAGCCTGGTCCTGCACGGCGATCTCGTTGGCCCTATGGGGGATCAGCGCCAGGTGGTGCTGGGCCATGCCGTCGAATCCGTGAAGTTCCTTCCGCCGGGCGGCTTCCCGGCGACCGAGCCGGCACGCTATGGCGTGATCACGCAAGCGGCGGTGGCGGTGGTGGAGATCGAGCGCGCCAATATCCCGCGCAGCTTCTGCATCGCCACCTCCTCGCCCGATCTTTCCTCTGAAGCGCCGTCGAGCTGGAGCGGTGCCGTCGACCAGATTTGCGCCGGCTCGATGCCCGGCGAGCGGCAGGACGGAGTTGCGGCGAAAGACCATCCCAAGCGCTTCGTGCTGGTCGCGACCGGCAACATGGATGGCGGCCTCAAGGGTGTGGTCGAGCAGCATCACGCGCTCGAAGATCCTGCCCAGAGTTGGAACGCCCTCACCATCGGCGGATACACGGCCAAGGCTGATCCTTCGGAGCAAGAGCCGGAGCTGATCCCGCTGGTCGCGCCAAACGAGCGCAGCCCATTCAGCCGAGGATCGCAGACCCTTCCGGCGGACCTGACGCCGATCAAGCCCGAAGTGCTGTTCGAGGCCGGCAACATGATGATGGACAATGCGCAGTTCTGCGGCTGGCACCCGGCGGTCTCGCTGCTCTCGGCGGGCAGGGATGTGGCTACGGAGCCGCTGGTGCCCTTTTGGGCGACCAGCGCCGCGACGGGCGTGGCGGGCAATTTCATCGGGCGGCTCAAGGCCGATCTTCCCGGCCGGTTGCCGGAAACCTACCGCGCCCTCACCGTCCATTCCGCTGAATGGCCTGGGCCGATTCGTAAGCTGCTGATCGGCACCGGCCGGAGCTGGAAGACGGGCAGCAAGGGCACGAAGCAGCAAATCCTGCGGAGCATGGGCTTTGGCGTGCCCAACCTTGTTCGCGCGGCCGCGTCGGCACGCAATGATGTGACCTTGCTCGCCGAGGCCGAGATTCAACCTTATGCCGCTTCGGCCGACGGACGCTCGGCCGTATTCAACGAGGTGCATTTCTACGCCCTGCCTTGGCCGAAGGCGGCGCTCGAAGCCCTGGAGAACGCTTCGGTGATGATGAAGGTCACGCTTTCCTATTTCATCGAGCCCAATCTTTCAGGCCGGGCCAGCACCCGGCCAGACACCTACCGCTCCTACGGCCTGCGCTTCGCCTTGAAGAAGCGGCGCGAGACGGCCAATGATTTTAGGACACGATTGAGCAAGACCGAGGAGAAGGCAGAGAAGGCCGGTCAGGAGACCGACTATTGGTTGCTCGGGCCGCAAGCTGTTCAGGCCGGGTCGCTGCATTGCGACCTGTGGCGAGGTCCGGCGATCGACCTCGCTTCGCACGACCAGATCGCGATCTATCCGGTCGGCGGCTGGTGGAAATCGCACATCGGGCAGAACCGCATGAACGACAAGGGCCGCTATGCGCTCGCGATCTCCATCTCGGCGCCGGATCAGGACGTCGACCTCTATGCCGAGATCGCGGCGGCGGTGGAGGCGCGGATCGCCGCCGAAGTGGCGGTAGCGGCCGCGCCGGGTCAAGGGTGATTAGCCTCGTTCGGTGCCAGCCGCGCCTCATGCTGAGCCCGCCGGGCTTCCAGCCAGTCCAAACCGGCGTCCATCAACTCCCAGCGCTTCGCTGCGTGATCCCCCGACCCAATGCAGCGAACCCATCCGCGCTTCTGTAAATCGGAAGCCGCGAGACCAACGGATCGGTAGAATTTGAACGGCTTGCTGAGGCGATCCTGAATCTCGCGGCTGGTGAGCGGGCCGGTTTCGAGAAGCGCGAGGATTTCTGGCGTGCGCCCCTGGCCGGGCGATGAATGGGGCCTGGACGCAGCCTGCTGCGCACGGCCCAAGGCATCGCGTTCGACTGCACGGCGTGCTTTGGCCGGACTCATCGCCTTGCCGGCGAGCTTCGCGGCCGCGATTGCGGTCGTGCCCTGTTTGGTGAGACGGTAGATCGGCGCGCGTCCCGGCATCGGCCTTTCCTGGACGATGTAGCCCGAGATCCTCAATCGCTGGAGATACTGACCCGCGCTTGGAGCCTGCTTCGATCGGACACCCGCTGCGGCGCTGATGTCGAGCGCGCGGGCTGGCCCCAGCGCGTCGAGCGCGAGCAGGAGTCGCACCTGCTCGGGTTTCAGCGCGGCGGAGACGTCGTTGCCTGGTAGGTGTTCGCCTTCGAGATCATAGGCGCTGTGCGCCAATCCCTTCTGAGTGAGCCGAATAAGCTGGCGTTTGGGAGTCCCAGCCTTCTCAACAAGCCCCTTGGCGACAAGGCGCTTGAGCGCGCTGTGGGTCGACGGACCGAGCCGCTCGACGAGCGCTGCTCGGCGCGCACCGCCGACCGGCGGAATGAGGCTCAGCGCCGCCTTTTCGAGCGAACCGATCTTAGGTTCGCGATCAACGAGAACGTCGATCGTCCTTTTCCCGCTTTGTGCATAGACCCATTCGGAGGACTCGCCGGGTGTGGGCAGGCGGCGGATGAGGCCGGATTTCATTAGCTTCTTGAGAATCTGGTCCACAGCTTGACGGCTGACACCCTCTCGTTGGCGAAGTTCCGCCGCGGTAGCTGGCTTTGCCAAAGCATCGTAGATGACTTGTTGCCGTGCCCCGAGTTGCCCACGAAAATAGGGCTCGCGTTGCTTGACTACGATCTCCGCGTCGAGCGGCCGGCTCCCATCGCGAAACATGCCATGACGAACGCGCACGAGATGGCCATCCATTAGCAGCAATTCGAGCGCGGCCCGTGCATTGCGCACATGTTTGATGTCGCGCCAGCGCACGACGCCTCTCTCGCGAACAATCTCAAGCATGTCGTGCGCACCAGTCCCCGCATTGGGTTCCCATCGGGGCGGCTCGGAAGGTAAATCGTCGGACGTTGCCGCACGCACGGCAACCCGCACTTCAGTAGCCCCAAAATGATGCCGCAGAACCTGCTCTAGTCGAGCGGCATCCACTATAGGACAGTCAAACTCAACATTGACTCGATACCCTTTCGACGTCCGCACAACTTCCCCCCAACGGAGTGCCATCACCGCAATAGCCGCAATGGAAGCAAGCGTCACGGTATGCGAGCATCACGACTCTGACCGTCGCGCAGGCGGTCGCCCGGTTCCTGCCGAATTGAGCGCCCCGTCCATGCGGGCGGGGCGCATGAGCCGCCGTCAGGTGATGATAACGCCGGCCGCGACAGCCATGCGGGCATAGCGGCTCAGCGGATATTTCGCCTCGAAATAGAGGTCACGTTCGACCGGGAGGCCGAGCTTGCCGCGCAGGGCCTCCAGCTCGGCGAGGCTGACGGTGCCCAGCTCCGGCTCCCCGAGGCCGGGATCGCAGAGGCCGTAGAGAATGTCGGGCTCCTGGGGATCGCATTCGCTGATGAGCCAGGTGGCGCCGGCGTCGGGCGTGAACAGTTTGACGACGGGCTTGGGGTCGAACTCGGGATGCTCGATGCCCAAGCGGCCGTTGGCGATGAGCTGCTCGCGGATAGTGTTGGTGATGAGCTGCATGGAAGCCTCCATTCGGAAAGCCCTCCGATCGAGGGCGTGGAGGCGTTCGACCGGCGCAAGCGAGCGTCGGGGTCAGGCCCTACTCGGTTTGGTGCGGGCCGGGCTTGACCCCGACGCGGCGCCGGTCAGGCGTCCGAAACCGCCTCGCCGGGGAGGCCGAATGGGGGCGTCAAGCGGCTTGGTCCGAGGTGCGCGCAAAGCGACGGCGGCAACGGCCATGCCACCGCCGTTGAGCGCGTTGTCTCCAGGTTCCGCCCGATTGTCTCCAGCCACGGGATCACCAGGATGGGGCGAAAAGGCCGCGCAGCAACACAGGGAAGCGTGCGCAACCTTCGCCAGCCAACGCCAGAGGCCGCCCATTCTTGCCGATTTTCTGGAGACATTATGGAGACAGCGGGCTTTGCCGAGGGCGTTGTCTCCAACAAAAAAGCGGCCCGAAGGCCGCTAATCTGCTCATTTTATTGAAGAAAAATGGAGCGGGCGAAGGGATTCGAACCCTCGACCCCAACCTTGGCAATATTCAGGGCTTTGCTAACAGCCTGAAATTACGGAAAAATAATGCATCAAGTTCGATCCGTAGGTGTTCCGAATACAGTAGGAAGCATCGTCGACAGTCAAACAACAGTATAGTGCCACTAAAAACTGCTAGGCACTTACAATAATACTTGACACAAACCGAATATATGGTAGTTTGTGATGTGGCTGAGATTCGGCCCCCCCCAAATAATCCGCTTCAACTAGCTCTTATTGAGAGGCGACTACCTATGCCCTATCCAAATTGCCCCACTCACCTCCTACCCAAACTCCCTATTCCCCCATACACTCGTAACGGGCCGTCTCTTAACGTGACTGTCTCAGAATCAGATGTCTGTGGTCACAAGGTCCTCATCACCTTCATTGATAACGAGTTTGTGGGCATTTTCATCGAAAAGAACGATGAGAAGGTCTTCTCGTACCTTGAGGACGCTGATTCGGTTCAGCAGTCCAGAAAGGCCTCGTGAACAGGGTCCAGCGATCCGAATATCGGGACGCTTTCCGATCATTCGTTGACCTCAGCAAATTCGTGAACCCACACTCCGTCACTCTGACTTTGAAGCAGTCTGTCGTTGTCCGACACGGTCGGTCGAGGGTCCATAGCAGGATCACTTCTGACCGAGCGGTTCAAAATTTCAGCCATTTCATGAACCTCCTCAACCGAAGGTTCTACGGACACAGCCACCAGAGACATGGAAAACGAGTTCAGGTGATCCCGATCCTCGAAGGGGGCGGGCTAACCCGCTTCCACTACCACTGTGTGATCGACTGCCCACGACCCACCGACATGTTTCCCTTCATCATCGAAGATTGCTGGTGGCGGACTAGCTACGGCTATCATGAAACTGACATTCAACCGCTCTGCAACGAGGGGTGGATCAATTACATAAGTAAGTTCAGGAGCAAGTCCGAATTCGATCAATCGATCGATTGGATCAACCTCTATCAGAACTGATCGCTGGGTATAAACCCCTTTCAATTCGCTTTCTGCCTGCAACACTCGGAACTTGTCCGGATCACCCTTCCGGCCTTGATTCTGGAAGTATGCCTAAGGGACTTTGGCATCTGCTAAGCCTCTCTGAATTCCAGTTGAGCATCCACTATGAACTGTAAGAGGCCGTCAAAGGTAAACCAACGTTTGCCTTGGACGGAGACCGCGAATGACGAGGTTCGTAGCCTATCTGAGAGTTTCTACCTCGAAGCAGGGTAAGTCCGGGCTGGGACTGGCTGCACAGCGGTCAAAAATCAGCGAATTCCTTTCTGACGAGGATGAGCTTCTCGCCGAATTTTGTCAATCGGCGTTCAATCGGGACCCCCTATCGGCGCGCAAAAGGGACCCTTCTGCCGTCGTGCGGATCGGTTGAT
>Ga0307492_10000829_pt1 | contig 12997 bp, 11 predicted proteins | sample SI3LmetaG_FD_202365 | JGI IMG/M metagenome (GOLD analysis project Ga0307492, IMG submission 202365) | Sea-ice brine microbial communities from Beaufort Sea near Barrow, Alaska, United States - SI3L | ecosystem: Environmental > Aquatic > Marine > Coastal | place: USA: Alaska | collected 2017-05-06
TTAATAAGACTGATGGACTAACTATCGGTCGACAGAGCAAAAAACCTTACGACAGTTGCAAAAGACGAAAGATCGGATGGTGAGATAGGTCAGACCGGCTCATTCAAAACCTGCTACCTACATTGGCCATAATAACGCCGTAGGGATGATGAGGAGAATGAGCACAAATAACCATCGGGGCCAGGCAGCCAAAATCTGCCAATAACAGGCCGGATATATGAGTGCAATGATTTCACTCTCACATCAGCGATTAAATGTCCTGCAAACGGAGTGGGTTCATATATGTGGGAAGTGCCGAAAATGCAGGAGCAGTGAACTTATCAGGCTTTGATTGCTTTAGGCTGGCTGCTGAATACTTGCATCGACTATAAGTAACTGGCTATATCTGTCGGGTTCTTGATAGCAAAGGCAACTAACGACTTTTCTTTACTACGCAAACTGATTTCCTAGGTTGGAAACTGAACGAAACCAACACCAGTATTGCTCACCACATCCAGTGAACAATTAATATACTTTGCAATTTTTTAGACTACCCCTCGAGCCATGTTGCTGTACTAATACAGTCTTCAAGTGTGTACCATGAAAATAGGCGAAAGAAAAAATGTAGCCCTATCATCACGTGACTCCATACAACTAGCATTAAAAGGGTTTGCCTAATCGTTAACGAGCTATTACCGAGAATCGAATTAAGCGTGATTTTTAAACGGCTGGCTCAGTGTTAATTGTGATAATTCCCAGATAGCTATGCGCAGCGTCGTTCGTCGATAAAGCGATATTAATGCCAGACTAAAGTGTGTCAGTAGCGATGCATAGATCAAAATGCCCCCTACGCTGCTACGCCAGAAAGCAGTCACTACTTTACGGATCGTCTCCATCGCATCCAGAGAGATTTTGCCAGGCATGCGATTGCTTAGGTGGATCATGATATAGCACGCCATTATCTATCCAGTGGTAATAAGTAGTCGCCGTTCTGTCAAACTCAACTGGGCCATGATCAATCCACAGCATTGATTTCATAGTTTGCATTATGAAAAGCTATAACGGTTAAAGGTATTGTGCTGGGCGAGACGCTAAATCTAATGTTTGTTATTATTGCTGCTTACAGATCTAAGGGACAGGGTATGGGAATCATCAGGGGACTTAACCATTTAGTGTTATCGGTCAAAAATCTGGATCAAACAGTTGATTTTTTATCGAGTGCCTAGGACGGCAAGAGTGAGGAAGAGACGATAGCTATCCTCGTTCTGCGGTATCGGGTGGTACACTGCAGTTGACACTTTGGCAGGTTGACCATAAACGGGTGATTACCCGCTTTCAGTTCAGAGAAAATGTTGGGCTTGATCATTTTGCACTAAAAGTCGCGACCAAATAAGATCTCAATAAGCTGGCTTAAAAAATACAGGGCTATGCTGGATTGACTATAGAGTTTATGCCAGAGCTATTAAGTACTGGCTCGAGGAAGCAGATGATATTCAATGAATCTGGTGGCATCCGAATCGAAATCATATGGCCTGGTACTTAATGTGAGTAATGTAACATCTAATATTGTTTTAACAACGTTGAATGCTAGGTATATGCATTCTGCGTTTGGCCTGCGTTATCTCTATGCAAATTTGGGTAATCTACAACCCCAGGCGCAAATTGTTGAATTCACTATTAGCCAACGCCCAATGGATATTGTCGAAAAGCTACTAAGCTATGAACCAAAAGTCATTGGCTTTAGTGTTTATATCTGGAATGTAAAAGAAATTAGCGAAGTCATTGCACTGATTAAGCAGGTTTCACCAAAAGTAAAAATTGTGCTTGGTGGGCCTGAGGTTAGTTTTCCGAACGACTTACCGCCTATGGCCGGCCTAGCTGACTATATTATTACTGGCCCAGGCGAAAAAAGTTTCCCGACTCTATGCTTTCAACTGCTCATAGGAAAAGCGCCTGAACAAAAAATAGTCACTGGTGATGCAATCGATCTTGGCGATTTAGAGCTCCCTTATGAATACTACAATGATGAAGATATTCGTAACCGCCTTATCTATGTTGAGGCATCACGAGGCTGTCCCTTTAAATGCGAGTTCTGCCTGTCGTCCCTTGATAAAACGTCGGTCCCCTTCAAGCTAGAGGCGTTTCTAAACGAGATGGACAAGCTGCATCAGCGAGGTGCACGTAACTTCAAGTTCATTGACCGTACATTTAATTTAAAGGTCGCTACTAGCGTCGCCATTCTGGAGTTTTTTCTGGCTCGTATGTCCGATGATCTTTATCTGCACTTTGAAGTCATCCCCGATAACCTGCCTCATAAATTGAAAGCAGCACTGGTTAAATTTCCAAAAAACTCATTACAGTTTGAAATTGGCGTACAGACCTTTGATCCGGATATTCAACAACTAATCAGCCGAAAACAGGACAACCAGAAAACCCACGATAACCTTCGCTGGCTTCGTGAAAACACGGGTGCACATATTCACGCCGATTTGATTTTCGGGTTACCCGAAGACAGTCTTGATAATTTCGCCAATAGCTTTGATCAACTAGTTACCTTAGCGCCGCAGGAAATCCAACTCGGCATACTAAAGCGCCTGCGTGGTGCACCAATCAATCGTCACAGCGAATGGTACCAACTGCGTTACAATCCGAATGCGCCCTACAATATACTCCGCACCCGTGATATTAGTTTTGCGACGATGCAACGGGTAAATCGATTCGCGCGGTTTTGGGACATGATTGGCAACTCAGGGCGATTTCGAGAAACACTACCATTGATTTTGGGCGATACCCCGTTCCAGCGATTCCTCATGCTCAGCGACAACTTATATGAAAAGGCAGGCAGTACTTGGAAGATATCGCTGAAGCGCATATTCGAGTTACTCTACCAGGTTTTGGTAGAAGGTTTTGGTGAGGACTCCAGTCTTGTCAAGCAGACACTGCTACTCGATTATCAGCGTGCTGGACAAAAATCGGCGCTCGACTTAGGTGGGGCATCTTTAGAAATCATACCCAGAACAGGTAAGGCAAATAAGCGACAGCAACAGCACCTGTAGTGAATTGACCTAATCATTGACGAATTGAGATAAAAACGATGTTGAGCAGAGACTTTACTTTACCACCTAAACAAACGGGTTCAAGTGTCTGGATTGGAAGTGATCTGGCTAAACGTGAGAATGAGTGGTTAGCACATTTATCTCCCGCAGAGATATCTGAACTGGAGAGCGCAGCTGAGCCGTTGGTCAATGACTCATTCAATATTGGTACAATGACACAAGCGCAATTTGTATTGCCGAACTTAAGCAAAAAATTAAATGTATTACGCAACGAGCTCATCTCGGGTCGTGGTTTTGCCGTGCTGAGAGATTTACCTGTTTCCAGTTATAGTGAACGCGAAGCAGCGACCATTTTTTATGGCATTGGCTTACATTTAGGCTTGGCTCGATCACAAAACGCAGCGGGACACGTATTGGGCCATGTACGCAATTTAGGCGCTTCAAGCGACAATCCCAATGTACGTATTTATCAGACAACCGAGCGCCAAACCTTCCATACCGATTCATCCGATGTGGTCGGGTTGATTTGCCTTCAAGCAGGAAAATCGGGTGGATTGTCGCAGTTGGTTAGCGCTCAAACTATCTACAATGAAATACTCGATAACCGTCCTGATCTACTGACGCCGTTACTTGACCCCATAGCTACTGATCGCCGTGGCGAAGTTCCCAATGGTATGTTGCCCTATTTACTGATTCCAGTTTTTAGTTGGTTTAAGGACTGTTTAACCCCATTTTATCAACGCCAATATATCGATTCGGCGCAAAGATTCGAAGAGGCGCCTCGTCTCACACCAAAGCATACTGAAGCTTTGAATTATTTTGATGACCTGGCAAACAACCCAGAGCTGAACCTCTCTATGCAGTTGGAAAAAGGTGATATGCAATTTGTTTACAACCATGCCTTATTGCACGATAGAACCGCATTTGAAGACTGGCCAGAGTTCGAGCGCAAACGACATTTATTGAGACTATGGCTTTCGGTTCCAAGAGATCGACCTTTGCCAGCCGAATTCGCTACTCGTTTTGGGTCTGTCGAAATAGGTAACCGGGGGGGCATCGTGGTTCCCGGCAGTCAGTTTTGCGTGCCCTGGTCGAGTGACTTGCCTTCCTATAGCTGATTTAACTACGATTGATCCTTCTACTGACGCGGCCTTAATCGCAAGATACTTCCACTGTCAGTCGATAGATAAATCCAACCCTGTGGGCCTTGCGCCAAAGCTCGAATGCGATGATTTAAGTCACCTAGTAACCGTTCCTCATTCGTTGCCTGGTTATCGGGCGAGATTGAAATCCGATTCAGATGTTGGAGTTTTAATGCGCCTGCGAAAAGATCGCCTTGCCAGTTAGGAAATGCTTTTCCGCTATAGAGTAACAAACTGCCCGGTGCTATGGATGGAATATAAACTTTTACTGGTGATTCGATCCCCTGTTTTGTTTGCCCTTCGCCGACATCGAATGACCCCCAATATTCTTTGCCATGGCTAACCACAGGCCAGCCATAATTTTTACCCTTTCGAATCAAGTTAATTTCGTCGCCACCACGGGGGCCATGCTCAATCGACCAAAGCACTTTTTTGTCATGATCAAATTGCAGTCCTTGAGGGTTTCGATGACCATAACTCCAAATTTCATCAAGCGCTCCGTTATCAGCCAAAAACGGGTTGTCGTCTGGCACAGTTCCATCCAAGTTGAGTCGCAAGATAGCACCGATATGATTGCCTAGATTCTGTGCCTGTTCGCGTTCACCACGGTCACCAATACCGAAGTAAACATGATTATTATCATCAAAAGTGATGCGACTACCGAAATGCTGTCCCTTACCAGTAGCTGACTGACTCATGATTAAATCCTGCCAGTTGGTAAGCTCATTGTTAGTGCGTTTCGCTCTGGCTAAAGTCGTGGCAGCACCGTCAGCAGTGGATTTGGTATAGGTGAAATAAATCCAGCCAGTTTGTGCATAGTTTGGGCCAATAACAACATCAAGCATACCACCTTGACCCTTTGATGAAACGATTGCAGGGCCCGTTAAGGTTTCGACTTTTAAACTGTTAAGATTGAGCAGTTTTATTTGACCACTACGTTCGGTAAAGATGAGTTCATCGGCATTAAGGAAAGCCATACCCCAAGGTACACCCAATCCTTGAGCTATCTGCTCAAGGATGAAATTTGAATTTTTCTGAGGGACTATTTTAAGGTTTGTGGCTAGTGCTGGCATGGTGCAAAGCAACATAACAAGTAATAGGACAGTTCTTAACCAGCTCTTTTTTCGTATCAGTATCATTGGGGCGTCCTTACAGGGAGTAATTTTTTAGAGCAAAGTGGGGTCTATAATAGAGGTGCAATTGTCGATGAATAAAAATTGACGCAGCACAATGGCTGATTTTAGAGCAGGACATAAGTCTAATTTAATCTGCTATGAATCATAACTCACAGGTTGAAAGCCCGATTCCCAGTGAGTCGATTGTTCCTCGATTGCCCCCATACCAAAGGTAAACAGTTTTACCATCAAGCAACGCGGTGGGCCCTACAATGTCATCACTGTGCCAGTCGAATTCTGTTTTTTCAATAATGTGGGTTTTATCTTGAACCCAATTAGTCTCGCCATCAGCTGAGTAGGCATGATGAATTTTAAAATGATTAAAAGGTATGTCAGTAACAATGGTTTCAAATAAATGCACTTTGTTATCCATTAGGGTTGCTGAAGGAGTTGAAAAGCCTTTTATGTTATTTACTCTAGGATAAACCGCTTGTTCGGCACGCATCACTTCTTTTTGTGCAGACCAGGCATCTGTATCACCATCATAGATCGATAAACCAATCACGTCAGCGGTCGATCCTACCTCCGAATTAGACCCTGTTGCCGCAAAGTAGAGATAAATTTTATCATTAAAAACAACAGCACCCGGCTCTGCTACAATCCATTGATCAAAGGTTAATAGCGCTGTGGTATTTGTTGCGTTAGTGGGATCGCTAGGCGCAAGTAAAGGCATGTTAGCAGGTGTTTCCCTTGTCCATGTTATGCCATCAAATGAACTCGCGTGTCCAATCCGATAGGCAAAGGGATCATCAAAAGCGACCGGATATCCGGTATAGAAGAGATGATATTTGCCTCTGTAATAAACAACGTCAGGGGTTTCTATACTTTTTTTGTCCCAGCCACTGGCGCTCCTTTCAAAAACTGCAGTCGATGGGTTCAGTGCCCAATTGATGCCATTAGGTGACGTCAATCGGTAAGTTTTAATGTTCTGATCCCATGATCCAACCGGGTCTAATGGGCTAGTAAAAAGTGATGATGAAGCATACATAATAAATTGTTCACCAACTTTTAAAACCGTAGGGTCACCCCAGGTCGCACCTGTTAAGAGCAGACCATCAGGCCCAATAACAGGAGTAGGCGATTGGGGTACAAAGCATTCAGGGTTGAGTCTCGAAAAATCAGGGTTAACGATCGGAGTAGTGTTAGCGATTCCGCTACCGCCTCCACAGGATAGAAGACTAAGTAATAAACAGAAATATATGACTAATTTCATTACATGCCACTATATTTTGGATGCTGCGAAATTCTTTTGATCCAGGCCTTTATCGCCGGATAGTGCACCAGATCAAAGCCGCCTTCTTCGGCCACATGGCTGTAGCCATATAGTGAAATGTCTGCAGTGGTTAAACTTTCCCCAACTAAGTATGACGAACATTGCAGCTTCGACTCCATAATGCCTAAAGCTCGATTCCCGCCTTTTTGTTTAGACTCATATTCTGCCCGCCTGTCATCGGGCAAACCAAGGTATTTGGCGATAAATCTGGCCACTGCAATAAAGGGCTCATGACTATATTGCTCGAAAAATTGCCACTGCTGTACCTTAGCGGTTAGAAAAGCGTCCGTTGGCATTAAACTACTGCCATGGGCCAGATAGTTCAAAATCGCATTTGATTCTGACAATAAACGACCATCAGGTAACTCAAGTAATGGGATTTTACCGGCAGGGTTTTTAGTCAGGAATGCTTGCGTTAAGGTTTCACCAGAAAGGATATCAACATGAATCCATTCATGTTCGATGTCTAATAATGAGCATAGTAATTTTATTTTATAGCAATTACCCGATTGAATATCGCCATATATTTTCACGATGCCTCCTTAACTAAAATTGACCTTATTAATCGAGCTTGCTTAGCATTGCTCGGTAGTTAAGTTCACATTTAATCTTTTGCCGTGTTTAAAGCCTTTCCAGTAGGAGGTCTTAACAGCGGCTTGAAACTCCTCTGGCACCGTTTTAATAAAGGTATTGAAGTCACGGTTAAATACTTTTTTGTCAGAACAAAAATTACGCTTATAGGCAAGTTGGCCGGTTAGCTCAGCAATACGCATATGACGCAGTTTAGGATCTTCGGGGGGCTTTTTTACTTTCACTACGGCTTTTTCACTCGCCTTGGGTTTACCCTCTTCAATAACATTGGTTTGGTCTACCACTTCGACATGTTTTCTTGCTTTAGTCTTGCGTTTACACTCATCTTCAGACATAAGTGGCGTCTCACTTTTGCTCTTATCGAAGCCTTCCTGGAAAGCACTTCGCATGGCATCTTGCGCCTCGTCGGGCATGCGTTGTACGCGCTCGGTAAAGGCGGCTAGGACTTCCGCTTCACCGCATTGCAGACGATCATAGCTCATCGTGCCGAGTGTTCTCGACAGGTTGACAATCTTTTCATTAGCCGCAGTTTTTACGGCAGCATCAGCATCAGGGGTTTCGCTCGCAGTATCGACGGGTTTATTGATATCGGTTAGAGCCCGATCAATAATAACCATGACTGAATTCAAGCCCTGGTCGAGTAATTCGGCGCGGCTGCTAAATGACAAAATCGCGCTACAAAAGGCGCAAAGTAGTGTCAATGCAATCTTATTGCTTCTCATGGAATTTCCGTGTCGTTGCTATACTCTGATTAAATCACGTCTAGCCAATTTCATCCAGTTTCACCCTCGTCAGGCCACTGTAATTTTGCGCTAGGTTCGCTTTTCAAGGATAATGCGCCAACTTTTTCTGTGATGCGATCTCTTTGAAACACCCTCGTGCTTCCCGTTGGTTCGATTATGCTCATCTATCCGCCAGAAAACTCGATCCTGTGGTTATCTCGTGGCTGAATGATCAGGGCTCACTAACCAAACGATTAATGGACTATTGCCCAGGTCATTTTTCGGTTCGGGTGCTGAGCCAGCAGTGGATAAAACCACAGGCTGAAGAAGCAAGATTGTTAGCGGTGCCTCGCCACCAAAAGGCTTTGTTAAGGCAGGTTCAGTTGTTATGCGATGACACCGTTTGTGTTTATGCACGTTCGGTTATTCCGCTCGCCACGCTAAAGGGAAAGCATCAGCGCCTAAAGCGCCTCGCCAACAAGCCTTTGGGTGGATATTTATTCGCACAACCCAATTTAAAGCGCAGTCACCAGCACATTGCACGTATCATTAGGAAAGACCCGCTATTCCAAATTGCCTTGCCAGATGCTGAGCAAGACTGTGATCAGTTATGGGGTAGGCGTTCCCTGTTTTCTATTGGGAAAAAATCATTACTGGTGAGTGAATTTTTCCTGCCAGCCTTATTTCAGTCAGAACGGCCCGAACCAGATAAGCTAGAAGCAGAACAGCCCGAACCAGAACAGTAATGCCCAAACCAAGTTGAGAAGATATGAACACACCCCATAAAATTGGATTCGTCAGCCTCGGTTGCCCCAAAGCAACAGTTGATTCAGAGCAAGTCATTACTCAGTTGAGAGCGGAAGGTTACGAAATTGTCCCGAGCTACGACGAGGCCGATATGGTCATCGTCAATACCTGTGGTTTTATTGATTCGGCTGTGGAAGAGTCACTCGATACTATCGGTGAAGCGTTGCAGGAAAACGGCAAAGTGGTTGTCACCGGTTGTCTTGGTGCTCGATCAGAAATGATCAAGGAAAAATTCCCGTCGTTGCTCGCCGTCACTGGGCCGCATGCCAAGAATGAAGTCATGCAAGCTGTGCACGAGAATTTCCCTGCACCACATGACCCGTTTTTTGATTTAGTCCCCAAACAAGGTGTAAAACTAACACCTCGACACTATGCCTATTTGAAAATTTCAGAAGGCTGTAATCATCGTTGTAGCTTTTGCATCATTCCGTCATTTCGAGGTGACCTTGTCAGCCGTCCAATTGACAAGGTAATGCAGGAAGCATCCCATTTAGTGAACGCTAATGTCAAAGAAATACTGGTTATCTCACAAGACACCAGCGCCTATGGCGTTGACGTTAGATACGCGACACACTTTTGGGAAGGGCAGCCACTTAAAACTAAATTTATCGACCTTGCGAAGGCGCTAGGCCAACTTGGCGTTTGGGTGCGAATGCACTATGTTTACCCCTATCCCCATGTCGACGACGTCATACCACTCATGGCGCAAGGATTGATACTGCCGTATCTCGATATTCCGTTTCAGCACGCCAGTCCGAAAATTCTAAAATTAATGAAACGCCCCGGCAATCGCGAACGCGTACTTGAAAGAATTCACAGCTGGCGCGAAGTCTGTCCAGAGCTGGTAATCCGCAGCACCTTCATTGTTGGCTTTCCGGGTGAAACCGAGGAAGACTTCCAGCAACTATTAGACTTCATTGAAGAGGCACAACTCGATCGTGTTGGCTGTTTTATGTATAGCCCTGTAGAAGGCGCGGATGCCAATGATCTGCCCGATCAGGTGCCTGAAGACATCAAACAGGAACGCTATGATATTTTCATGCAGGCACAACAGGTCATTAGCACTGCTAAACTAAAACAACGTATTGGACAAACCATGCAAGTGCTGGTTGAAGAGAAAACTGACGAGGGTTATGTTGGACGTTCCTATGCTGATGCGCCAGAGATAGATGGTCTGGTTTATATTGAAACGGATCAAGCATTGGCTTTGGGAGAGTTTAGTCAGGTCGAGATTGTGGATGCTGATGAGTATGATTGTTATGGAGTTTTGGGCGAGTAGGTGGGCGGTTAAGGAGCAATTCGATGTCTGGAAAATATATAACTGTCATATTTGAAAGGTTCAATAATTTCTAGTTGAAGCCTTGAATTTTGGGAGCAACGTAGGCCAGATAAGCCTTTGAGAACTTGCCGGAAGGCGCTTCGCTTTTCCGGCCTACGCTACTATCTGTGTTCTTGCATATTTCGCTCACAGCCTATTCTAAATAAAATTCGAAGGCAGGAATTACCTCTGTGGAACACTGCTATTCGCTATCTAATTATGACTTGTCACAATAGAGGTTGTGACTAACCAACCTCCGTATAACCCTGCTTATAGCCTACCCAATTTTTCAAAAGCATTTCAGAGGCCTTCGAGTTATCGGCATTCAACATTAACTGCGCCAGTTCATCGACTTTGTCGAACCAGCTTTGATCTCGCAATAAGTCTGCTATCTTAAAGCTTGCTTCACCTGTTTGTCGTGTGCCTAATACTTCACCTGCGCCGCGTAAATCGAGGTCTTTTTCGGCAATGATAAATCCATCTTGATAGCGTCGAATGATTTCGAGTCGCGTGAGTACTTGTGCTGATAAATCTTGTTTGACGAGCAATATACAAAAGCTTTCGCGTGCGCCGCGACCTACTCGGCCCCGTAGCTGATGGATTTGTGACAGGCCTAGTCTCTCAGGATTTTCGATGATCATAATGCTGGCATTGGGTACATCGACACCGACTTCGATGACTGTGGTAGCAACTAGTATTTTGGTTTCACCTTTTTTAAAGGCGTTAATAATGGCTTCTTTTTCAGCGACTTTCATTCGGCCATGTACGAGTGCGACTGATAGTTCTGGCAGCTGCATCTGTAACATTTGATAGGTGGTTTCAGCGGCCTCACATTGCATGACTTCTGATTCGTCGATGAGAGTGCAAACCCAATAGACCTGACCTCCTTCCTGGCAGGATGCAGCGACTCGCTGAATCAGGCTATCTCGTTTGGTTTCTGGAATGATAGACGTTGTGACCGGTTTTCGACCAGGGGGTAATTCATCGATTTGCGAGTAATCTAGATCCGCATAGATCGACATAGCCAATGTGCGTGGAATTGGCGTAGCGGTCATAATCAATTGATGAGGCATTTGCTGATTGGCCGTTTTCTTTTGTAATGCGAGCCGTTGATCGACACCAAAGCGATGTTGTTCATCGATGACGATAAAACCAAGGTTATTAAAAACTACCGACTCCTGAAATAGGGCATGGGTACCGACAACAACATGGGTTTCACGCGAAGCAATTAATGCCAATTTTTGATTGCGCTTCTTACCTTTGTCTGCCCCCATTAAACAAACGACGTTAAGACCCAACGGGGTAAGCCAGGTCAGTAGGTTTTGATAGTGTTGCTCGGTCAGTATTTCGGTTGGGGCCATCATCGCGGCTTGAAAACCTGACTCAACTACGGGCAGGCAAGCCAGTGCAGCGACCACTGTTTTACCCGAACCAACATCGCCTTGTAGCAAACGCATCATTGGCTGCGATCGACCAAAGTCTTGCATTAGTTCAGCCATGACACGTTGCTGAGCCATTGTGAGTTGGAATGGTAGATTTTCGATGAATTTTTCATGTAGCTCACCATCGGTTTTAATCGTTGGGTTATTCATTCTTTGAATCAATATTCGTCGTTCGAGTAATGCCAGCCGATGAGCGGTTAGTTCTTCTACGATAAAGCGATATTGAGCAGGGTGTCGACAGCTAGCAATTAATTCAGTGTCGGTTTGCTGTTGTGGGCTATGCAGACTGAGCATTGCCGACTTAAAATCAGGGAAGTTATTTTGAGAAAGCCATAATTCGGGCAAGGTTTCTGGCATGTCGTTTTGGTCTAGTTGAAAGATAACCTGACGAATAATTTTCGATATTGATAGCTGATGGAGGCCTTCCGTAGTTGGATATATAGGCGTTAGATTCTTTTCTAGTGGTGGCGGATTGTGAGGGTCTACTACTGCAAATTCGGGATGGACCATTTCGAGTTCGCCTTGCGCGATACGAACTTCGCCGAATAACCGAAGTTTGTTGCCCTTCTGTAACATTTGCTGCTGGCCACTACTGAAAAAAAACAGCCGAATAGTTAGCAGACCACTGTGATCTTCAAGCTTGGCGACGAGCATTCGGCGAGAGGGCCCCTGACGTCGAAAGTTAACCGCTACCTGCAGCACTTCGGCTTCGATTAATTGTTTGCACCCAGGTTGTAAACCGCCAATGGGGGTTACTTGGGTTCGGTCTTCGTAACGCAGTGGCAGGTGGAACAACAAGTCACGTTGGGTCTCAAGCCCGAGTTTTTTAAGTTTCTCGGCGACCTTTGGCCCAACACCTTTTAGAAAACGCACCCCCTGTGCTGACCAGTGTTCCATTTCATTGTCTATGGTATTTTCCTACGTTTTTTTCGAATTAATCAAGTGCGAGGATCGCATCCATCTCAACTTCCGAACCTTTCGGTAATGCCGATACTTCGATGGCGGCTCTGGCCGGATAAGGTTGAGAAAAATATTTCGCCATAGTCTCGTTTACGATTGGAAAACTGGACAGGTCAGTGAGGAAAATATTGAGTTTTACAACATCCTTTAAACTGCCACCTGCGGCCTCTGATACGGCGCTGAGGTTATCAAATACGCGAGTAATCTGAGCTTCGATGCCGCCACTGACGATTTTCATCGAAACCGGATCAAGTGGTATTTGTCCCGAGATATAAACCGTGCTGTCTACTTTAACCGCTTGTGAATAAGTGCCGATTGCGGCGGGGGCTTTGTCGGTTTGAATAATAGTTTTTGCCATGAGATTGTCTCTAATTGCCTGAATTGAAATAAACCAAATTGAACTGGGCATTATGCTGTAAAAAGTCGGCGCTGCAAAAATGTTTTAATACCGGTCCAGTAGAGCAAGCTATGAATCCAAGACAGAAGTTTTCTGTGTTTAAAAGCTACTTACGAGATATCCGAATCACCACTG
>Ga0307492_10000830_pt1 | contig 12992 bp, 12 predicted proteins | sample SI3LmetaG_FD_202365 | JGI IMG/M metagenome (GOLD analysis project Ga0307492, IMG submission 202365) | Sea-ice brine microbial communities from Beaufort Sea near Barrow, Alaska, United States - SI3L | ecosystem: Environmental > Aquatic > Marine > Coastal | place: USA: Alaska | collected 2017-05-06
TGGACACACACTTTAAAGATAGTCAGTGCGGCAAGTACGCGGATTATTAGGATAGGCCCTGAAAAGGGCGTATTAAAGTGTGTGTCCAGTTATCATCCATCCAGTTATCATCCAGTTATCACTGCCATGCCGGACTCTTGCATGAACGAGCTGATACCCTAGCCTAGGCCCCGGCTTTGGCTGAACGTATTCGCGCGTTCTTTTCAGATCGTTACGATGCCAGCCAGAACAAGATCTTTGGTGGTGTGTGCTTTATCATACGCAATAGATGGATTGTACCGGTAAGATGATGAAGGGCATGATCTAGATCGATTGCAAAGGTCTGGCCAAAGCCCCAAAGAAGAAACAGTAGCAGGCTAACCTGCTGACCGAGTCGACCCTAGAGGAATTTCGATGCCTACCCTGCCCGAACTAACCCCAGAGCACCACAATGCACTGGGCCAACCCACCGGTGCGACGATGGTCAACTGGCACCCGCGCGCGCGGCCGACCCGAACAACTATGGCTGGCCAGTACTGCACGCTTGTGCCGCTGGAACCGGAACAACACGCCGAAGCCCTCTATACCGCCTTTGGCGCGGACGCGGACGGCAAAAACTGGACCTATTTACCGGTCGGACCCTTTAACGAGTTGGCCGACTTTCGTCATTGGCTGATGAGCGCTTGTTGCACAACCGACCCGCTGTTCAGCGCCATTATCGATAACCGCACCACTCAGGCCGTCGGTATGGCTGCGCTGATGCGCATCGAGCCGACGGTGGGCGTGCTTGAGGTCGGCCATATTCATTTTTCGCCGCTACTGCAACGCACGCCCTTGGCTACCGAGGCGATGTTTTTGATGATGCAGCGGGCCTTCGATGAGCTGGGTTACCGGCGTTATGAATGGAAATGCGACAATTACAATGAACCGTCCAAGCGCGCAGCCCAGCGGCTTGGTTTTCAGTTTGAAGGCATTTTTCGTCAGGCATTGGTCTATAAAAATCGCAGTCGGGATACCGCCTGGTTTTCCGTGATCGACAGAGATTGGCCGGCGTTAAAAACTGCTTTTCAAGGCTGGTTAGCGCCGGCTAATTTCGACGCCAAGGGGCATCAAAAAAACACTCTGCAGTCTTACCGACAATAGGAGCCAAGCATGACCGTAACCGTAACCTCGCTCACCAGTGCCGACCGCAGCGAATGGCAAAAGCTCTACCACGCCTACGCCGAGTTTTATCATATGCCGATGAATGATGAGATTTTAGAGAGTGTTTGGCAATGGATTTTCGATCCGGCGCAGCCCTTCTTTGGCTTGATCGCAAAGGATGAATTGGGCCAGGGTGTCGGCCTGATGCACTTTCGCGAAATGGTCTCGCCCTTACGCGGCGCCAAGGTTGGCTTCCTGGATGATCTTTTTGTGCTGCCGCAGATGCGCGGTACGGGGGTTGTTGAGCAACTTTATGAAGCCTTAAAGGTACAGGCTAAACAGAATGGCTGGCCTTTTATGCGCTGGATGACCGCCGAAACCAACTATCGCGGCCGGGCGGTGTACGATCGTCTGGCAGACAAAACAGCGTGGTTGACCTATCAGATGAAGGTGGATTAAGCCTGCCGGCGCCAATAGAGCCGTCGCGATGCCAATAAGTCGGTTTCGATGGGCTGTGTCTGGTTGGTCATGGTGTCGCTAGCAGGTTGGTGCGGGTGAAACGGGCACTGGACCGACAGGGCGCTTACAGCGGTGCTAGACACTGCTACAGCTATATGGCCGGCTAGGGGCCACTGGCAGGAATAAATTCACCGCCGACTTCCACCACCACGCGAAAGCCCTTGAAGGTCTTGGGCAATGTTGCGGCGGTTGATCTATCGGTGGTGAAAACGGTGATACAGGGTTTGGCGTGGTAACTTCCTTCTGCTACCCCTTGCACCGCCGGATACTTATCCATCCAGGGTATGGCGTGGGCGACTGCGTTACGAATATCCATAGAGGCTCCTCGGTGCACTCAAGGGCGAAAGCCATTGGGCGTTCGCCCCTCTAAACAGGTTACATTTCGGTTAGGCGTATTCTAAGTAGGTTTTGCACCAGAGCGATATTGTTGACAATCGTCCGAGTTGACGAACCGGCAAAAAGTAGACCTACAGCACCCTCTTGGCGATTCAATACCAGGCTGCCGGAGTCCCCGCCGGCGCTGATGTTGGTGGTCACTATCTGGCGCGCAAACCGCGCGATGCGTCCGCCGCCATAATTAACATCGACCGTGGCATTGATGTTGGTAATACGCCCGGTTCTAAAACCGGTGGTGCGGCCGGTTTTTTCCACTGTTAAGCCCACGCTCGGTGCGGAATAGGTTCTATCGACATAGCCTATCCAATAGATTTCTCGACTCAGGTCACGGAAGTTGCCTTCGGCGATTGCTGCATCCACATAGTTCAGGGGTCGAGACAGTCCGCTGTGGAATTTAATCGGAATATAGCGTTTCAGGCGCGCGATCACATCGCGAGGATAGCTGCCGCCGTCATAGGGGCCGGGCTGTAAGATGGGATCGCCAATGCTGGCGGCATTGCTGTTGGCCAAAACATGGTTATTGCTCAGAATATAGAAACTACCCGGCCGTGAACTGAGATAGTCATTGCGATCGTAACAGGCGGTGGCGATGGTGCCGGCGGTAATCTTATAGTGACCGACGCTATAGCCTCCGGGGGCCGGCCGAACTCGGACGTTCAGGCTGGGGGTGAAGGCCTGGGTAGACAGCTCATAACTCATATCCTGGCGAATGGGCGCATCAAAGGGGGCCTCTTCGGTTGTGTAGGTCTGTGCCGGCGGCGCAAAGGAACCCTCACCGGCGAATAGGTCGCCTACCTCGACCACATCGATGGTCATGCCATCTATCTTTTTGGCCGTATCGATCATGCTGCGTGAGTCGAGCATGTCCCGGTCGAGCTTATGGGACACCAGGACCGATAGACATTTTTCACTGCTGGTTTGGTCGCCCACAACCTTGTTGCCGATCGCAATGCCCACGACATTATCTTTCTCGAGCATATCCTGTTCAATATTGTGCTGACAGGCGGCCAGGTTTCTATATTCTTTGGGTAAAATTTGTTCACTACTGAGGGGCTTATCCATGATTGCGCATCCTTAATTACACGAGGTAATTACCGGGGTTGTACCGCAAGAAGCAACCTTATTAGAATTGTTTGGGCTTTTCGATACCGCAGGAAAGCGTGTTTTGGTGATGTTAAAGTTATACGGAGGTCAGAGGGAACTGCTTGATCGATCTGGGCCAGTAATGTACTGACTGCCTTCGCATGAAGCGAATGGGTCGAGAATAGACTATTTTTAGATCAATGTTAGATTTATTGTTTCTGAGAGGGATACTATTCATTACTTTATTGCATATGGTTTCCCAGGGGGGGTGGGCTAAAAATCCGATGAGCGAGGTTGAACCAAACGATAGTTGTATACTCAGGGTTCGCTGTCTTGCCAAAACAAGCAGCGAGGCTTTCAAGAGTTGGCCCAGTCTTGCATAATAATATAGACGCAGCGTTAAGATAACTGCCACCGTTATCGGTGTCTTGCAAGGTAGTTGTCCCTCTGTAATTGTTCCTCTGTGATTGTCACCTTTCAGGCTAAACCCGAGCGGGTTGCAGCATTGGCGCAATTTTTTGTCGGGCCGGGAAACCGTTTTATTCGAAGCGAGCGCAGCAGTCAGTAGCTTAATAATAATACTATTATAGTATGACAGAATAAAAATATTTATTAATAGTATTGAAAAAAGTACTGCCGCGGCTCTAGTATTAACGGTCGCGGCTCTAATATTAACCGCCGCGGCTCTAATATTAACCGCCGCGGCTCTAATATTAACCGCCGCAGCTAGGCAGCCTTGCTAACATCACTATCCTCCGCGCCTTACCCCATTCAACGCCTAGTGCTACTGCTAATTCGTGGCCTTCATAAATAAAGCTAGCTGGTCTACACTTAGTGAGCAGAAAAATAATATTGGCTACGCTTGGGTTAGTCTCAAGGGCCATAAACGCTCCCCCGCTGACAGAAAAATTTAGGATCCAATCTATGCTCGCGAATCGATTTCCACAGCTAGACCCTAATGCACTGGCACCCACACGTGACGCCATGCACGGTTATTCCAAAATACTCGGTATGTGGTTAAAACATCTGGCACCACAACGCAAACACTGGTGGCATGCTAGCCTACGGCCATCGTTAACTGGACTGACTACGGGCGTTATTCAGGCATCCATCGACCTGGAGCTGGAACTGAATCTGCGTGACAGTTTGATTGTCGTATCGACTTCACAGGGCCAGACCTTTAGCGAGCGACTCCGCGGTCAGTCGGTGAAGCAAGTCGCCGATCAGATAGAAGACTTTTTGCTCCGACAGGGTCTGCTGCAGAGTGAGGTGCCAGTCCGGCCCGACAATATGACGGACATTGACTTCGAGCATTTTTCACCCCAACAAGCCCAACTGATGGCCGACACCTTGGCTTCTGTCAGCAAAGCCATGCTGCCGTTACGGGCAAGTATCCGCGAGGAAACCAGTCCAATTCAACTGTGGCCGCATCATTTCGATCTCTCCATGCTCTGGCTGCCGGGCAGTAAAATTCCAGGGCAAGATGTAAACAATGCCGACTATGCCGACAAACAGCTAAACTTTGGTTTTGGCTTTGGCGATGACAGCATTCCTGAGCCCTATTTTTATGTAACCGCCTACCCCTTACCCGCAAATCTGCCTTCTCTTTCGCTACCCAAGGGTACCGTGTGGCAGGGTGACGGCTTCAATGGTGCAGTGTTGCGCTATGCCGATTTAATCAACCAAACCGATGCCCCCGAAAGCTACTTAAACGAACTGTGGCACAGTGTCCTGAGCGCTGCACGCGACACGATCTAATGGCACTCGTCCAACGAAAATAAAAAAGGAACCCACAATGAGTAACCTGCATATAGATTTACAGTGGCAACGCATTGCCGATTTAGATGAATTGCCCTCAGGCCGAGTCAAGACCGTCAGCGCCGGAACCTTTACCATGGCGTTAACCAACATCGATGGCCACTATACCGCCATGGAAAATCGCTGCCCGCATCAGGGTGGACCCTTGGGCGAGGGCACTATTGAAGTGGGTAAGGACGGCGAATGCGTGTTGCGTTGCCCCTGGCACGGTTGGGACTTTGATCCAAAAACCGGCAAGCCGCCCGGTGGCCATGCCGATTCGGGCCAACAGCTGTTTCCAGTCGATGTGCGCGACGATGGCATCTATGTCGGCCTTGAAGGCGAACCGGCACATAGCAGCACGGTCACCGATCTGATGGCAGAGACCATGACCAATTGGGGGGTAAGCTCGGTATTCGGCATGGTGGGTCATTCCAACCTGGGCTTGGCGGATGCGTTGCGCCGTCAAGAAGAGCAGGGGCGCTTGCAGTACTTTGGTGTACGGCATGAGGGCGCCGCCTCATTCGCGTGCTCAGGCTATGCAAAATTAACCGGCAAGCCAGCGGCCTGCTTAACGATTGCTGGCCCAGGGGCCACGAACCTAATGACCGGGCTGTGGGACGCCAAGGTAGACCGAGCCCCGGTCTTGGCTTTAACCGGGCAGGTCGATGCTCAGGTGCTCGGTCCAGGTGCCTTTCAGGAAATCGATTTGGCGGCCGCCTTTGCCCCGGTGGCCAAATTCAGCCAAACGGTATTGCACACCTCAAAACATGCAGAACTGATGACCCTGGCCTGCAAAACGGCCATCGTTGAACGGGATGTCGCCCATCTGATTTTTCCAGACGACGTGCAAACCCTGCCTGCTGATAACGCCAAGGGCTCCGGGCCACTTGGTCGCATCAGTTCACCGGTTATCCATCCCGATGGCGCCGATATCGATGCCGCGGTTGATCAGATTCGCCAAGCCCAACGGCCCATCATCATTGTCGGCTATGGCGCGCTGGAGTCCATGGCTGCTGTGGTAGCGCTGGCTGAACAACTCAATGCACCGGTACTCACCACCTTCAAGGCCAAGGGTCAAATTTCCGATGCGCACCCCTTGGCTGCCGGTGTCTTAGGACGCTCAGGCACACCGATCGCCAGTTGGTTTATGAACGAGTGCGACCTGATTGTGGTCTTTGGCGCGTCCTTTTCCAATCACACCGGCATTACGCCCAAGCGGCCGATCATCCAAGTTGATTTTGAGCGCATGGCGCTGGGTAAGTTTCACCCCGTGGCCATTCCCATCTGGTCGGAGATTGGTGCGGCCGCCCAGCAATTAAACTTGGCGTTACAAGCCAATAGCGGAGCCAAAACCGATCAGCGTGCTGAGGTGCAGGAGCGCTGGGCCATATGGCGCGAGGAGAAACACAAGCGTCAACAAGATACTCGTGGCCAGGGCGTTAACTCCGCCGATGTCTTTGCGGCGTTAACGGCCACGGTGCCAGACGATGCAATTATCGCCGTGGATGTGGGCAACAATACCTACTCCTTTGGTCGATATTTCGAAGCCAAAAATCAGCGCATTTTAATGTCGGGTTACCTCGGCTCGATTGGTTTCTCGTTTCCGGCGGCCATGGGCGCCTGGGCAGCGACCCAGGATCAAGACGACTATAAGGGCCGAAAAGTTGTCTCGATCAGTGGCGACGGCGGTTTTGGCCAGTATATGGGCGAGTTTAATACCGCCGTTAAATACAATATGAATATTACTCATATTCTGTTGAACAACTCGCAACTGGGGAAAATATCTAAGGAGCAGCGGGCCGGCGAGTGGCCCGTTTGGCAGACCAGTTTGCACAATCCAAGTTTTGCCGCCTACGCCAAATTGTGTGGCGGCAAAGGCTTTCGGGTGACCCAGGCCGATCAGCTCGAAGCGGCTATCGCAGAAGCCCTTTTGCATGATGGACCGGCGTTAGTTGAAATAATTACCGATGCAGAGTTAATTTAAAGTCTTAAAGGCCGGCACCTAAACAGCTTAGGTGCCGGTCTAATTCTCCTATTTATCACCCAGCCAAACTGCCATCAGAACTTCAAACTGATATCATCAAGCCAGACTGCGATCACCAAGCCAAACGGCGATCACCAAGCCAAACTGCGATCACCAAGCCAAACTGCGATCACCAAGCCAAACTGCGATCATCAAGCCAGACTAATATAATTCCTGACCCTTCCCTTATGGCCCAAGCAGAAGAGTATTCTGATTAGTCGATGGCACTGGTTATTGTGTTAAGTGCATCACAAAACTTAAGCCTAAAAACTGGAATACTGCATTTCGCTTTTGTAAAACGCAATCAGGGTCGGGTTATCCGATACGGCTGTTGAAAGAGCTGCTGTCTGTTTCGGGCCAGTGCGAGGCTGTCGCTGAGCATAAGAAGCAGAGTGATTTTTAGCTAGGTTAACAAAAAAGGAGTAGTAATAAATGGACCTATTTACACCGGGCGAGTACTGGATTGAAAATAGTTTTTTCGCCTCATTGGCGCATGGTCGAGATTCCGGGAGGGCAGTATGAAGGTTGTCTCATTAAGCAAGGATGCCCACCACCGATTTTCGAAAATTGTTTGTGACTCATTAAGCTTTTCCGAAGGCCGAGGTGTGGACGGCGACGCTCACAGTGGCCGGTCGGTCCAACATCGCTCACGCGTTAAGATCGACCCGAATCAGGCAAATTTACGCCAAGTACATCTGCTTCAGGCCGAATTGCTATCGGAACTCCAGCAACGTGGCTTTCAGGTCGAGCCTGGCGCGATGGCTGAAAATGTTCTCACCTCCGGTATTGACCTGTTAGCGCTGCCGAGCAACACGGTGCTGAAACTGGGTGATGAGGTTGTACTGCGCCTGACCGGACTCAGAAATCCGTGCGCGCAACTCGACAAGTATCAACAAGGGCTGAAAAAGGCTGTATTTGATTTCGACGCGCAGGGCAACTTGGTGCGCAAGGCCGGGGTTATGGCTGTGGTCTTAAAAAGTGGCTTGGTGCGGGTTGGCGATCCAATCGTTATAGAATATCCAGCTCAGCCCTTTGAGGCGTTGGAACCTATTTGATGCTAGCGAGTGTGGGTAACTGGAAACACCGGTTATTGCCCGCCTGCCTGATTTGACACCCCCCCCGTTCAGCCGCCAAAATGATAGACATATCGCCGGGCGCTTGCCCTTGCCCGGCTAACTAATCTAGCGGACCGGCCAAACCGGCCGTTGCCGATTAGCCCATTTTAGTTTAATAGAAGGAACTCCTCCTGTGTCCCATCGCTCAATGACGGCCATCCAAACCCTAGGCAACGGTGATTATGATCAGCTGGTCTGCACAGAGGTGCCCATCCCCGAGCTCGAGCCAGGGGAGGTGTTGGTGAAGGTTTTGGCCGCGGGTGTGAATAACACCGAGATTAATACCCGGCTCGGCTGGTATTCTTCAAGCGTGCTCGGTTCCACCAATGAGACGTCTACCACTGAGCCGGCTGAGGCCAAGGCCGATGGTGGCTGGAATAAGCAAACCGGGTTTCCGCTAATTCAGGGTACAGACTGCTGTGGTGTGGTGGTGACGGTGGGCCGCGATGCCGAGCCCAGCCTTATGGACCAGCGCGTACTGATCCGCCCCTGTACCCGCGACCAGGGTTTTGACTCCCTGGACAACAGCTGGATGGGGTCCGATTTCAATGGCGCCTTTGCGCAATATGTGAAGGTGAGAGCAACAGAAGTATTCCCCGTGCGCTGCGACTGGAGCGATGCCGAACTGGGCACCATTCCCTGTGCCTATGGTACAGCAGAAAACATGCTGCACCGGGCCAATGTCCAGACCGGTGAAACCGTGCTAATCGTTGGGGCGTCGGGCGGGGTCGGCTCTGCCGCGGTGCAGCTGGCCAAACGCCGGGGGGCAAGGGTTATCGCCATTGCCGGTGAGGCGAAGCACGCCAAGGTGGCGCAGATCGGCGCAGATGTCCTCTTTGGGCGCTCTGCCAATCTTATTGCGGAACTGGGTGAGCAAACCGTGGATGTGGTCGTGGATAATGTCGGCGGTAATGGATTCCCGACTATGCTCAAACTACTGAAGCGCGGTGGCCGTTTTGTCTCCTCGGGTGCCATTTCCGGCCCCATTGTGTCCCTGGATATGCGCGATATGTACCTCAAAGACATCCGCCTTATTGGCACCACTGCATGGGATGAGCCGGTCTTTCCCGCGATAGTGCGTTACATCGAACAGGGCGAAATTCAGCCGCTGCTGGCCAAGACCTTTCCGTTGACCGCCATCGCCGAGGCCCAGCGAGAATTCCTTGAGAAAAAGCACGTCGGTAAATTTGTGCTCATACCCTAGGTAGGGTGGCGTATTGTTAGGTTATTGTTAGGTTCTGGGGAGATAAAATGAAAACAGTACTGATCACCGGTGTGGGACGAGGCATCGGTTTAAAGCTGGTGGCAGAATTTCTTAAGCGCGGTTATGCCGTTATCGGCACGGTGCGCGATGACGCCGGCCAGCAGCGGGTGGAGCAGATGGCCGAGGCGCTGGGCAAAGCGGTTGAGACCCATATCGTTGAACTGACCGAACAAACATCGGTCGAGCAGCTGAGAAACGCCTTGGGAGATCGTGCGATCGATATTTTGATCAATAACGCCGGAATCCGGGGTGAAAACGACCAGACCTACAACAGTTTGGATTTGGACGAGTGGCTCAATATATTGCAGGTCAATACGATCTCTCCCATGCGCGTTACCCTGGCCTTACTGCCCAATTTACTGCAAGCCCATCAGGCCAAAATTGTCACCATCTCAAGCGCAATGGGCTCGATGGCTCGTGAGCGCAATGATGCCATCGCCTATCGAAGCTCCAAAACGGCCATCAACAAAGCCATGCAATGCCTTGCCGTGGACCTGAAACCGAAAGAGTTGGGTGTTTACCTGATGCACCCGGGTTGGGTCCGCACCGATATGGGTGGGCCGGAGGGTGATATCAGTGCCGAGCAGAGCGCTAGTGGCCTGGCGGAGACCATTGTTAAGTTCGACCTCGACGACTCCGGCCAGTTTTGGAATTACGATGGCGAAGCGCTGGAGTGGTAAAATAGCGGCCAGCCATTAAAGGGCGCCCCATAGTCGGAACGCCCATGAACGGGTCGGGCTCAGGCCCTTACTGGGCCCTAGGCTAAGCCGGGCTCAGCGTAGCCAGCTTCGGCTCGATCAGCATATTGCCCGGGTAGCGGCGCAGAAAGGCCTTGCCGGCAGCATCGAATAGGTAACAGTCGGCGGCGCGCGCCGACACCACCAACTCTTCACCGATGGCCACCGCCCGGTTGCCATCGCCGCGCAACACCAGATCCTGCCCATCGGCCAGGGTCAGGTAAATAAAATTCACCTCACCCAGATGTTCCACCAGGCTGACCTTGCCATAGAGACGTTGATCGAGGCTGTCGTCCTCGGCCAGATGTTCCGAGCGCATACCCACCTTGACGCGATCACCCGGTTTGGCACCATCGGTCAGGACATTCACCGCCACCTCGCCACCACAGGCCAGTACGATGGTGCAGCCTTCGGCATCGATAGACTTAATGTCACCCGGCAACAGGTTCATGGTCGGTGAGCCGATAAAGGTGGCGACAAATTCATTGGCCGGTTGTTGGTAGAGTTCCAAGGGCGAGCCCGCCTGCTGGATCGCGCCATCGCTGAGCACGACAATCTTGTTGCCCAGCGTCATGGCCTCGACCTGATCGTGCGTCACATAGACGATGGTGGCGCGCAACTGTTGATGCAGTTTGGAGATTTCCAGCCGAGTTTGCACGCGCAGAGCCGCATCCAGATTCGACAGCGGTTCGTCGAATAAAAACAGCCGCGGTTCGCGCACGATAGCGCGACCGATGGCGACGCGCTGACGTTGGCCGCCCGACAATTCCTTCGGTAGGCGCTCCAGCAGGGCATCAATTTTGAGGATGCGGGCAGCATGTTGGATACGATCATCTATCGCCGCCTTGCCGAGCTTATTGGCCTTTAAACCGAAGGCCATGTTCTTATAGACATTCATATGAGGGTAGAGCGCATAGGACTGGAACACCATGGCGATCTGCCGTTCCGACGGCGTCCAGTGATTAACGCGCTCACCCTGCATTTGCAATTCACCTTCAGTGATCGACTCCAAACCCGCCATCATGCGCAATAGGGTCGACTTGCCGCAGCCCGACGGGCCGACCAAGACCACGAAGTCACCTTCCTCGACCGTCAGATTAATGTCCGACAAGACTCGGGTTTTGCCGTAGGCCTTACCGACCTTATGAAGCGATACATTTGCCATGGAAAAACCCTTTTATTTGACCGCACCGGACGTAATGCCGCGAATGAGTTGACGAGAAAAAACGAAATACAAACCGACCACCGGTAATACCGCTAGGCTCAATGAGGCCAATACCGCGTTCCAGTTGGTGGTGTATTGACCGATAAACTGTTGCACGCCCAGGGTGATGGTCTGAGTATCCTGACCCGGCGCCAGGATCAGCGGGAACCACAGATCGTTCCAGATCGGGATCATCGAGAATACCGCCACCGTGGCGATGGCTGGCCGGATTAGGGGCACCATTATTTGCGCAAAAATCCTATATTCGCTGACCGAATCGCACCGGGCGGCTTCTTTTAAGTCCTTGGGGATCTGGCTCATAAACTCCGCCAGAATAAAGACGGCCAAGGGCAAACCCTGGGCGGTATAGACTAGAATTAAAGCGGTTAGGGTGTTGGTCAGGTTCAGCGACACCATGGTGCTGAGGATACTGACCGTGCCCAGACGGATCGGCACCATAATGCCAAAGCCCATAATAAAATAGAGCCAGCGATTGCCGCGGAACTTGTATTCTGACAAGCCCCAGGCCGCCATTGCACCGAACGTCAGGATCAACAGCAGTGACACCAGGGTGACGATCAGGCTGTTAGAGAAAAAGGTTAACACCTCGGATTCCTGCAACACCTTCTGATAGCCGACCAGAGAAAAGGTTGACGGCGTCGGCAGGGCGAGCGGGTCGTTAAAGATGGCCCGTTTGCTTTTAAAAGAATTGATCACCACCAAAAAAATCGGAAACAGGGCGAGCACCGTGTAGGCGAGCAACACCGCATGGACCAAGGTCGGTCGGGCCAAATTGCGCAGACGAATCATAGGACCTCCTTAAAATTGGTGACGCAGTAATCTGCGTTGGACAAAGTAAAAATACAGACCGACACCGACACAGATCACCAAGAACATCAACGAGGCGACCGTAGCGCCCATGGTGGCGCTGCCAATTTGGCTGGCGAAACCGAAGAAGGTGCGGTAGAAAAAGGTGCCCAGGACATCGACCGACTGTTGCGGACCGCCACCGGCACCGCTGTAGACGCTGTACATCAGATCGAAGGCATTGAAGTTGCCGACGAAGGTCAGGATGGTCACCAGGCCCAGGGTTGGATAGATCAGCGGCAGCTGTATGGCAAAGAAGGTGCGCAGCGGTTTGGACCCGTCAACATAGGCGGCGTCGAGCAGTTCATCGGGAATGCCGATCAGGGCGGCGTAGATCAGGATCATCGGTAGGCCAATATACTGCCAGACCGAGATCAGCGACACGGTGATCAGCGAGCTGCCCGGCATACCCAGCCAGGGGCCGAAATAGTCTTCCAGGCCGACCAACGACATCAGGGTTTCGCCGACCCCCCAGATAGGGCTGAGCATCAGTTTCCAAACGAAACCGACAATGACCACCGACAATAGGGTCGGTAGAAAGATGGCGGTGCGATAAAAGGCCACACCGCGAATTCGGCCGGTGGCCAGCAAGGCCGCCAGCAGCAAGGCGATAGGGTTTTGAATAATCATATTGATGAAGAAAAACTTGCAGTTGACCCAGAGGGCATTCCAGAACGCCTCACTCATCAGCGCATCCTGAAACACAAATTGATAGTTACCCCAACCGAGAAAGTTGCGCACGCCATAACTGTCTTCGGTAAAGATGCTTAAGCGCAGGGTATCGGCTAAGGGTAGGGCACTGAACATGCCGTAAATAATAAAGGCCGGGGCTAAAAAAACGACCAGGTGCCAGGGAAATTTA
>Ga0307492_10000831_pt1 | contig 12987 bp, 14 predicted proteins | sample SI3LmetaG_FD_202365 | JGI IMG/M metagenome (GOLD analysis project Ga0307492, IMG submission 202365) | Sea-ice brine microbial communities from Beaufort Sea near Barrow, Alaska, United States - SI3L | ecosystem: Environmental > Aquatic > Marine > Coastal | place: USA: Alaska | collected 2017-05-06
AAACGCTCTTCGGCACGCTGGCCGACGCCCGCCATACGCTGGAAGAATGGCAGGAGGACTACAACTGGCGCAGACCACACTCAGCATTGGGCAACCTGACACCGATGGAATTCTTGCAGAGAAGGATCATGGACAAGATGGCCGCTTGAGGTCAAAGATTTAACTCCAAGGACTCCGCGCAAAGCTGGAGGAAGCTTGGGGCTCAGGTCAGAACGACGAAAATGGGTCAAAAAGATATCCGGCACGCGTTAATTACTGGGGCCATGAGTTGTATCGCCTCGGCCAGCAGACATGGGAAACGGTGTCATCCTTGGCTTCAAGACAAACTTGACCGCAAACCCAAAATGGTTGCGGCGATCGCATTAGCTAATAAAATGGCTCGAGCAATTTGGGCCATGCTGACAAAGAGCGAGGCCTACAAAGCGCCAATTGCTATGTCAGCTTAAGGAATAAGGGGTGTCTTACGATCGCCCTTTATAGGTGAGGAGTGCACTGAAGGATATGGAAGTCGATTGAACTGATCGTGATTGGGAAGCCAGATAGGGGTCGGGTGTTTAGAGCCGGCGGAGCAGAATTGGACCCAATCCGCGAACAAGCCATACCGGCCCGCGGCGCGTGAAAAGCCGCACATCAGAGGCCTGACACAAGACCGCAATCAATTGCTGCCCAAAACTTCAAAAACTGTTTGCTAAACTGGAGGTATCCACAAAATCCCTAATTTGGACGTCAAAATTCCGAAAGTTTTCTCTTGTGTGGCCGAAATTTTGGATAATCCGGCATTCCAGAGGCCTAAACTTAGGCCTGCGAAGAACAAAATTCTTCAAGAAAAAAACTTTACGACAGAACCCTCAACCAAGGGCTAAGTACTGCGAAATGGATCATGCAGCTTTTGCCTCATTAAAAGAATTGGATTGAACGGTCATAATTGATTGCGATATCTGGGTGAGGTTTAGACGAATGTCGAACAAACATTCGCGCGCCACGGTTTGAAACCGATTCAGCTCTTCTATGATGCCCGTTACGCCAGAACCTGAGTCTGCCCCGACGTAGGCATTCTCGATTTCACACATTACTTTTGCCACTGACAGCCCAGACATTATTCGCGCAGTTTCATCGAGAAGACTGGAAAAGGCGTCGATTTCGTGACGCGCGACCGTCAGTGCGTTATGTGAACTTTCCTGCATCCCGAGTCTTTGAAGATTAATTAGGGAGCCCTCGGCCTGCCAATCGATTCCATCCATTTCTGTGGTTTCGTTGTGAAACAAGCTCACAACTTCCTGCATTAGAACTTCAAGACAGATAGTAAAGGCACCTTGATTTAGTTGGGCTTCAACGGCGGAGGCCTGTTTCAGAAATCCCGCCATAATTTCCTCGATTTCAACAGCAAGTGTCGTGAAGTTAGAGGCAATCACGCTCAACGGAATTCCCTTATCATTAAGGTGGGCCGCCTGAACCCGCAGGTTGGTTGGCGTGTTGGAAATTTGACCATGTGCGTCTTTGATGCGGTCACATTGAGATTGGACTTTGCCCCACTCGGTGGTGATTTCGGCCAATTTTTCGATGCGATCGGGACAGGAATGGCGCAGGACTTTGTCACGTGCCCGAATTTGTTCAAAGGCCAACGACGCCACAAAATGATCGTATGTATTGCACCCGAGGCCATTGATTCGTTCAAGGAAGTGTACCGCACATTGATCCGCAGAAAGATCCTCTTCTGTTTCGCGTTCTAACAGGGCCGCATATTCATTTGAGATCATCTCAACTGCACGGCTTGTCGGCTTCATGCTGATGGACACATAACCGTCGCCTTGCGGAGCGAAGAACGTGAAAACCCAATAAAACGTCCCGTTTTTTGTTGCGTTTTTCTGAAAGGCCCCAATGGGTTTCTTTTGTTTGAGTGCTTCCCAGATCAACCAGAAAACCCCCTTGGGCATGTCTGGGTGGCGGATCAAATTATGCGGTGCGTTGTTTAAGTTCTCCCAATCGTGACAGCTGATGCGCTCGAACGCCTCATTTACCGATAGGATTGTACCGCGTTGATCCGTTCTAGAGACCAACAGATCCGCTATTTCATACTTTGGGGTTTCGCCTGCTGCGGTCTCGGATTTTATCATGCGGTCCATCCAGTTGAGAGTTTTGACGTTCGTTAGACCCGCAAGGTTACTAATTCATGAACCGTTGAAGGAGTCTGAATAGCTCCTGTTCAACACATCCCACGTGCCCCGCAAAATTTCGGCCAAGCGTAACTCAATCTTAATCCGGCACCTTCATAGAGAATTGGCAACTTGGCTCAACCAGGAAAAGGGACATGAAATGGCTCGCCCCAAAGAAATCCATATAACTCTGAACAGTGGTGATTGGTTGGATGCGCCCCACGACATTTTGGAAAAACTCAGATCGGTAAAGTTCGACACGGTAACGATCGATGCGTCTGCCCCAGAGGCCATTGGCGCACAAATTGCTCAGTTAATCTTGGCTGCACAGAAAACGGCATCCGAAAATGACGGGAGCCTCAAGATTGAGAACGCGTCCGAGGCATTCATGAGCAGCCTTAAAATATTGGGTCTTTCGACAGTTTTTGAGGAACTTAATTCATGACCAATAAGACCATTCTCGTTATCGATGATTCCCGCACCATTCGACAACTCGTGTCTCATACGTTGGAAAGTACCGGGTTTGCAACTGTGACCGCAGAGGATGGTGTAGAAGGACTCGAAGCGTTTAAAAAATATCGATTTGATGCGGTGCTTACAGATATCAACATGCCCAATCTGGATGGATTTGGTGTCATGGAAGGTATTCGTCGGGGGGACGCAAACCGAAAGGTTCCAATCCTGGCGCTTACCACCGAAAGCTCGAATGAGTTCAAGGATCGCGCCCGCAAACTTGGTGCAACGGGTTGGATCGTAAAACCCTTCGACGATAAACAGCTGATCGACATCCTGAACCTTGTCACGGGGGTCGTTGACCAATGACCAATGACGCCTTAATCGACACCTTTTTCGCCGAATGCGAAGAATTGATCGAGTCCCTTATTGCAAATCTCGATCAAATCTCTGCGGGTGAGTGGGACAAGGAAACAGTCAACGGGATTTTCCGGGCAGTTCATTCTATTAAAGGGGCCGCAGGTGCATTCGGTTTCTCGAATTTGGTGGATTTCGCCCATCATTACGAAACGGTCTTAGACCTCATCCGCTCGGATAAATTGGCAATTGAAGGGGATGTCTTGCGGTTGGCCGTTCGGTCCGCTGACATTCTTGCGGAGCTCGTTGATTGCGCGCGCGATGACAGCGCGCCCCCAGATGTTGCAGCCACCATCAGTGCAGAACTCGTGACCTTGGTCGATGATGGGGACGGCGAGGAAGATCAGGCGTTTTCCTTTACGCCCGCGCCTCTCGAATTTGCGCCCTTGGCAATCCCGATTGAGACAAGCGATGCGTTTGAGGTGTGCCTAAAGCCGAACGCTGAGATGTATCTAAGCGGGCACGACCCTTACAATCTTATCAATGGCTTGGAAAAGAAGGGAACAATTGAGGTTGAATGCAACATTGAAGACGTCCCCGGCCTGGACAATTTTGATTTTGACGAAAGCTACATGTCATGGACGATCCATATCGCCGATGTGGCCAGTGAAGGCGAACTTCATGATGTATTCCAGTTTGTTGATGGGCTGTGCGACCTCACAATCACACCGACCTCAGCGGCCGCTTCAGACCCAATTGATCAGCTGGTCGCTGCAGGTTCCGCAACGCTCGATGAAGTGCCCCCTGATCCAAGTATGGTCCAACCGAATTCCGCACCAGAAAACACGCCTTCGTCACCCGCGATAGCTGCACCAGCCACAAGTGCTGCGGTAAAACCAGTTCAAACAACCCTGCGCGTTGACCCTGAACGGGTTGACAGATTGATTAACAGCGTTGGCGAGCTGATCATTAATCACGCTGTTATTGATCGAAATTTGCAAGAGGCGGGCCTCATCTCGAATTCAGAGATGACAGCCGCACTTGATGATTACGGCAACCTCGCCCGCGAAATCCAAGATGCTGTCATGTCGATCCGCGCTCAGCCCGTTAAATCGTTGTTTCAACGTATGGGTCGGGTGGTTCGCGAAGCTGGTGAGGCAACCCAAAAACCTGTTCAATTCGTCACCGAAGGCGAAACGACCGAGATTGACAAGACAATGCTCGAGCGTCTGGCCGACCCATTGGTTCATATGTTGCGCAACGCCGTCGACCACGGCATCGAAAAACCTGAACAACGATCAAAAGCAGGTAAAGCACCCGCCGGGATCGTTAGGTTGTCCGCATCCCATCGATCTGGACATGTCGTGATCGAAATTTCCGATGACGGCGCGGGCCTGAACCGCGACAGAATTCTCGCCAAGGCGATCGAGAAAAAGATCATTGCCCCTGATGCCAATCCTCCAGACTCAGAAGTTTATGCACTTTTATTTGCGCCGGGGTTTTCAACGGCTGATAACGTCACCAATCTGTCCGGCCGTGGCGTCGGCATGGATGTTGTTAAGACCGCAATCACGTCACTTGGCGGCAAGGTCGGCATTTCCAGTGTTTCGGGAGAAGGGACTGTTTTCTCTATCTCCCTCCCGCTCACACTCGCCGTTCTTGACGGCATGATCGTGGAGGTCGGGCGAGAAACGATGGTCCTCCCACTGTCGAGTGTCATCGAAACTTTGCGCCCTAAACCGCACGATGTTCAAGAAGTTGGGCCTGGTGAATTTGTTCTGGCGATGCGCGGTAGCTTCGTCACGATTGTCGACTTGAAATCCCTTTTTGGATTCGCCGACGCCGTGAAGCCCAATGACCAAGCGACGTACGTCTTGGTCGAAACAAACACCCACACGATCGCTGTCGCGGTTGAGGCGATTCAGGATCAACGGCAGGTCGTCATCAAGAGCCTGAAGGGCAACTATGGATCGATCAAAGGGATCTCTGCCGCAACAATTTTGGGCGACGGAAATATTGCGCTGATTGTCGATCCTGATGCCTTGCTTGAGTTGTCATCACGCGCAAAGGCACCAAAAAATTGCTTGAATTGGAGGGCCAAACTTGACTGAAGCTGACACTGTTGAAAAACCCATACTGATTGAATTGGTGTCGCTGCAATCCAGCAATCAAGGATACTGCATCGAAATTACATCCATTCGTGAAATCCGCAGATGGAATTCTGTAACCCCACTCCCAAATTCTGATCCCGCTACTCTTGGTGTGATGAACCTGCGTGGCGCGGTAATTCCAATTCTGGATTTGGCCGCCCACCTTGGCATGCCAAAAACCGAAATAGGCGGGCGCAGCGTCGTCGTCGTGATTTCGTTGGAGCAACGCATGATCGGCCTGTTGGTCGATGTCGTCTCCGAAATCCTGTCGATTGAAAGGTCCTCCATCCAACCGAACCCCACACAAAACCGAGATAATGCAACGAACCCAATCGTTGGGTTACTGTCCGTCGGCAATCAAATGTTGAAGGTCTTGAATGTAGCGAGCCTGTTTGACGAAAGAACTGAGGAAGCCGCATGAATTTGCCCATCCAAGTTGACACAAGGCGAGCAGAATACGTTCTCGAACAGGCGGACTTTGAAAGGATTGCGATCATCGCAAAGTCCGGTTGGGGATTGAATATCGATAAGGCAAAAAAACCATTGATCAAATCGCGCCTCAGCAAACGATTACGCGTGCTCGGGTTGGCGAGCTTCAACGAGTATTGCGACATTATCGAAGTTGGCAACGAAGACGAAATCGAACACTTCGTCATGACCTTAACCACCAATGTCACGCATTTCTACAGGGAAGTGCATCACTTCGATAATCTCGAAACCAATATTCTACCGTCCCTCATATCGCGAGCAAAGGCGGGGGAACGGGTGCGGATTTGGTCTGCAGGCTGCTCGTCGGGCAAAGAGCCCTATTCCATTGCTGGGTCGATCCTGAGCTTGGACCCCAACGCAGGCAAATATGATCTAAAAGTTCTGGCGTCAGATATTGATCCGGACGTCCTGCAGACGGCGCAGGCCGGGACATTCCATCCAAGCGATTGCACGTTTCCATCGGACGCCCATCGATCAAATATTTTCCTACCAGACCAATGGACCGCTCGGCCAGAATTGAAATCAATGATCTCCTTCCGACATCTAAACTTGATTGCAGATTGGCCGATGTCGGGGCTTTTTGACATCATCATGTGCCGCAATGTTGCGATCTATTTCGACAAACCCACGCAGGCGCAACTTTGGACCAGGTTCTGCAAGTTTCTCAGGCCTGACGGCCACCTGTTCATTGGCCACTCAGAGCGCATCATTGAACCCGATCAGTTCGGTCTCACTCTATGCGGGACCACCACCTACAAGTTTGACGATGACCTTGTGAGCAAAGCGAAAACAAAAGGATTGACCTTAAATGGCGCTTAAAGACACATTGAAGGTGATGATTATTGACGACATGGCAGTCAGTCGAGAGTTGCTGATACAGTCGGTAGAAGAAATGGGAATTTTCAACGTAGATTACGAAAAGTCTGCCGACAAAGCCTTTCCACGGCTCTCAGCCAATCCTGTGCATTTGGTCATCAGTGATCACCACATGCCTGGGATGAGCGGCCTGGATCTGCTGGAAAATCTTCGTATGAACCAGACCACGCGCAGCATTGGGTTCATTCTGGTGACGGGTACGCCAGATCAGGAGATACTTGAACGGGGTCAACGTCTTGGTCTCAACAACCTGATCAAAAAGCCATTTACGACGCAAAGCCTTAAATCCGCCGTCGAGGCTGTGGTTGGTCGCCTATGAAATCACTGAATTCGACACCCATCGCGCCGGTTCTTGCCGTTATTGGGGCCGAAATCGCGGCCGCTCAACAACTCTTGATTGGGTTTGAATATGCGATCAATCATGCGGACCACGAGGCGAGAAATCTGAAGGCGAACATACAGGGTTTTGATTTAGCGCTGCAAATTCTGAATGACGTTAAACACTTGGCCGAGGTTCTCGGCCAACAGTTTTCTGCCGAAACGGCGCTGCCGCATCCTCTCCCCATCTCGGGTGTCCGACTGGAACGTGTCCGCGCAAAACTCTCTCAAAACCAATTGTCGGAAGTCGATCTGCAAGTACCCGCACCGGCGGTCGATCTGTTTTGACTACCTCTCTGTATAACTGAATGCCGGAAAAGGAAAAACCATGCTGCAACGAGTGACCCAAGCCCCAATCCGCCTGCGTCTGCCCCTCCTGGTCGTTGGGGCATTGATGACAAGCATTATCGCGATGTCCGTTGTTTCATATATTGATTTCAGGAAAAGGGTCGAAGCGAATATAGTGATGATGAGCGAATCTGTCTCTGAGCGGTCAGTGGAAAGCGTGCAAAAATGGATCGATGATATTGTAGATGAGGTGGACGCCTTGGCGAATGACCGCTCGAGCCAACAGATGTTGGAACGTCTTGATCGGGCCATGTCGGCGCCCGACGCGCCAACGCTGGCGACCTTGAGGACCAATTATATTGACAATAACCCATTTCCCCGCGGTCAGAGAGAACAGCTCAAAAAAGTGTCGGACGCCACTCTCTATGACTTTAACCATTCAGAATTCCACGACCAGTTTCGCAGGATTACGGCGCGGCTGAGCTACCATGATCTATTCCTAATTTCTCTGGAGGGGGACGTCATCTATTCCGTCTTCAAAGAAGATGATTTCGGAACAAACCTTTTGACTGGCAGATATGCGACCTCAGGTCTTGCGGATGTGTTTCGTGCGGCAATTGATGCACCTTCTGGTGGGGTAACCTTTAGCGACTTTGCTTTTTATGCGCCGAGTTCCAGCGCGCCGGCTTCTTTTTTGGCTGAGGCAGTCCTTAACGAAGAAGGAGAAACCATTGGGGTTGTTGCAATCCAACTTCCAATTCAATCCCTACAGACCAACCTGACCGCGTCTTCGATTCTTGGACCACAAGATGAAGCCTATCTGCTTGGTGCGGATGGTCTGGCGCGCACCGGTTCGGTTGAGCCTGGCTACCTGTCCATTCTCGACCCGGCCCCGGCGCTGCCGCATCTCATGTTTGATGCAACACGCAAGGAGGCACATTTCACTGATGTTATTGGGCTTCGTGGAATTAACGTACACGCCCATATCGTCAACTTCGATGTGCTTGGAACCACTTGGACGGCCGTCGTCGAACGTAACCTGAAGGTAGCTCTCGCGCCTCTCACTACATTCCTCAAGGGTATCTCGATCATCGTTGCGGTTGGGACAATCCTTTCGATTGCGGTTGGGTATTTCTTGGCCAGATCGATCACACGTCCACTCGCGGATTTCTCCGCATCAATGCGCCGTGTTGGTGAAAGTGACTTCGACTCTGAAGTCACAAATCTTGATCGCAAGGATGAATTTGGTCAGGTGGCAAAGGATCTAAATGACTTCCGTGAAAAGCTGAAAGCGGCACAAATTGCGTCCGGACGCGATGCGCTCAAAGGCAAGGAACAGGCCCTCGTCGTCAAGACGCTTGGTGAAGGCCTCAATGAGCTTGCAAACGGCAACCTTAGCCACAGGTTGGACGACCCGTTCTCCGAGGAATGCGAAGAACTACGCCAGAACTTTAACGCAACGATTGAAACAATGAGCGACCTAATGCGAACAATCGTTGGTAACTCGAAAGAAATTCACGCCCGGGCCGAAGAAATCAGCGCATCATCAGATGATCTGTCGCTCCGCACGGAAAACCAAGCGGCAACTTTGGAAGAAACGGCCGCGGCGCTTGATCAATTGACCGCAAGTGTTCGGGAAGCCGCAGAAAGCGCATCCGAAGTTGAAAACGTTGTCACGAAAGCTCGTAAAGATGCTGAAGAAAGCGGCGTTATCGTTTCGGAAGCTGTGGACGCAATGTCGATGATCCGAAAATCCTCAAACGAAATTTCGCAAATTATTGGCGTCATTGATGACATCGCGTTCCAAACAAATCTGCTGTCTTTGAACGCCGGTGTCGAAGCGGCGCGTGCAGGGGAAGCAGGGCGCGGCTTTGCTGTCGTCGCATCTGAGGTCCGCGCTCTTGCACAACGGTCATCCGACGCCGCCAAGCAAATCAAGTTGCTCATCACGAGCAGCTCAGAACAAGTGGAAACCGGAGTCGGCCTTGTCGGTCGCACGGGTGAAGCCTTGGCCTCGATCATCGATAGGGTTAGCAGCATCGATAAGTTGGTGTCTGGCATCGCATCGGGTTCGCGAGAGCAATCAAGTGGGCTGAGTGAGATCAATATTGGCATGTCACAGCTTGACCAAGTTACGCAACAGAACGCCGCTATGGTTGAGGAGGCCACAGCAGCTGCAACAACATTGCGCACCGAAGCGGCCGGTCTCACGCATGTTGTGGGTCGCTTTAACCTGATGGATTCTGATGGTTCACTTGCTAACATGAACAGTGTCATCGAATTCAAGCCGTCCAGCGTGCCGCCCGTGGCTGACCCCGAACCGGAACCCTTGCCAGAAAACGACAGTGCCAAACAAGCCGTGAACGCGGGTGGTTGGACTGATTTTTAAATGTTGTTTTGGTTGGCTTAGATTGGGACTTTTCAGATGCGCATAACGTTAGCAGACTCAAGCAATGCCCGCGGCAGACGCATCTGGGAAAGGCTGTCTCGATTATCTGGGACGACGTTGAACGATCGTTGCTATGGGCTCACCGATACCTTCAAGAGCATCGAACACAAGCCTCCACACATCGTGATCTATTCTGAAGATCTGACGCAACGCGCCGATTTCAGTGCGATGGAAGCACTGTGCAAGTGCTTGTCGGTTAGAAGTATGGTGTTGGGCGGGTGGGGTACCATTGCGAAACCCGGCATTCATCTGCTCGAGCCGACGGCCCCAGACGATATCTTCCTAAACGCACTTTCAGATTGTTTACGAAGTCGGCCAGCCCAAAACGTGAGAGCTGATGCTGGCTTATTCAAGTCCTCGCCTAAGACGACCTATACCAAAACAGTGCTTATTGGGTCGTCCACTGGCGGGATCGAGGCATTATTGAAGGTGCTGGGTGCTTTTCCTGTCGATTGTCCGCCGACAGTTATCGTCCAGCATACAGGGGTAGGCTTTGGCGCAGGTTTGGTCCGTGTCCTAAACCAACGGGTCGAACCCATGGTCCGCGAAGCCCGCCATGGTGAAACGCTTAAACCCGGCAACATCTTGATCGCATTGGGCTCGGAAGCGCACTTGAGGTTGAAAAGTGGTGCGCCGCTCACCTGCCAACTTGAAAAGGGGGAAGGGTTCACGGGCCATTGTCCGTCTGTTGATGCGTTGTTCAGCTCTGCTATTCCGGTTGCGAAAAATATCACAGCGGCCATCTTAACAGGAATGGGGCGCGACGGCGCGGAAAGTCTTCTTGCTTTGCGAAAGGCCGGAGCCAGAACGATCTGTCAGGATGAGGCAACGAGTGTCGTGTATGGCATGCCCGGCGCAGCAGCTAAAGTGGGCGCAGCTGAACAAATCCTCCCCCTATCTTCCATTGGCCCCGCGCTTTTACGCGCCTCACAAGAACAGGTGCCCACGTGCACCGCAAGTTAGATTGGCCGGCAGGCTATCAGACCCAGCTTGTTACCGTCGTACAGGGCAAATTCCAGATTTCAGCTGACCCAAACGTGGTGTTCAGCACGATCCTTGGGTCTTGCGTTTCGGCATGTCTTTTTGACGAAGTCGCAAAAATCGGAGGAATGAACCATTACCTGCTTGCTGATTGCCCTTCGAATTCAACAAGTTCACTGCGATATGGAGTGCACGCGATGGAACTGTTGATTAATGCGTTGCAGAAGGCTGGCGCATCCCGTTCAAGGCTGAAGGCAAAGGTGTTTGGCGGTGGTACGATGAGTGGCTTGTTTCATGATATCGGCCAAAAGAATGGCGAGTTTGTCCTGAATTACTTATCAGAAGAAGGGGTACCTGTTTCTGCGCAAGACTTGGGCGGCACATCAGCGAGGCGCATTAATTTTCATCCCATCACAGGTCAAGTCCGTTGTGCTACGACAAAAGATACGCCCGAAAAAGTAAGAATTATACTCCGCTCAGCCCAAAACCCCAAGATTTTGTTCTGAACTGATGCGGAACGGCGTTGTGCATGGATGAACCCTAGCCTGGAACTCGCCCTACCCGAGACGGATTTCAGACGGTGCGTTCAAAACTTGGGCGGCCAAGTCCGGTCATCCGGTTGAGCACGGGTTCTGTCGCAAATTTTCATGGGTGGTTTGCATACTGTCCCGGTAGTGGAATATCTTTTTGCAAAGAGCTGCAGGCGGGGAACTCTTCATGGCCATTGATTTCAAAGGCCCACATTATCGAAAATCCGTGATCGTCCACGCCGTGTTTTTCTACGTCCGTTATGCCGTGTCCTATCGTGATCTTGAGGAGATATTGGCCGAGCGTGGTGTGGCCGTCGATCACGCAACCCTAAACCGATGGGTCGTGAAATATTCACAGTTAATAGCCGCAAATCCCCAAACTAGGAAGCGCCCAACAGGTGTTTTCTAGCGGATGCCCTCTCGGGACATTGCAGTGCAATGCCCTGCCGGGCTACAAAACATGAACTGCGTGCTGATTTTAAATGGATGGTTCTCGCTGGATAACTGTGGCTAGCCAAATCCATGAAACCGCCGTCCGCCAAAATTTGCGACAGAACCTGTTTGGGGATGTATGCTGATTGCCGCACGCCGCAACACATCCAAGGCGCGATCAAATTCATCAGCTTTGTCAAATTTGTTCACCGATGCGGATGTAGCTAGAACAGCTGGTGACGCCCCAATATTTCCCATTGGAACGGCTATACCTGCAGCCCCCATTTCAAACTCGTTGCGCACAAATGCGTAACCTTGTTCCGCAGAACGTTGAATTTTAGCTTGGATCGAGACAGGGTCTAGATCAGTAGCTTCGGTGAATTTTGAAACTTCCAATCGAGAGAGGCTAGCGTTTAATTCATCCCCTAGCGTGTGCGCGAGCAACATACGTCCAATGGCCGTTGGCAATAGTGGCAATGTACTTCCCACCGAAAAGCCAAAAGATACGCGGGCAGATGAAGGGGCAGATCGTGCAACATATATTGCCCTATCGCCATCTCGCAGGGCCAAAGCAATCTCACCCTCAAATTCCTCGGCGAGCTGATTAAGTATAGGCTGAACCGAGCGTCCAATGGCGTTGGATGTTAGGTACCCGCCAGCAACAGCTAAGATCTTTGGGGAGAGCTGAAAAATCCGATCCTGTTTGTGTAGGTAACCGCTGTCTTCCAATGTCAGGCAAAGTCGCCGCGTCGTTGCGCGATCAAACCCTGTTATGCGAGAAATCTCTGCCATGGTGAGGTCGCGTCTACCCGTTTCAAAACAAGATAAAACACTTAGTCCTTTGGCAAAGGTCGATGCATTGTCTTTATTGGCCATGTTGACAGGTTTTTCCGAGATGCATATGTTCGATATATAACTATTTGTGCGATTAACGCACAATTATTGCAAAGGTCAAGTCAGTTGTCCCATACAAAAGATGCATCCTTATCTAAACTTAGTGATGATCCAAGCCATTGGGTTGTCGTTGCTAAAAGCGCTGAGTTGGATATTCCCAGACCCGTCGTTCCTGTGACGTTGCAAGGGCAAAGGTTGGTGCTTTTTCGCGATGATGATGGCAAGCTGGGCTTAATTGGACGAAACTGCCCGCATCGCGGCGCCGATCTTTGCTTTGGACGCTTAGAGGACAACGGTCTGCGTTGCCCGTTTCATGGCTGGCATTTTGATCGGACTGGGCAATGTGTTGAACAACCGGCTGAACCGATTGGATCGGAAATGTATAAGCAAATTAAGGTGCCTATGATTTCAGTTGCAGAACGCGACGGATTGATCTTGGCTTATGTTGGCGCAGACATGCAGGAGGCGGAAAGCAATGATCAGTCAAGAGCTTAACGATCGGATCACGCGGGTTGGGCCAAGCACACCCGCAGGCGCTGTGCTGCGCAGATATTGGC
>Ga0307492_10000832_pt1 | contig 12983 bp, 14 predicted proteins | sample SI3LmetaG_FD_202365 | JGI IMG/M metagenome (GOLD analysis project Ga0307492, IMG submission 202365) | Sea-ice brine microbial communities from Beaufort Sea near Barrow, Alaska, United States - SI3L | ecosystem: Environmental > Aquatic > Marine > Coastal | place: USA: Alaska | collected 2017-05-06
TCCTTGAAGTGCTCGACGAGCGCGGCGCGGGTATCCTTCACGCGCTGGCGCGGAAGGACCGGCGTGTCCTTGCACGAGGCTTCGAGCGCAGAGCGCGACAGGCACGAGAGGAAATCCTCGGTGCCCATGTTCGGCAGGAACGCGTCCGCGCCGATCGTCGCGCCGGCAATACGGGCGACGATGCCGCTGTTGGTAACATTTTCCCGGCACGAGAACACGTCGATGAGCATGGCGCGCGCTGCAACGCGTAGCGTGTCCATGTCGAAGGCGAGCTTGCCGTCGCCGTGGAATAGCGCCGCCGCGTGCTTCGCGAGGCGGCTGTGGCCATAATAGACTCCGCCGCTTCCCGTCGTGACCGAGACGTTCTGGCCGGCGAAGGCGAGGATCAGGAGCCCCATCAGCGTGTCGTCCTCGATCGGCGCGCGGCCGAGCGCTTCGCGCAGCGCGTCGGTCCGGTAGTCGCCAATCATCTCGACGCCCTTGCGCGTCACATCGCAGCGGGGCTTGGCGACCACGCCGACATCGTCTAGAGCGCTGTCCGAGCCCGAAGCAGCTTTGCCCTTCGGCTTCTTCGCTTCGGGCATGCGGTAATGCACCGTCTGCACGCGACCCTCGCGGTCGAGATACATGGCCGTGCAATCGGACTTCGTCGGCTTGCCGTGGACCCGTTCGGCCTTCGGCGGCAGCTTCACCTCGCCCCAGTTCGTGGTCTCAGCGATGATGCCCTTCTTCGGCAGGTTGTTCGCCATCCACTCCTGCTGCGCGCCGAGAAACGCCTCGACGTCCGTGGTGTAGCGGCTGTCCTCGTCGGCCGGAGCGAACAAATCCTCGACCCACTGGATTCCGTAGGCCTGCGCGAGATCGTCGCCGAAGCTGGCGTGACGTGCGTACATGCGCGTCTTCTGAAGCCCCTGGGCGACGCTCCACCAGGACACCTGCGGGTCCGCCTTCGACGGCTTGTGCTTCTTCCAGACCTCCTTCTGCTCGTCGAGCGAGGCGGCGGCGATGGTGCGAAGCTGCTGCTCGTTCGGCATATCGCCCTTGGCCATTTGGTCGAGCATGGCCGGCAGGACATTGGCGAGCAGGCGGAGCTTCCTGATCTGCCGGACCGGCAGGGCGAGCGCCACCCCAACCGCCTCCTCGGTCCAGCCGAGGGCGATAAGGCGTTCGATCGCACGCCAAGAATCGACGGGATTCAGCGGCTCGACGGCGATGCTCTCGACCATCGAGCGCATGGCGCCGTTGTCGTTTGCCGCCTCGTCAACGAGCACGTCGATCTCGTTGAGGCCCGCCGCAATCGCCTGCTTCACGCGGCGATGCCCGGCATTGATGACGAAGCCATTGCCGCCGCCGCTGTCCGGCGTGATGAGGGGCGGCTGCACGATGCCGACGGCCTTGATCGTGGCCAGCAGCAGCGCGTCGGCCTGCGGGGTGGATTTGGTCTGGCGCAGACGGTCGGGGTTCTCCTTCAGCGCGCGCGGATCGATCTTCATGAGCTGCATGGGAATGCTCCTTTTTGGGATTGCGGACCGGCTCGGCCGGCCTTCTGGTCTTCTTTCCGAAGACATCCCCTGGACCTGCGGAGCGGGCGGGCCGGAGCAACTGCGGCCGAGCATCCCTGCCCGGCAGGACCAGCGGGGCCAAAGCCCTGCGCAGGACGACGGGCCGGGATCGCGCAGGCGGCGGTTGAGCGTCAGCGCCGGCGGCCCGCCCGGTCTGCGAGCGGGCTTCTCTTCCGTCTTTCTCCACCTCCCCTCTTCATTCTGCGGGCTTCCAGCCCCACCTTGAATTGCCACCATAATGGTGGCATATTGAGGCATGGAAAAGAGGCGTCCAACCTACGACCTCGAAGCGATTAAGACGGCGTTCGGGTCGGTCGAGACGCTTGCGATGACGTCATCCGCGCTGCGCGACGCCGCCGCCTTGGGCTTCGATCGCGCGGGGGTCGTCGAGACGATCGCAGGGATCGAGCGGCGGATGTTCTACAAGTCGATGACGACGTTCGCGGATCATCGCGTCTGGCAGGACGTCTACCACGTTCCGGCACGCGGCATGACGCTCTACGTGAAGTTCCAAACCGACGTCGTGACCGAGTTCACGGTCATGTCGTTCAAGGAGAAATGACCATGGCGGTATCGAAGACGGACCTGCCCGACACGATGGTCTCTCCGGAGACCGGCGAAACGCTGCGCCGCGGCATTCGTCCGTTCATCGTCACCTACAAGGGCAAGAGCATTACGGTCGAGTTGCCGGGCTATTATCCGGACAATGGCGACGATGGCGTCCATGTCGGAGACGACATGGCCGTGACCGATGCGGCGCTGCGGGCCTTGAAGGAAGAGATCGAAGGGATTCCCTCGCCTGCCACGATCAGGCGGGTGCGCGAGAAGCTGAAACTGTCGCAGCGCGAGGCGGGCGGCCTGCTCAAAGTCGGGGAGAACGCGTTCGACAAATATGAGCGGGGCCTGGTCGAGCCGAGCGGTCCGACAAGCCAATTGTTGCGGCTCCTCGACCAGCATCCCGAGCTGATCGAGGAATTGCGTGAGAGCGTCTAGCATTACAGTTGCTTTTTTGATTTGAAGTGGGCGCGTTGAGCGGCAGCCTGGTGAGCTCTGCGCCAGAAAGACCATGCGATGATGTGTGCGGGTTGAATCCGCTTTCGAGCAAGTCTGATAGCAATGCGGCGGATTTCCTGGATTGACCAACGGATCAGTGGTGGGGTGGTTATGCTTTGGCTTTTGCCGGGGGGCGCCGTTTCGTTTTTTTGGGCGGTGGCGGATTAGCGCGATGTCGGATCGCGGCCATCATGGCGAAGGCGAGCATCACCAAGGACACATGACGGTGCCAGCCATGCCAGGATCTGCTCTCGTTGTGATCGAGCCCGAACTCGTTTTTCGCGGTTTCAAAGCTGTCCTCGATCGCCCATCGATAGCCTTCGACCGCGACCAGCGTTTCAATTGCTGTTCCCGCTGGGCACCAAGTGGTGAAGAAGGCGAGGTCATCATCGGCGATGCGACGACGGATCTGTAGACCGCGTGTCCACAAACCGTCATTTGCACTGTTGAACTGCTCGGCCTCGAGATCGGCCAATTCGAGATAACACCAATCGTGCAGCCGCGGTCCTTTGGTTCCGGCTCCCGCCGACAGGCGCTTCCAGTCGGATGAGCGCCGCGTCCGGGCGAGATCTGCAGCCGTACCGGCGACGGGCGGTCGCTTGCCCCAGGATCGAAACACATGAGCGCTGCTGACCCCAAGCACGTAGCCTTTGCCTGCCCGACGTAGTTGCTGTTCGATGTTGCCGACACCGTAGACGGTATCACCGGCAACCCACTTGAATGGTACAGACGCGGCTATCGCGCGTGCGATCATTCTCGTCGCAAGCTTTGGTTTGGTCGCAAAGCCGACATCGGCAGGCACATATGTGGCTTCCAGACGATCTGGATCGTCGGTCCATTCCTTCGGAAGATACAACGCGCGATCGATGAACGCATGGCCATGACGCGAAACGTAGGCAGCGAAGACGCCGATCTGGCAGTTCGTGATCTTCCCTGCCGAACCAGTGTATTGCCGCGCCACTCCGCATGACGCTTTGCCCTGTTTGAGAAAACCGGTCTCGTCGATCACCAGCACCGCATCGTCATCCGCCAAATGCTCGATGACATAGTCGTGCACGATATCGCGCAGGGCATCAGCGTCCCAGTCTCCACGACCCAGAATCGCCTGCTGCCGCCATGGGCCGGGATCGCCAGCCGCCTCCGCGCGCATCCAACCGGTCTTGCGCTGCTCATCTCCGAGCAGACCTTCCAGGAATAGACCTGCATTCGCCGCAACACGCTCTTGCGTGAACAACGGACGTATCCGTTGCTTGATCTCTCGAAGCGACGCCGCCCACAACGCAAGCGTCTCCTCAACCGACGCAGCCCGCGCCCACGACATTCGAATCATGGTTGCCCATGGATTCAGAAGCCCGCAAAAAAAGCAACTGTAATGCTAAAGAACATCACGCATGCAGAGTGCCGAGCCGGAGCTGAAGGCGCTGATGCTGGCCAGCCTGGGCGGAGACGCAGCCGCGCATCGCACGCTGCTCGATCGGCTCAGCCGTCATCTGCGCGGATACTACAGGCGGCACCTCGTCCGGAGCGGGCGGGGCGCGGAGGAAGCGGAGGACCTGGTGCAGGAAGCCTTGCTTGCGATCCACCTGAAGAGGCATACCTTCGACGTCGAAACGCTGTTCACGCCATGGGTACACGCGGTCGCGCGCTACAAACTCGTCGACTACTTGCGGCGGAACCGGATTTCGCAGTCGGTCGTCCCGATCGACGACCATCGGGATCTGGTGGCGACGGGTGAGGAGGCCTCAATCGAGAGTACGCACGACCTGGGGCGGCTGCTCGGCAGATTGCCGGAAAAGACCCGCCGGACGATCGAAGCCGTGAAGCTCGAAGGCAAAACCGTGGCGGAAACTGCCGCGCGCTACCAAATGTCGGAATCGAACGTGAAGATCACCATCCACCGCGGGTTGAAGGCGCTGGCCGCCCTCATCGGCAGGGAAACGCGCGCATGAGAACGGAAGATCTGGTCGACGTCCTCGGGCGCAGCCACCAACCCGTCGACCGGGCGATCGTTAGACGCAGGTTCGTCATGGCCTTGCTGATCGGCGGCGCATTTGCCGTCTGCGTCGCAATCGCTTTGCTCGGAACGCGTCCCGACCTGGCGACGGCGCGTGCGGTGGGGTTCGTCGCCGTCAAGGTAGGGTTCGGCACCGCGATCTTCTCGCTGGCCGCGTTCTATCTGGTGCGGATCGCGCGGCCCGGAGGCGAGGGTCGAGTGTCCCTGTTCGTGATGGCGGCCCCGTTTCTGGCCACCGTCGCGCTCGCAGCGGCAGTGTTGGCGGGAGCTTCCCCCGCCCATTGGGACCGGATGGTGATGGGACAGGAGTGGGTCGAGTGCCTGGTGTCGATACCGCTCATCGCCGTCGCGCCGTTCGCGGCGGTGATCTGGGCCGCCCGCAGGGCGGCCCCCACGGACCTCGTCGGAGCCGGCGCGTTCGCCGGCCTCGTCGCCGGCAGTATCAGTGCGATGGCGTACGCGCTGCACTGCACCGACGACTCGCTGCCGTTCGTGACCGTCTGGTACGGCGGCACGATTGCCCTGTGCACACTTGCCGGCGCACTGTTGGGACCACGTCTGCTTCGCTGGTGAGCCAACGTTTCACGTCGGCGTGATGTTGTAACCGTCAGGGCAATTTCTACGAACTCCATTGGGAAGCGCACGTCGGGTGCGTGTTCGAAGAATGGAGCCGGACCATGAAGAAGTTCCTCGCGACTACGTCGCTTTTGCTGCCGCTCATTGCCGCTGCGGCCGCGGCGCACGCGGGCTCGACGATCACGGACAAGAGCTATTGGCCGAACGAGGCCAGGAACTCTCAGATACGGTCGAATCCGAGCGCAGCCTTCGCTTCGGACGTGTATACGCCGAACTCGTTGATGCCGACGAGGCCCGCGACTGGCAATGCTTGGCGTTATCAAGGCGGGCCGAAGGGCCGCTAGGCGGATAGCCCAAACCTAGGCGCCCCGTGGTTACCCAGCGTCGACAGGCAGCCACCGAAGACACAGCGATGTTTCGGCAGGCTGCTCTTTTGCCTCAAAGGCATTCCCCCGCTCTGGCGAGGCTCCCTGCCGACGAGAGGGCCACCTTTTTCAACCGGGAGCGCTGAAGTCAAAACGTTAGCGACAAACTGGGCGAGTCGGCCTTTCCTCTCGTGGACTGCTAATGGTGATGGTGATGATGCCATCCGCCGCCATGCCAACCGCCACCGAAGCCGAAGGTTACGACCGGTGCACCCGTAATCGTACGGAGCCCCATAATAGCCATAGCTTCCAAGTAAGGCCGATAATAGCCGTGGCGCCAATGCCGGTGCCCGTGGCGGTGGTGGCGCCAATAGTGCCGGTGTCCGGAGCTGAAGTCGGTCGACCGGGACGCTGGATTTACCCTCGCACGGCTTTCCGAAGCGGCCCCCGCGGCGAGGCTTGCTGCGGAACCTCCGAGGATGGCGGCTGCGCTTACGGCGAGGGCTATAGCTAGAAGTTTCATCGTTCTCACTCCCAATGTACGAAGTGAAACTGCAGTGGCGGTTGCGGTTCCGCCACGGATCGACTGTAGGGGAAACGGTCGCAATGCGCGTACGCGAGGCGACTGCGATTGGCGGATGTGGGCGAGCCAGGTCGAGGGCCGTCCCGTCCGAGAAAGCGATCCACCTGCGCGCTTCCGAGACCGACACCGATCCCGGCCGCGCGGGCGCCGACGTCTCATGGTCGGTTTGCAGCGCGAACCCTTCTCCGAATATCATCGAGGATGACGTTCCCTGCAGATGGAGAGTTCCTGAGACATAACGACGGGAAGGATGCAGACGGTCGCCGAATTTTTCTGGCGGTCGTGGAGCGGTTGCCGCCCCGTCGATTTCATCTTGGCCGCAGGAGGCGGAGTTGGGCAGAAAGTCGGGCCCCGAAGTAGGTGTTCGCCCTCAGAACTGCGCCCGCATCCGGACGCCGAAGATCGAAGCCGGACCGCGGTCGCGATTGTACGCCGGATTCACGACGAGCTGATAGTTCAAGGTCGCGCGCCAAGACCAGACCGGGAAGCTGTAGTAGCTTTCGATGATCTCCTCCGGACCCGGGTTGGGGAGGCGGCCGTCGCCCACGAGAATGCCGAGGCCTCCTGCATCCAGGTAGGTCCGGCGCGCTTGCGAAATTCCGTTGATCACGCCGGCCACGCCGAACGTGTCGTTCGGCCTGTTCCATGACGATCCGGACAGCGATAAGCCGGCCGCCGCCGTCGCGTCGATATCCGTAAACTCATACGATTCCCTGGAGCCATCGGCGATGCCGGCGCGAGCGAAGAAGCCCAGATCGGCTGTGATTTCCTGCTCCAGATTCACGCTGACGCCGGCCCGGCTTCGATAACGCCGGACCAGAGCGGTGTCGACCGGCGCGTTCGTCGCCTGCGCCAGCGCGACGGCGTCGTCGAAGCGCCCCATGCGGCCGCGCGACAGAAAGCCCGTGACGGCGACTTTGCCGGGCTTGCCCCAGATTTCGTGCCGATGCTCGATTTCTCCGACCCATTGGAATTGCGCAAAACCGGGGTCCAGCTCGGTGCTGTTCGGCACCTTGGAAAGATCGAACACGCCGCCGCGCATAGTCCAGGCGCCTTTGTACCACTCCACCGCAGCACCGTACGTGTAACCCCATGCATCGGCGGCGTAGTCGAAGGTGCCGGTGTCCACCACCGACCAGTTCATGAAATCTTTGCGGGGATCATGAGCGTACTTGTTCGTGTCGAACACGTCCGTGACCGCGAATTTCCCGACCGTCAGGACTATACGATCATTCGTCTGATTGCCGGCGAACTGGTTGATGTCGCCATCGACCTTCTTCGTTTCTCCTCCGAGACTAAATGTCTGACGGAAAAAGGCGCGGGGAATCCGGGCGTATGGCGCGGCGGCGCCGACCTTGTAGGCCTCGCCGCTCGGGAAGCCCGCGACGCCGAGGGTCGAACTCAGGCCGAAGCCCTGATCGATCTCCGGATTGATCCAGAATTCTCCGCCTTCCCAGGGCTTGATCCCGGCATAGAGCGTCACGTCCCAAGTCTCTCGGGTCTGGTTCGGCGCAAGGCTGTTCGGCCCTCTATAGGGCGAGCGGAATGGCGCCGCGTACTGCTGCAGATAGGTGGTTTGACCGTGCAGACTGAACCAATCGGTCTCAAGCGGTTTCAAGCCGTCCTGCAGCGCTTGACGCCCATCGTTACCGAAGCGGTAGTTGAACCCCAAGCGAGCGGTCTGGACGGCAAGATCCGAGGAGACCAGTTGCGTGCCTCCAGCGAGTGCTGTGTCCTTGGCGCCGAAGCCCGTGTAGAGGTATTCGAAGCGTGCGGACCAACCGTCCGAGAGCGCAACTTCGGCACCCGCACCCCAAGCAGTCCCGAGGCGTGTGAAGCTGGCTTTGTTACCGTCGGCGCCGTCGAGTGGTCCGAGCGTCGACTGGTCGCGGCTCCACGCGAAGCCGCCGGTCGCGTAGAACAGCCAAGAACGGGGCGCGTAGCCGATGCGCGCCCGCAGCGTCCCAGAGGTTAGGACGGCCTCCTTGAGCATCGCCGGGCCGCTGACGACAGCACCGCCTGAGATCGTATTCGGAAAGGTCACATCGGCTTCGAGGCCGACGACCACACGCGAAGGCAGCATGTAGTCGTAGCCGGCGCTGAGTCCGATCGCGTAGGAGCCAGTTCCCTTGAACGCATCGAAGGGGTTCGTCAGGTCGAAGGATCCGGAAGACTGGAGCGCCCCCGGTCCGGCAAACGAATACTGCGAGCTTCCGACAGCATAGGCGAAGTGGCTGCCGACAAAGGGCCCCGTCCAATCGACGGCCTGCGGATTGCGCGCCTTGCCAACGTCTGCCGACAGACCTTCGGCGGCGGGTCCGATCGCGAGCAATATGCCAAAAATGACCCTCTGCATTGTGCCGACCGCCCACCAGTCCTTCAAAGGGTATTCGGCACGGTATCGGCGGCTTGGCAACAGAAAGTTGTTGCGCCGGGTCACGCTGGCGTCATGGAGCAACCCTCCCGGCCCCCGGTGTCTCGGGAACGGCGCGCCGGATCGAAGGGCAGTAGATCCTGTGACGGTAGAGGCATGCTCAACGGTTCATCGGTTACTCGGCGACAGTCCGATGAAGAGTTCAAGAAGCTCGCGCGGCTGATGGGCGGCTTGCTCTGCAGGCCGAAGGTCCGTTTGCAACGCCAGCCGAAGCTGCGCCGCGCCGGAGCCGACGAGCACTGCTGCGCGAGAACGCGTTCGGGTGGGCATCAAAAGGTTCCCCACAGGTGCAAAGAACATTGTGATAGTCTCTCCCAGGAAATCCGCACCTTCGCCCGCATGATCACGTCGCTCATCGAGGAAGCGGAGGCGATCAGTTGGTACAAACAGCGAATGTCCGTCGAGAAGGACAAGGACGCCAAGGCGATCATGGCGAACGCGCAGAAGGAGGAGTTCAAGCACTTCGGCATGAACCTCGAATTCCTGCTGCGCAAGAACGCGGACTGGCGGGCCGAGCTCCAGGGCATCCTGTTCACGAAGGGTGACATCGTCGAGCGGGGCGAGGCGGCCGAAAAGAAGGTGGACTAGGCATGTCCCGGTGGGAGGCCCTCATGGAAGACAAGCGCAGACTGCGGCGAACACGCGTTTTGAAGGCCGGAATGATCTCGTTCGGGGGGGCGGCGATATCGTGCGCAGTGCGCAACCTGACGAAGTCCAGCGTCATGCTGGACGTCGCCAGCCCTCTCGGCGTCCCGAAGGAATTCACGCTGTTGATCTCGTCCGACGAGGTTCGCCACGAATGTCGGATCGTCTGGATTAAGGAAAGGCGTATCGGCGTCTCCTTCAAACTAAATGGAGAATCGTGAGGGTGCGGTCGACGCCGGTTGCAGGGAGGATCTCATGTCGCGTTTTGTCATAGCGTTGCTGATTTGCCTTACGACCTCTGACGCGATGGCGCGTGCTTCGGGCCAGGCTCAGGGCAGACTCGTGCCCTTGTCTTCCGGCCAGTACAGCCGGCTGTCGCCGGCCATCCGCTCCGCACTGGAGCTGGCGAAGCGCGCGTGCGGGGATGAATACATCACCGTGCGCAACGGGTTTCTGCGGTATCTGCAGGGAGGGACGGGAGAAGAATTCACAGCGGTGCACTTCGACCAGATCGGCTGCGGGAACAGAGCGGAAGTCTGTACGTCCAGCGGATGTCTCCACCGCGTTTTCGTTTCGAGGGCGGGGTCGCAGCGCGAGGTCTGGCGGGGAAACGTTTTCGAAATCGACATGTCGATCGTATCCGGCGTTCCATCCATCGAAGTGCACTGCGGCGGATACGACCATAGTTGCTGCAGACGGTTGATCTGGAACGGGAGCCGATTTCGTTGACCCCTGGAGGAGTGGATCGTAGAGCAATGACATCATCGATAATCGCGCACCGGCACTTCGGGGGCGCAGACCTCAGTTTTCGCAAGAAATTTCGGTTGTTCTTCACGGTGGCCATGGTCGTGCTGGCGCTCGGTTGCGTCAAGGTAGCCGTGCACTATTACGGCCTCGAAATCCTGGAGCTCAACAGCCTGCTGACCAGTGGCATTGGCGGCGCTATTTTCATCATCGGATTCCTGCTCTCCAGCGTGCTCGCCGACTACAAGGAGGCGGAGCGCATTCCGGCCGACATCCGGACCTCGATCGAGGCCATCGACGGCGACCTGGAGTCCTTCGCGTCGATCAACGCCGAGTTCGATCTGGCCGGATGCCGGCGGATTCTGCTGGCGACGATCGACAAGCTGCGGTCCGGACTGGGCCATGCGCGAGACCACAAGGATATCCCTGCCGTGCTCGCCGAGATCGGCAAGCTCACGACGATCTTCGGTCGGCTCGAATCGATGGGGATGACGGCCAATTTCGTCGTCCGCCTGCGCACGACGCAGGACGTGCTGCGCAGGTCGATGCTGCGCATCTACCAGATCCAGAGGGTCGAATTCGTTCCGTCGGTCCACGTGCTGGTCCAGACGCTGGTGTTCTCGATCGTCGCCATGATGCTGTTCCTGAAGACCGAAGGCGATCCGGCATCGGCCATCATGTTCGGGTTCATCTCATACATGTTCGTCTACGCGCTCTACCTCGTCCGCCTGCTCGAGCAGCCGTTCGCCAAGGGACACGGGTCCGTGGACGATGTCAGTTTCTTCCTGCTGGATGAGCTCGAGGCAAGCTTGCGCAGATCGCTGAACGAGTACGCCTCTTTGCATCCAGTCTCGAACCCAGGGAGTTGAAGTCACGCACGGTGGAGGCTCAGCGGGAACTGCAGCCGCGCAGCACGCGGGAAGGTTGGGATGGGCACTCGGCCTGACGGCGACGTACATGGTGGCGGAGGTCGTCGGCGGCCTGGTCACGGGCAGTCTGGCGCTCCTGGCCGACGCCGCCCACATGCTCACCGACGTCGGCGGCCTGGCGCTCGCGCTGATGGCGATCCGCTTCGCGGCGCGCGAGGCGACGCCGCAGCGGACCCACGGATACCTTCGGATGAAGGTGCTGTCCGCGCTTACCAATGCGGTCGTGCTGCTGCTGCTGACGGTCTACATTCTGTACGAGGCCTATCAGCGTTTCGTGTCCCCGCCTGAAGTCCTGAGTGGCCCGATGCTGATCGTGGCGGCGATCGGCCTTGTGGTCAACCTCACCAGCATGCGCCTCCTGGCGGGCGGGTCATCAGAAAGCCTCAACGTGAAGGGCGCCTATTTCGAGGTGCTGAGCGACATGCTCGGCTCGATCGGTGTGATCGGCGCCGCACTTCTCATGATGTGGAAGGGCTGGCGGCTTGCCGATCCGATCATAGGTGCCGGCATCGGCCTGTTCATCGTACCGCGGACCTGGGGGCTGCTCAAGCAGGTCATGCACATCTTGATGGAGGGCACGCCGCCGAACGTCGACGTGAGCGCGCTTGAGCAAAAACTAACGGCGATCCCAGGCGTAACTGCCGTCCATGATCTCCACGTTTGGACCGTAACGTCCGGCTTCGATGCCATGAGCTGTCATCTGATCGTTGCGGACATGTCGATGGGTCGCGAGGCGCTGCGGGAGGCCCGCCGCGTGATGAAGGACGACTTCGCGATAGACCACGTCACGATCCAAGTCGAGGACGACGCGCTGCGGGCCGAAGAGGCGCTTCTGCATGTTTAGCGTCGGTAACAGAGCGGGGCACCGCCAATGGTGAACATGGACAGGCCGGCGCCCTCGCTCCTGACAAGGTCGTCTAGGTCGACAGAGGAAGAAGCCCTCAAAGCAGCATTTGCGACAAACGATATGCGGCGTATCTGCAAAGTGATTGATGCGGCCGTGCTTGGAAACGGAATTTCCGAGGTTGCTCAAGAACCGAAGGTCGACCGAACAACCATCTATCGCGCATTTCGCCGCGAAAACGGACCGGCGCTGGATACGATGATCAGAGTTTTGCAAGTTCTGGAATTGCGTCTGATCGTGGAAGTCAAAGCGAAACCCATTACGGAGGGTGCGTGGAGGCGAGGGCAGGATATCCTTCGTCGTGACGGGCGCGCCGTTCCTCGGCGCCGTCGTGTGCGCGGCGGCCGTTTTGGCGGGAACTCCCGCCACCCATTGGGACCGAAGGGTACTGCGAGACGAGTGGGTCGAATGCCTTGTATCGATACCTGTGATCGCCATCGTGCCGTTTTCGGTCGTGATCCGGGCCGCCCGCAGGGCCGCCCCCACCGACCTCGTCCGAGCCGGCGCATTCGCCGGCCTCGTCGCCGGCAGTATCAGCGCGATGGCCTACGCGCTGCATTGCACCGACGACTCGCTGGCGTTCGTGACCGCTGAGGCAATATCGGCCGATACCAAGGTGGGCCAAAAGGGAGGTAACCTGCTGGACAGAAGCCAGGCATCGGGAATTATTTAGGTCGGGCGCGACGCCTCGGCAGGCCGTTGGGCGAGGCGGACGGCGATGCCTTTGCGCGTAGCCGCCGGTGTTGCTCGGGACGGATCCATAATCTCCCGCCCGAGATCGAAACGGCGAGAACCCCGGCGACGATACCTACGGCCAACGGGGATGGAGATCGTCGATCACGTAGGCATGCGTGTGCCCCACTTCGCCACGAAGGTGTGGATGTCCGGACGGGAGATCCGGATGTTCGTGCGGCACCGCTACCGGATCCTCCGTCGGCCAGAGGCGCTGCGCGAGGATGAGGCCGGCGAAGGTTATCGCGGCTAGGACGAGCAGCGTCGGAGCGATGCCAGCCGACGACCCCATCCAGCCGGCTAACGGGTAGGTGAGGAGCCAGCACGCGTGGGAGAGGGCGAACTGGGCGGCGAACACCGCGGGACGGTCCGCTGCGCGAGCGGATCGCCGCAGCAGACGGCCGGAGGGCGTCATCACTGCCGAATAGGCGATGCCCAATAT
>Ga0307492_10000833_pt1 | contig 12960 bp, 11 predicted proteins | sample SI3LmetaG_FD_202365 | JGI IMG/M metagenome (GOLD analysis project Ga0307492, IMG submission 202365) | Sea-ice brine microbial communities from Beaufort Sea near Barrow, Alaska, United States - SI3L | ecosystem: Environmental > Aquatic > Marine > Coastal | place: USA: Alaska | collected 2017-05-06
GGGGGGGGGCCCCGGGCGGGGGGGCCCACGGGGCGCGCCGGCTGGGGGCCCCCCCCCCCACGCCGCCCCGCGCCGAAAGCCGCCCGCTGCGCAGCAGTCGCCTGGAGAGGCCCGCCGGACGTCGTCGCTTGCTTGCGCCTAGCTTCAGCTAGGCGACTGCGCTGCGCTCCTGGCCGGCGGGCCTCTCCAGGCGATCCCGGCCCCATTGCCAGTTATGGATCTGGACCCTAGCGCGGCGCGCATGGCGGAACCCGACCCCGCGCTCGCGCCGCCGAGGCGCACCGGCACCATCTCGCGCACGAGGATGGCGCTGCTGTTCATGGTGATGCTGACCACCGCCGCGGGCAACACCGCGATGCAGTCCGTGATGCCATCCATCGGCACCGAGCTCGACGTCGCCGACGTGTGGATCAGCCTCGCCTACACCTGGTCGGCGCTGCTGTGGGTCATCTGCGCCCCGCTATGGGCGCGCCGCTCCGACCGGCGCGGGCGCAAGGCGATGATGGCGCTGGGGCTGATCGGTTTCATCCTCTCGTTCGGTCTGTGCGGCGCGGTGCTGGTCGCGGGGCTCGAAGGGCTGATCGGGGCAACCGCCACCCTCGCGCTCTTCGCCGTCGCGCGCGGCCTTTACGGCGGCTTCGGCTCGGCCGCGCCGCCGGCGGTGCAGGCCTATGTCGCCAGCCGGACCCCGCGTGCCGAACGCACCAAGGCGCTCGCGCTCGTCGCCTCCAGCTTCGGGCTTGGGACCGTGATCGGCCCGGCGATCGCGCCGCTGCTGATCCTTCCTGGCGCGGCCGGGCTGGTCGGGCCGTTCTTCGCCTTTGCCGGCTTCGGGATCGCGGTGCTCGTCGCGCTGCGGCTACGCCTCCCCGACGACGATCCGAGCTACGCCGCGCGCGGCGAGGTCGCCACCGCGCCCTTCGGCGCCAGCGCGGGAGGCACGCCGGGCGCGCCCGAGGCGGACGGGCTGACGAGCGACATTCCCGATCTGCATTGGCGCGACCGGCGGCTGCGCCCCTGGCTCGTCGCCGGGCTGCTTGGGGGACAGGCGCAGGCGGCATTGCTCGGTCTTGCCGGCTTTTTTGTGCTCGACCGCCTGGGCTTGCGGGGCGACCCCGCCGCGGGCGCAGGGCCGGTCGGTACGGTGCTCATGGCGGGCGCGGGCGCGACGCTGCTGGCGCAATGGGGCCTGATTCCCAACCTCAACCTCGGCCCGCGCACCTCCGTGCTGTGGGGCATGGCGCTAGCGCTGGTGGGGACCACCTTCTTCGCGTTGGGACAGAATCTCCATTCCATCGCGCTGGGCTTCGCCATCGCTTCGCTCGGGTTCGGGCTCTACCGCCCCGGCTTCACCGCGGGCGCCAGCCTGGCGGTATCCCGGGCCGAGCAGGGGCAGGTGAGCGGCATCGTCGCCGCCTTGAACGGCGCGGCCTATATCTTCGCCCCCGCGCTCGGCGTGTGGCTTTACAACCATCACGAGACGATCGGTTTCGCCGCGATCGGCGGGCTATGCGCCGCCGTGCTGGGCTGGGGCTGGCGCGCGCTCGAGAGCGACGCGGTGCCCGAAGCCGAGCGGCGAAGCTAGAGGATTTCCTCGACCCGCTCCTGCGGCCGGCACAGCCGCACGCCCTTGCCGGTCTCGACCAGCGGCCGCTCGATCAGCCGCGGATCGGCCGCCATCGCATCGAGCACCTCGTCGGCGGTCGCCCCCGGCAGGCCGCGCTCTTCGGCATCGGTGCCGCGCAACCGCAGGCCCTCGTTCGGCGTCATCCCCGCGTCGCGATAGAGCTGCGCGAGCTTGGCGCGGCCCGGCGGGTGCCTGAGATATTCGATTATCTCGACTTCCGCGCCGCGCTCCTCGAGCAAGGCCAGCGTCTTGCGCGAGGTGCCGCAGCCGGGATTGTGCCAGATCGTCGCCTTCATCGCCTGCTCTCCGTCCTCCCGAGCGCCGGGACCGCGCGGGCGGCGTCCTCGACGCCGATGCCCGGCGCTGGCGCCGCGGCGATCAGCTCCTCGCGCCGCGCCACCCGCCCGGCGCGCTCGATCGCCCGGACCAGCCGGGGATAGACCCCGCAGCGGCAGAGGTTGGGAATCGCCGCCTTGATCTCCTCCTCGCCCGGCGCGAAATTGCGCGCCAGCAGCGCCGCGGCCGCGATGGCGATGCCGGGGGTGCAGAAGCCGCACTGGATCGCCTGCTCGGCCACCAGCGCCTGCTGCACCGGGTGCGAACGGTCACGGCTAAGTCCCTCGATCGTCACGACATTCCGTCCCTCGGCCTCGCCGATGGTGACGAGGCAACTGCGCAGCGCGGCGCCGTCGACCATGACCATGCAGGCCCCGCAATCGCCCACGCCGCAACCATATTTGGTGCCCGTGAGATTGGCCGCGTCGCGCAGCGCCCACAGCAATGGCGTGGCGGGATCGAGCGCGAACTCGACCGGCCGCTCGTTGACGGTCATTCGCGGCATATCGGCATCGTCCGGTTATGCTTCGGGTCTACGTCGGGTTTGCTCTGGGCGTCTATAGACGCTTCATTGTTGCCAGCTCGGGTCCAGCTTGGTGACCTTGCGCTTCCAGGCCTCGAAGTCGAACAGCCCCGCCCCGCCCTGCGACTGCATCACCGAAAGGTCGCGCTGGTGGACGTCCACCACATCCTGGGACACCGTCACGGGCTTGCCCATCGCCAGCGTTGCCACCTGGATCTCGCAGGCGCGCTGCAGGCTCCACATCGTGAGGAAAATTTCGGGAATGGTGCGCCCCATCACCACGGGCCCGTGGTTCTTCAGCATCAGCACCCGCTTGTTGCCGAGGTTCCGGACCAGCCGCTCGCCTTCCTCGGGGCGCACGGTAACGCCCTCGAAATCGTGGTAGCCGATCTGGTCCTGGAAGCTGCAGGCATAGAAATTGGTCGGCAGCAGCCCGCCTTCGTGGCTGCACACCGCCATGGCGGCGGTGGTGTGGACATGGCAGATCGCCGCGGCGCGCTCGCCCAGCACCTTGTGGAAATAGGCGTGCTGGGTGAACCCGGCCTTGTTCACCATATAGGGCGAGCCGCCGACATTGTTGCCCTCGACATCGATCTTGACGAGGTTCGACGCGGTCACCTCGTCATACATCAGGCCGAAGGGGTTGATGAGGAAAGTGTCCGCCTCGCCCGGCACCGCCACCGAGATGTGGTTGTAGATGCTCTCGCCCCAGCCGAGATGGTCGAAGATCCGGTAGCAGGCGGCGAGATCGAGCCGCGCCTGCCATTCGGCATCGCTGCATTCGTAGTTGAGGTTCGCGTGCTTCGCCTGCGTCGCCATCGAGTCTCTCCTGCCGCAAGGGCCCACTATCGCATAGCTCGCCGCGGCGAGGCAAGCCCAGCGCGGAACGCGCGATGCCAAACGATTTGGTAACCATCCTCGGGCATAGCGGGCGCCAAGTAACAGGGGCGCGCAAGCGACATGGACGAACTGCTGGCGGATTTCGTCGCCGAAACCCGGGAAATGCTGGAAGCGGTCGGCGGCGAGCTGGTCGCCTGGGAAGCCGAGCCATCCGACGGCGCGCGGCTCGACGCGATTTTCCGATTCGTCCACACGGTCAAGGGCAACTGCGGCTTCTTCGATTTTCCGCGCCTCGAGCACTTGAGCCACGCGGCCGAGGATGCGCTGGCCGAATGCCGCGCCGGACGGCGCGAACCCGACCGGGCGCTGGTGACCGCGGTCCTCGCCGTCATCGACCGCATCGGCGAGATGGCGAATGCCATCGACGCCGGCGAAGACTTCCCCGAGGGCGGCGACGACGTGCTGATCGCCGCGCTGGTACCGGGCGCGGGCGACGAGGCGATGGAGCTGGTCGCCGCCGACGCGGCCACTTCCTGTGCCGCCGACGATTCCGGCGAAGGGCAAGCGGCGAAAGCCGGAAAGGCCTCGCTCCAGCGCACGATAAGGCTTCCGGTCAGTCTTCTCGACGAGGTCATGAAGGGCGTCTCCGACATGGTGCTGGCGCGCAACGATCTCGCGCGGCGCCTGCGCGAGGCGGGCGAGCAGCCCGCCATCGACGGCCCCTTCGAACGCCTCAGCGCGATCCTCGCCGATGTCCGCACCGCGATCACCCGGATGCGGATGCAGCGGCTCGAGGTGCTGTTCGGCTCGCTCCCGCGGCTCGTGCGCGACCTTTCGGCCGAACTCGGCAAGCAGGTGATGGTCGATTTCGAGGGCGGCGACGTCGAGCTCGACCGCGAGATGATCGAGATGGTGCGCGATCCGCTCACCCACATCATCCGCAACGCCATCGACCACGGGGTCGAATCGCCCGCCGACCGGCTCAAGGCCGGCAAGCGCGAGATCGGCCTGCTGCGCTTTGCCGCGCGCCAATCGGGCAACCGCATCAGCCTGGTCATCACCGACGACGGGCGGGGGGTCAACGGCGACCGGCTCGCGGCCAAGGCGGTGTCGGCAGGGCTCTACAGCGAAGCCGAGGTCGCCCGCATGAGCGAGCGCCAGAAGCTGATGCTGATGTTCGAGCCCGGTCTTTCGACCGCCGATTCGGTCAGCTCGGTATCGGGCCGCGGCGTGGGCATGGACGTGGTGCGCTCCAACATCGAGAAGGTCGGCGGCTCGATCGACGTCTCGAGCAAGCCGGGCGAGGGCACCTCGTTCCACCTTCAGCTCCCGCTGACGCTGTCGATCATCGCCGCGCTGACCGTCGAGGTCGAGGGCGAGCTCTACGCCATTCCGCGCAGCTTCATCGAGGAAGTCGCCTTCGCCAACCTCCAGGGCATCGAGTTCGCGCGCGTGGGCGAGCGCCAGCTGATCACTTTTCGCGACCGCCGGGTTCCCTGCGTGGCGCTGGCCGATGTCTTCGGCCTCACCGACCCGCGCCGCATCGCCTGGGGCAGCAAGACCCTGGTCCTGCTGCGCCTCGCCAGCGACGAAATCTTCGCGCTCGGCGTCGACCGGGTGCACGACCACGAGGATGTGGTGGTCAAGCCGATCGCCCCGGCGATCATGGACACCAGGCTCTATGGCGGCACCACGCTGCTCGATGACGGGCGGCCGATCCTGCTGCTCGACATTCCCAGCATCGCGGCGCAGAGCGGCCTCAACAGCGAAGTCAAGAACCGCGTGGCACGGGCCGACGCCGATGCCGCCCGTACGGAAACCGCGGTCGCGGTGCCGGTGATGCTGTTCCTGGGTCTCGACGGGCGCAAGCGCGCGATCCGCCTGGAGACCGTGCGCCGCATCGACACCATCCAGCGCGAGGCCATCGACATCGAGGGCGCCCGCGCCCAGGTCGTGGTCGGCAGCGACATCTTCGCGCTCGCCGGGCACGAGTTCGGCGCCTTGCCCGAAGGCCGCTGCCGCCTGCTCCGCCTGTCCGACGGCGACAGCGAACTGGCCTATATCGTGCGCGAAGTGGTCGATGCGAGCGCGATGACCGAAGACCTGGTGCCGGTCGCGGACGACCCCGCGATCGAGGGCGTCACCCTGATCGAGGGCGAGCTGGTGCCGCTGCTCGACGGTCACCGCCTGTTCGCGCGCAGCCCCGCGATGTCACGCGGCGGCGCGGCGCCGATCTGCCGCGTCCCCGAGGGAAGCGAGTGGTCGCGCACCATCCTCGAGCCGCTCGTGCGGGCGGCCGGCTACACGGTGACCAGCGACAGCGGGGTGGATGCCGACGTCGCGATCGTGATGGGCGACGGCGAGGCAGGTGAAGAGATCGGGGCGCGCGCCACCATCCGCCTCAGCGCCGACCCCGAGGGCGATGGCGACGCCATCTACCGTTACGACCGCGAGGCGCTGCTCGGCGCGCTTCGCCAAGCCACCCGCGGGAGGGCCGGATGACCCAGTTGCTGCTCATGTGCCTGATCGCGGGTCGCCGCGCCGCGATCCCGACGGACCGCGTTTTGTCGGTGATCGAGATCGACGCGGTCACGCCGATCCCAGCCACGCCCGATTTCATCGTCGGCCTGACCGCCCTGCGCAGCCAGGCGCTGACGGTGATCGACTGCCGCGTCTCGCTGGGCTTCCCTGCCAGCGAACGCGTGGCCGGCAACCGCGCCGCCGTGATCGAACACGAAGGCCATCGCTACGCCTTGCTGGTGGACGAAGCCTTCGACGTCGCCGAGGCGCTGACCGCCCCGGTACCGGTGCCGGGCGGCTTTGGCGAGGGCTGGCGCCACGCCGCCAGCGGCATGATCGAGACCGAGAGCGGCCCCGCGCTGCTCGTCGATGTCGAGCAGCTCGTTCTCGGGCCGCGGCCCGCGGAAGCAGCTTAAGCCTATAGTTACCGCTGGCGGGTAGACTGGCCGGCGACGCAGATACGAAAAGGGCGCGCAAGCGATGAAAACCTGTCTCATCATCGACGATTCGCGGGTGATCCGCAAAGTCTCGCGGCACATCCTCGAAACGCTCGGCTTCGAGGTCGAGGAGGCCGAGAACGGCCAGCAGGGACTCGATCGGTGCGAAGCGGCGATGCCCGACGCGATCCTGCTCGACTGGAACATGCCGGTGATGACCGGAATCGAATTCATCACCAAGCTGCGCCAGCGCGAAGGCGGCGACAAACCGAAGGTCGTGTTCTGCACCACCGAGAACGACGTCGCGCACATCCGCGAGGCGATCAGCGCCGGGGCCGACGAATATGTGATGAAGCCGTTCGATCACGAGACGCTCCAGATCAAGCTTCAACTCGTCGGCATGGCCTGAGGGTCGGCATCCGATGGCCGCCGTGCTCCGAACCGACCGGGCCCAGCCCGGTGCGGGGTCGATACCCGCGCACAAACCGGACCCGGGCAGCGTCCGGGTGATGGTGATCGACGATTCGCTGACCGTGCGCACGGTGTTTTCGCGGATGATCGACCGCGAGGCCGATCTGGCGGTGGTGGCGCAGGCCGGGACCGCCGAGCAGGCGCTGATGGTGCTGCGTTCGACCAAGGTCGATGTGGTGCTGCTCGATCTCGAAATGCCCGGCATGGGCGGCCTCGAAGCGCTCCCGCAAATCCTCGAGACCGGCGGCGGCGCGCAGGTACTGGTGGTGTCCTCGCTGACCGCCGACGGCGCCGAAGCCACCGTGTCGGCGCTGCGGACGGGCGCCGCCGACACCATGCTGAAGCCCCGTCCCGGCGGCTTCAACGAAGACTATCGCGGCAATCTGCTGGGAAAGATTCGCGCGCTCGGTGGCAAGGCGCCCCCTTCCCAGGCGGCGGAGTCACGCGCACCGGCCGCCGCCCGCCAAGGCAAGCCGAAAACGCCCAAGGTTCTCGCCATCGGCGCCTCGACCGGCGGGATTCACGCGCTCAACCTGTTCCTGCGGCGCTTGCCCGCGAGCTTCGATCTGCCGATCCTGATCACCCAGCATCTGCCCGAGAGCTTTATCCCGGTGTTCGCCCGCCAGATGGAAACCGCGGCGGGCCGCAAGGCGGTGCTTGCCGACGAGGGTGTGCCGATCAAGGCCCGGCGCATCGTCATCGCGCCGGGACACGGACACATGATCGTGCGCCGCGGCGGCGGCGAGATCGTCACCGGTCTCGCCCATCATCCCGTCAGGAGCGGTTGCCGCCCCTCGGTCGATCCCATGTTCGAGACCCTCGCCGAGGTCTATGACGGCCATGTCGCCGCGGTGCTGCTTTCGGGCATGGGCCGCGACGGCACCGACGGCGCCGAGCGGATCGCCGCTGCCGGCGGCGGCATCTACGCCCAGGACGAGGCGACCTGCGCCGTCTGGGGCATGCCCCGCGCGGTCGCCGAGCGCGGTATCGCCTGGGCGGTCTGCCCCCCGGAAGAACTCGCCGACCGGGTCGCCGCCTCCGCCGCCGTCACGGGAGGCCAGTCGTGGCGCTGAGCGACGCTTCCCATCGCATCGTCGCCGATCTGCTGCAGAGCCGCACCGGACAGGAACTCACCGAATCGCGGCTCTGGCGGCTGCCCTCGGCGCTGTCGGCGATCTTCCGCGAACGCGGGATCAGCAATGTCGACCAACTCGTCTGCCTGCTCGCCAATCCGGGCGAGCAGCAGCTGGCGAGCGAGGTCGTCGAGGCGCTGCTCAACAACGAAACCTATTTCTTCCGCGACCACGCCTATTTCGCGACGCTGGCGCATCAGGTCCTTCCCGAGCTGGCGCGCGAGCGCGCGGCGACGCGGCGGCTCAGCATCTGGTCGGCGGGTTGCTCCACCGGGCAGGAGGTGCTGTCGCTGGCGATGATGTTCGCCGAGCAGCCGGCGCGCTGGGCGGGATGGCAGATCGACATCCTGGGCAGCGACATCTCGAGCAAGGCGATCGCGACCGCGCGCGCCGGACTCTACACCCAGTTCGAGATCCAGCGCGGCATCAGCGTGGCGCAGATGCTCAATTTCTTCTCCGAAACCAGCGGCGGCTGGCAGGCGAACGACCGGATCCGCTCGCTGACGCGCTTTCAGCAGCACAATGTCCTCGACGCGGCCCCGTCGCCCGCCCGTTTCGACCTCGTGATGTGCCGCAATGTGCTGCTCTATTTCGATGTCGCCACGCGCCAGCGCGTGTTCGATCGCCTGTTCGGAGCGCTCGCTCCCGATGGCTGGCTGATGCTTGGCGCGGGCGAAACCGTGGTCGGGCAGACCGAGCGCTTCGAGCCCGCCGCCTGCGGATCGGCGCTCTACCGGCGCAGCGGCAACGCGGAGGCCAGCGCGGCACGGCCTTCCGCGACGGGCCACACGTCCCCGCAGATGGAGCGCGCGCACAAGCGTGCGTAGCAGAGTAAACCGCCGCTTTACCTTTCCTTAGCGGGTGCTCGCTATCGAACATCCAGGTCGCGAACACAGCACGTGCATCAAGGGGGCAATGTGGCATCGTCGGATTATGCCGGGGGAAGTTCGGCCCGCACGATGGTGCTGGGACCGGCGGCGATCCTTTCGGCGATCTTCGTGCTGACGCTGACCGCCGGCTATTACGTGGCGGGGCGCACCGGCTCCGCGCCCCATGCCATCGTCCTGGGCGGCGCCTCTTTCGCCGCCGCGGTGATCCTGCTGGTCCGATCGGGCCTGCGCCAGGTATCGCGGCTCGAGCGGCTCGGCGTTACCGATGCCCTGACCGGCCTTCCCAATCGCCATGCGCTCCATCACGATTTCAAGCGCCTGGCGCGCGGCGAGGAGGAAATGGCAATCGCGCTTATCGACCTCGACGGATTCATGCTCGTCAACGAGCATTACGGGCATTCCATCGGCGATCGCGCGATCCGGGAGAGCGGGGCGATCTTCCTCACCATCTGCGGCGAGGAGGCGAGCGTCTACCGGCTGGGAGGCGACGAGTTCGCGTTGCTGAAGTCCGGTCCGCTCGCCGCGACACTTCTCGAGGGGCTGTGCCGCAAGATCGTCGAGCGCATGATGCGCCCGGTCAAGGTGGACGAGCGCCGGCTGACGCTGGGCGCGAGCGTGGGCCTGGCGCGGCGCTCCGCGGGCGAGGACGTGAGTTCGTCGGAGCTGCTGCGCCGCGGCGATGTCGCCATGTATTCCTCCAAGCGCGGCGGCAAGGCGCGCTGCACCTGGTACAGCCCCGAATTCGATCGCAGCCGGGAAGTCGCGCGCGAACTCGACGACGAGCTTCGCCAGGGCATCGTCAATGACGAGTTCTGCCTCCACTACCAGCCGCTGGTCGATTGCAACACGCGCGAGATCGTCGCGGTCGAAGCGCTGATCCGATGGGAGCGGCCCGACGGCAAGAAGATCGGCCCCAATGTGTTCATTCCGGTGGCGGAAGAATCGGGCCTGATCAATCCGCTCGGCCTGTGGGTCCTGCGCCGCGCCTGCCGCGACGCGACGGCCTGGGCCGAGATCAAGCTGTCGGTCAATCTGTCGGCCGCGCAGCTGCGCAACCCCGAGTTTCCGATCCAGCTGGGCCATATCCTCGAGGAAACCGGCTTCGATCCCGAGCGGCTCGAGCTGGAGATCACCGAGACCTGCCTGGTGCTCGATCCGGTGGTCGCCGAGCGCAGCCTGGCGGTGATCCGGGGCTTCGGAGTCAACGTGGTGCTCGACGATTTCGGCACCGGCTACGCGAGCTTCGGTTTCCTGCGCCAGTTCCGCTTCGAGAAGCTGAAACTCGACCGCAGCCTTGTCGTGGAAGCCGGCGAGGACGACGGGAGCCGGGCGGTGATGCTCTCGTCGATCACGGTCGCGCGCGCCATGAACATGGGCGTGACCGCCGAGGGCGTCGAAACCGAGGAGCAGGCCGAAATGGTCCGCGCCGCCGGATGCGACCAGATTCAGGGCTGGCTCTATTTCAAGGCCATGCCGGCGAGCGAGATCGCGCAGCATCTTGCGCGCAAGACCATTCCCGCCGCCGGTCGTCCCGATCTGCCGGCCGATTCGGAACTTCCAGGATCCAAAGTAGCATGACCGCGACTGCCATGACTTTCCCTCCGCGATCGCAAGCCGATTCGGAGGCTACGGCGACGAGCGCACTCTCGGCGAGTCTGCGCGCGTGGCTGGCCGCCATGCCGATCGGGGCGAAACTGCGCCTCGCTTCGCTGTGCAACATCGCCGCGGTCGCTCTGATGCTCGCGTCCATAGCGATCGGCGGCAAGATCGCGCTCGATCTGCGCGCACAACGCATGGCCGTCTCGGAGTCGATCGTTGCCTCGGCTCAACTGGCGCGCTCGGTCGAAACCGCGCGGCTGGACAGTCAGCGTCTCGCCCTCGGTTCCGCAAGGATCGGCTCGCAGGCATTCGTCGACGAACTGGCTATCGCCGAGAGGTATCTAGCCGAACTGAACGGACTGGCTGGCAGAGATGACCCTGAGAGAATGAAGCAGATCGCGGCTCTTCGAAGCGCGCTCGGCGATTTCGAAGCGATGATCGCCCGGCTGTCGAAAGGGAGCGGCGGTCGAAACGCCAGAGAGGGAAATACGCGCGCCGCCGACGCAGTGTACGAATCCGGTGAAAAGCTGTCGGCGCTCACCGCACGCCTCGACATCGAGCTCAACGATCGCGGCGCCGCCATCGACACCTTGTCCTCGAGGCGGATTGTCGCCCTGTTCGGCGCTTTCGTGGCGATCGCGGTGCTGTCCATAGCCTTGATCCTCTTCAGCGCGCGTTATCTGGCCCGCGATATCTCGACGGCGCTCGCGGGGTTGACCGGCGCGGCCCGCGCGATTGCGCGCGGCGACCAGGGCACCACCGTTCCCGGACTAGACCGCGCGGACGAGATCGGCGAGCTTGCGAAGGCAATCGAAACGGCCCGCGAAGGCGCGGAGCACATCCAGCAGATGTCGCTCGAACGGCGTGCTCTGCGAGAAGAGCGCGAAGGAGCGCTTCTCCGACTCGCCGAGCATTTCGAGCGCACGGTGGGCGACGTAGTCGGCGGGGTCGCGGCGGCGTCGAGCCAGCTGCAATCGACCGCGAGCGCGATGGCGGCGGCGGCCGAGCAGGCGTCGGCGCAATCGGGCATGGTCGCCTCCTCGATGGACCGCGCCCATGCCGACGCCACCATCTCCGCGCTCGCCGCCAGCGCCGATCAGGTCGGCCAGATCGTCGAGCTGATCAGCTCGATCGCCCAGCGCACCAATCTGCTCGCCCTCAATGCCTCGATCGAGGCCGCGCGCGGCGGCGAGGCCGGGCGCGGCTTCGCGGTGGTCGCCTCCGAGGTCAAGGAACTGGCCACCCAGACCAGCCGCGCCACCGAGGAGATCGCCGACCAGATCCGCGCGATGCAGGAATCGACCGGCGCCAGCGTCACCGCGCTCCGCTCGATCGGCGAGCAGATCAAGAGCCTCGAGACCACCGCCATCTCGATCGCCAGCGCGGTCGATCAGCAGTCGGTCGCGGGGCAGGACCTCGCCCGCTCGATCGATCTCGCCGCGCGCAGCTCGGACGAGGTCGCCAGCAACATCGTCCAGGTCCGCGAAGCCTCCACCAGCACCGGTTCCGCCGCCAGCCAGGTCCTCACCAGCGCCACCGAACTCGAAGGCCAGGCCGCCACGCTGCGCCGTCAGGTGGACGAATTCCTGAGGCACGTGCGCGCCTCTTAACCCTATTTCAAACACCCCGCCCCTATGGTGAACGCTCAGTTATCGGGGAACGCACGTCCATGAACGCGCCGGCAAAGATCATCAACGAGGACCTCAGCGCGGAAATCGCCGCCGTCGATGGTGTAGAGGCGACAAGCTCGGGTTCGCGCTATGTGCTGGCCCGCTGGTTCAATCGCAAGCCCCTGCCCGACAAGGTGCTCTGGGCGAGCGGGGCGGCGCTGATCGGCATCGCCGGAACCGCGGCCTGCGCCGCGCTCGGCTTCGCCTATCCCGGCGCCCAATCCGCATTGACGCTTCCGCTGCTGACCTTCTCGGCCGCGGGCTTCCTCTGCAACCTGCTCTGGAGCCGGCGCATTCTCGTCGATACCGTCGCTCCTCTGCAAGAGATCAGCGGAGAGATGGAGCGGCTGGCCAAGGGCGAGCGGAACATTCGCGTCACCCATGTCGACCGCGTCGACGAAATCGGCGACCTCGCCCGCTCGCTGCGGGTCTTCGCCATGTCCGGGCACAAGCTCGACGAGCTGTTCAACGATCGCAAGGAGGCCGCCGAGCAGCGCAGGCAGGCCCTGCTGACGATCGCGAGCAATTTCGAGGCCTCGATCGGCGATATAGTCGGCGGGGTCGCGGCGGCGTCGAGCCAGCTGCAATCGACCGCGAGCGCGATGGCGGCGGCGGCCGAGCAGGCGTCGGCGCAATCGGGCATGGTCGCCTCCTCGATGGACCGCGCCTCCTCGGGCGTCACCGCCGCGGCGGCCGCCTCCGACGAGTTCGCGATGTCGATCGGCGAGATCAGCCGCCAGGCCACCAGCTCCGCCGAGCTCGCGCGCCGCGCCACCGATGCCGCCACCCATGCCGACGCCACCATCTCCGCGCTCGCCGCCAGCGCCGATCAGGTCGGCCAGATCGTCGAGCTGATCAGCTCGATCGCCCAGCGCACCAATCTGCTCGCCCTCAATGCCTCGATCGAGGCATTG
>Ga0307492_10000834_pt1 | contig 12958 bp, 9 predicted proteins | sample SI3LmetaG_FD_202365 | JGI IMG/M metagenome (GOLD analysis project Ga0307492, IMG submission 202365) | Sea-ice brine microbial communities from Beaufort Sea near Barrow, Alaska, United States - SI3L | ecosystem: Environmental > Aquatic > Marine > Coastal | place: USA: Alaska | collected 2017-05-06
TATATAATTAAATAACCTAAAAAAAAATATATAAGGCATTTAACTTATTTTAATTGTTAAAAACATTTTTACAGGATATATATTAAAGGTGACTCAGGGTCTTTAGTAATAATACGGACTTAATAATTAAACGTTGCCACATAATAAATATATAAAAAATTACTTAAATGACTATGGAGAGCATATAAATGAAAACACAAATATCCAGACTGGCAAAAAACATACGATTTGTCATAGCCGCTTCTGCAACTGCCGGTGTTGTATCGGTAACTCCAGTAATTGCACAAGAAACAACAGTTGATGCTGAAGTAGAAAAAATTGCGGTGATTGGCTCACGTGGTGCACCACGCTCAATTGCCGACTCACCCGTACCTATCGATATAATAGGCGGAGACGAATTAGGTAAATCAGGTTCTGCAGACATGTTAGATCTTTTGGTCAGCACCGTTCCGTCATTTGCAGCGCGCGCCCAGCCAATCAGTGATGCCGCTACGTTGATACGTCCCGTAAATTTAAGAGGTTTATCCTCAGACAGCACCTTAGTCTTGGTTAATGGAAAACGTCGTCATAGAGCCTCTGTTATTGCCTTCCAAGGTGGTGGTGTAAATGATGGAGCCCAAGGTCCAGATATTTCTGTTATCCCTAGCATTGCCATCAAACAAGTTGAAGTGTTACGTGATGGAGCCGCAGCGCAGTATGGTTCTGATGCAATTGCAGGTGTAATGAACTTTGTGCTTAAAGATGATGCCGATGGCGGATCTTTGGAAGTCAAACAAGGTGAGTTTTACGAAGGTGATGGCTCAACTACGACTATTGCTGGTAACGTTGGATTGCCTTTCACAGATGATGGTTTTGTTAATTTAAGTTTTCAATTAAAGAACGCCGATGCCACAAGCCGCAGTGTACAACGTCCTGATGCTGCGGGACTTATTGCAGCAGGTAACACTGCTGTAGGTGATCCTGCACAAATATGGGGTAACCCTGAGATAGAAGACGACATTACCCTTTTTGCTAACGTTGGATTGGACCTAGGTGATGATAAAGAATTCTATATGTTCGGTAACTATTCAGAACGTGATGTCACTGGTGGATTCTATTACCGCAACCCTCATACCCGCGGTAGTGTTTACCTTGGGCCTGGTGTTGATGATGGACTCACAGGTGACGCCGGAGACGTTATATTAACACCTACACTGTTGGTGGGTGATGTTGGCCAATCACAAGGCGCCGATCGTACTTGTGGTCCTGTACGTACCAATGTAGGTAATGTATTAGATACGGCTGATTATCAGTCAATGGTGGCAGATCCTAATTGTTTTTCTATGAACCAAATATTCCCTGGTGGTTACACACCCGCATTTGGTGGCAATATTACTGATACCTCTTTGGCTATTGGTACTAAAGGCGAGATAAAGTCAGGATTACTGGAAGACGTAACCTTCGACATCAGCGGCACAGTCGGTCGCAGTGAATCTTCGTTCAATCTGAAAAACACCCTTAACCCTTCACTAGGTTTGGCTACCCCGACCGAATTTGATACCGGTAAATATATTCAATTGGAAAAAACTTTTAACCTAGATCTGGTTAAAAGTGTTGATATGGGATTGACTGAAGATGTCACTGTAGCAGGTGGTTTTGAGTGGCGCGAAGAGTCATTTGAAATTGTTGCGGGTGAGGAGTCATCTTGGAAAGCCGGCCCTTTTGCCGATCAAGGTTTTAATATTGGTTCACACGGTTTTAAAGGTTTTGGACCAGAGACTGCGGGTATTGATACTCGTCGTAGTGTTGCAGCCTATGTAGATGTTGAAGCCTATTTAACCGATGAATTATTACTTGGTGGTGCTATTCGTTATGAAGACTTTACAACTTTTGGTGATACCACCAATTACAAATTAACCTTGCAATACACGGCCACTGATGAACTTTCATTTCGTGCATCTACCAGTACAGGTTTTCGTGCCCCCACTGTTGGCCAAGCCAATGTAGTAAACACTCAAACTTCTATTGTGGCAGGTGATTTGATACAGACCTTCTTGGCACCACCGACTGATCCGTTATCATCTTTTTATGGCGGTGTAGAATTATCACCAGAAGACTCGACCAGTTATGCCTTTGGTGGTGTATATCAAAGCGGTGAGTTATTTATCACTCTAGATTATTATAACATTGAGGTAACAGATCGTATCGCACAGTCAAGTCAGATTTCTGTTAATGCAGCAGATCATGAAGCGCTTAGAGCTTTAGGTGTAGTGAATCCTGAACTGATTTCAGCGGTCACTTATTTCGCCAATGATTTTGATACAACAACTCAGGGTATCGATATAGTAGCCAGTTATTCTGCAGACATATTTGAAAGTGGCGAAACTGGTTTTAATCTGGCTTATAACTGGAATGAAACTTCAGTTGATAGTTTTAATCCAGCTACAACAGGTCTAGGTAAAGTAAGACGTTTAGAAGAAGGTTTACCAGATCATCGCGGAACCTTTACTGTTTCTCAAAGTTGGGAAGACGTAAGTATGTTTATTCGTGCGAACTACTTTGGAGAATATTTTGCCGTTCATGCAGATGATGCTGCTGCTGGTGGGTGGAATGAAGTGGCTGACTCAGCCGTTACCGTTGATCTTCAGGCAACTTACTTCGTGAATGAGTCATTAAGTTTGTCAGCCGGTGCTAACAACCTTTTTGATCAAGAAGCGCAAAAACTGCCTTCAAATTCATTTGGTGTGGTGGGCGCGGTTTATTATGAAAGTGGTCCTTTTGATTATAATGGTGGCTTTTATTATGTAAAAGCTCAATATACTTTCTAAGTAGAAATGACTGATTAAAAAGCCTTGTCTGTTGACAAGGCTTTTTTGTTTGTGATAATTGACATATTAATAAGAGAGAATACATTCTTGTCAGATTTAACACAGGCCGACACACTCGTTAATAATGGTTATTATGCAGAAGCTGAAAAACTTTACATTAAATTACTCCATAGTGATCCTAATCATGGTCACGCATATCGTGGACTAGGTAGACTTGCATTAATAGCAAATATGCCCTTCAGAGCCGTTAGTTTATTAAAAAAAGCCTGTCATTTATTACCCAATGAGTCTATGCCGCTTATTTATTTGGCTGATGCTTTTAACGGCGCAGGCAGTGAACACGATGCGCTGACTGTTTTGGAGTATGGTCAAAAAACATTTCCAACCTTAGCCCCAATGCTTTACCAATTGGCACAACAGCAGTTAATTTTTGGTGATTTAATTAATGCGGAACACACTTTTCGCCAAGTGGTCGAGTGTGGAACAAACTCTATAGTGTCTTTTGCGTTACATGATATAACACGCTTGAAAACTTTTACTCATGAGGATAAAGATGTAGCCTTAATACAATCTAGGCTGGCAAATGGCGAGCTGGATAAACAAGAACAAATCATACTTAATTATGCACTGGGTAAGGCCCGAGATGATTTGCAGGACTATGCAAAAGCTTGGCAATATTTTGAACAGGCTAACAAGTTGCAACTGAAACAGTGCTCTTTTAAAACCATTGAGTTATTACATTTTTACTCCGATGTTAAATCAACATTTACAGCTAAATTATTGTCTAAAACCAGAAGCAATGTTCGTAATGAAATTGTACCAATTTTTATTCTTGGCTTACCCAGGTCAGGTTCTACTTTACTGGAACAAATACTATCAAGGCATAACAACATATCAGGAGCAGGAGAATTACCTTATTTGAGTAGGGAAGTGAATGATTATTTATTTAATCAAACACAACATCACTATCCTCGATGCATGCTCAATTTATCAGAAACACAACTAAATGATGCCGCTCAAATATATTTACAAAATCTTAGCGTTCATGCTCAGGGAAAGATGAATGTTATTGATAAATTACCTGCTAATTTTCAATCAATTGGCTTAATTTACAAATTATTTCCTAACGCTAAAGTAATACATCTGCAACGTCATTTACCCGATGTTGCCTTATCGATTTATAAAAATAATTTTGCCGAAAATGAACCTTACTTTTGTTCTTTAGAGGAATTTAAACAATATAATCAACTATATGTGGACTTAATGCTGCACTGGCAAGACGTGCTTCCAGATTTTATTTATGAACTTAATTATGAACAACTGATTAACAGAAAAGAAGCGACTCTGAGAGCCATACTAGATTTTTGTGATATTCAATGGGATCCAGCCTGCTTAGATGAAACAAAGGTCAATACCCCGATTAAAACATTAAGTAATGTTCAGGTTAGAAAAACCATGGATAAGACTGTTATTACTCCCAGTCAAAATTATACTCAATATCTACAACTCTTTTTAACTGACGACCTTAACTGACGACCTTAACTGACAACCTTAACTGACAACCTTAAATGTCTTACAGATGACTCCGGTAGGTTAAATAACATATAAAAAGTGACCTGCTAATTTCTGCTAGGATAAACATCACCTTTATTAACTTTATTCAACGGTTTCATTCTTTTTCATATCACCAATTAGCGATAATTGGCAACGCCTTATCTTCAATACTCCTCTAGAATTAACAGTCTAATTACAATAAACAAACACTTAGTCTACGTTTGCTTCACGCCATAGGTCGGTAAATGAAAGATAGAAACCATTTAGCTAATATAGGGCTTATCCATCAGGTAAATGTCATTGAAAATGGCTTGATTGATATTCCAATGTTACAAGTCTTACAACCAGACGGAACAATACACCCAGAAGCAGTGTTGCCAGACATCGCTGAACAACCTGCTCTCAAAATCCTACAAACAATGCAATACATCAGGGTGTTAGATGAACGAATGGTTGCCGCACAGCGCCAAGGTAGGATTAGTTTTTATCTAGCCTGTACTGGTGAAGAAGCCTCAACGGTAGCTAGCGCTGCAGCACTTGAGCCCCAAGATATGATCATGTCGCAATATCGTGAGCAAGGTGCACTGGCTTACCGAGGCTTTTCGAGTAAAGAATTTATGGATCAAATGTTCAGCAATCAAAATGAGCTGAACAAAGGCAGGCAAATGCCCATCCATTATGGTTCTAAAGCACTGAATTTTATGACTATCTCTTCACCCTTAGGGACACAAATACCTCAAGCCAGTGGTTATGCCTATGGACAAAAAATGGCTGGCCTTGAAGCGGTGACCATTTGTTATTTTGGTGAAGGCGCTGCATCTGAAGGCGATTTTCATGCTGGGCTTAATATGGCAGCAGTATTGAGTTGTCCAGCCATCTTCTTCTGTCGAAATAATGGCTATGCGATTTCAACCCCCTCCGAAGAGCAGTTCAAAGGTGATGGTATAGCCTCGAGAGGTTTAGGTTATGGCGTCAGAACAATCCGTGTGGATGGCAACGATGTATTAGCCGTTTATACCGCTACCCAAAAAGCCAGAGAAATAGCGTTAGAACACCAGTGTCCAGTGCTGATAGAAGCGATGACATATAGATTGGCAGCACATTCTACTTCGGATGATCCAACAAGCTATCGTTCCAAGGACGAGGAACAAAGCTGGCAGTTAAAAGATCCCGTAGCGCGCTTTAAAACATGGATGCAGTCAAAAGGTTGGTTGCATGAAACCGAAAACCTAGCCTTTATCGAGCAAGCCAGACAAGAAGTATTACAAGAGCTAAAGCTTGCCGAACAAGTGCCCATTTGTCCGATAGAACAAATTATTGAAGATGTGTATGACACACCACCATGGCACTTAAAAGCGCAATTAGCAGAATTAAAGATACACATTGATATGTATCCAGAAGCATATCCAAAAACGTCGGGGAGATCATAATATGGCGACTATGAATATGTTGCAGGCTGTTAATAATGCATTAATTACAGCCATGAATGATGACGAAAGGGTCATGGTCTTTGGCGAAGACGTGGGTCACTTTGGTGGGGTGTTTAGAGCCACCAGTAATCTACAGCAAAAATTTGGTAAAGGTCGCTGTTTTAACACACCTTTAACTGAACAAGGCATCATTGGTTTTGCTACAGGCCTTGCCTCACAAGGCTCAGTGCCTATTGCTGAAATCCAATTCGCTGATTATATATTTCCAGCTTTTGATCAAATAGTAAATGAAACGGCTAAGTTTCGTTATCGCTCTGGCGGTCAGTTTTCATGCGGTACACTCACAATTCGTACACCTTACGGTGGTGGAATAGCCGGTGGTCTTTATCACTCTCAGTCACCTGAGGCCTTTTTCGCCCATATACCTGGTATGAAAGTGGTTATTCCTCGTAATCCATATCAGGCAAAAGGTTTGTTGCTAGAGTCTATTCGTGATGACAATCCGGTTCTATTTATGGAGCCTAAACGCCTATATCGAGCCTCAGTAGGCGAAGTGCCGGAAGATGATTATCAGTTACCTCTTGGTAAAGCAGATATTGTTAAAGAAGGCTCTGATATCACTTTATTAGCTTGGGGTGCACAAGTTGAAATCATTGAAAAAGCGGCAGCAATGGCAGAAGAACAAGGCATTTCCTGTGAGGTGATAGATTTGGCGAGCATATTACCTTGGGATGTTGAAACAATATGTAGTTCGGTTGAGAAAACAGGACGGCTGTTGATTAACCACGAAGCACCGCTAACATCAGGTTTTGCTAGCGAGATAGCGGCCAGCGTGCAAGAGAAGTGTTTTCTTCATCTTGAGTCACCTATATGCCGAGTGTGTGGGTTAGATACACCTTACCCGCTAGCTCATGAGAAAGAATATATGCCAGATCATCTTAAAACTTTCGAAGCAATAAAACGCACCGTCAATTTTTAGCGTTGATTTTTTAGCTCAAATTTAGCTCAATTAGAAGGAGCAAACTATGCAAGATTTTATTCTACCGGATATTGGCGAAGGCATTGTCGAATGCGAGGTGGTGAAGTGGTTAGTCGCACAAGGCCAAAATATTCTCGAAGACCAAGCTGTCGTTGAGGTCATGACCGACAAAGCATTAGTAGAAATTCCGTCGAAGTACAGTGGCGTAGTAACCAAATTATATTACGCAGAAGGCAATATTGCGAAAGTGCATTCACCATTGTTTGCTATGCAGGTTGTTGAAGATGATGTTGCGCAGAAAAAACCGTCAGAATCAGTTAAAGAAATACATAATATTGAAGTTAACCCTGCAAATAGTGTTGCACCATCTCACCAAACTGAAACTAATACTGCAATAAAAGATACAGGTAAAGCTTTAGCTAGCCCAGCGGTCAGGCGTTTAGCCAGAGAATTGGATATTGATTTATCCCAAATAGTGGGTAGCGGTGATAAAGGCCGGGTTTTAAAAGACGACCTTATTGTTACTTCGTCGCCAGTTATTGAGCCTATCACCGTTGTTCCATTAACATCTGGTGGTAAACGTGTAGAGCCTATTCGTGGCATACAGGCGGCTATGGCAAAACATATGATGCATTCAGTTTTTACTGTGCCACATTTTAGTGTCAGTGAAGAAATTGAAATGGACAAGCTGATTGAGACCAGAGCACAACTTAAACCAATATTTGAAAGAGAGGGGGTCAAACTCAGTTTTATGCCCTTTTTTATCAAAGCAATGTCATTGGCATTGGAACAATTCCCTATTATTAATAGCCAAGTTAATGCTGATTGCTCAGAAGTGACTTATTTCGACGATCACAATATTGGTCTAGCCGTTGATTCTAAAATAGGTCTAGTTGTACCCAATATAAAAGGTGTGCAACATTTGTCTTTATTAGAGGTGGCCAAAAAATCGAATGAATTAGTCGACTTAGCTAGGCAAGGACGATTAAGTAGTGGCCATCTAAAAGGGGGAACTATTAGCATTTCTAATATTGGTGTATTAGGCGGAACGGTGGCTACACCGGTCATTAATGCACCTGAATCCGCTATTGTAGCCCTTGGTAAAATTCAACGTTTACCAAGGTTTGATGAAAATGACGATGTGAAGGCGGTCAACATTATGCATGTGAGTTGGTCAGGCGATCATAGAATAATAGATGGTGCCACTATGGTAAGGTTTAATAATTTATGGAAATCTTATTTAGAAAATCCGATTACAATGTTAGCAATGACTAGGTAGTGATATAAATATAATTTCAAACCTGCTAACAGCGGGGTTATTTTTGCTTTAAGATTAACCCCAGTTTTTCACAACATCGTTAAAATTAAAACATCGTTAAATTAAAATAACGTTAAATTAAGGAATTCACTATTGTTAAGTTATCGACATAGTTTTCATGCAGGTAATCATGGTGATGTATTAAAACACCTTTGTCAGATGTTGCTGATCAACAAGCTTAAAAGTAAAGACAAAGGTTTTTGTTATTTTGATACCCACAGTGGTGCAGGGGTTTATCAGCTTAATTCACAAGAATCCCTTAAGACCAATGAATTTAAGCACGGTATTGAAAAGCTGATGGGGCATTCGGTTCAAAATGAAGCACTTAACAGCTATTTGTCTTTGGTCTGTGGGTATAAAGAATTTAATCAATATCCAGGTTCACCAGAAATTGCCAAATCGATGTTACGTTCTCAAGACAAATTAGTATTGATGGAATGGCATAATCAAGAAATACTGAATTTAAAAAGTAATCTTGGCGGTAAAAATATTGCCATTCATCATAGGGATGGTTATGAAGGATTGTTAGCCTTAACCCCACCTGATATGCAGCGCGGCATGGTGCTTATTGACCCTTCTTATGAGGTGGCCAATGAATACCAAAAAGTGGTAGAGACTGTTGCCACGGCATATAAAAAATGGAACTCGGCAGTATATGCAATCTGGTATCCATTAATAAGTGAGCGAAAAACCTCTAATTCAACCTTTGAAAGTAGCGATAGTAAAAAAGGTAAAAGTGAAGCTATGTTAGACAGTTTAACCCAGCATTCATTTAAGAATATACTTAAAATTGAGTTATGCGTAACCGATGGTAATGAGGCTGGAGGCATGTATGGCTCTGGCATGCTTATCATTAACGCCCCATGGCAGTTCGACAACCAAATTAAAGAAAGTTTACAAGAACTCACACCATTAATGGCTCAAAATGATAGTGCATCGTTCTCAGTTGATTGGTTGATTGAGGAATAATTGGTCACTATTGGCAATTTGGCATGTTGACACCTGCAAATATAAAACATTTTTATATTCCTGATGAACAGTCTATTTATTTACTGTCCCACAAGGATGCCAAAAAATTAAAAGATTGGTTTAAGTTGTGTACCGAGCAGCTTCAGCTACTTGGCTATACAGATATTGAATTGATTGGCAAAGGTGCCTTTGGTTTTGCTTTTGCAGGCACCGCACCAGACACTATTTCAAAGGCAAAAAATTTTGTGGTAACTGCCCAACATCAGCAACAGGTATTTAAATTTTCTCGGATAAATTTACCTCAACATGTTCAAGACCGATTTGAAGAAGAAGCGTATATGTTGAGCTTGGTGATCCATCCCCTCGTCCCAAGACTTATCGAATATCAGCGGATCCAAAAACAATCTGTTTTGGTTATGGACAGAGCTAAAGGTGAAGACTTTGAGAAAATATCTCTAAAATATGGTCCATTGTCAGTGCGTCTGGTTATTAATATAGCCGCGCAACTGGCTGATATTTTATTGTATTTACGTGAACATCAACAAGAAGGTCGTACTAAACCTATAGTGCACGGTGATATCAAACCTTCGAACATTGTGTTTGATGAAGTGAGCGAAAAAGTGGGGCTTATAGATTGGGGCTCGTCTGTTTTTGCCCAAATTGATCAACATGGTCAGTTTGTGGGTAACAATGTCATGGATCTGATGTCAAGTGATATGCAGCAATCTAATGCTCGATTAGGAGACGTATATTTTATCGGTGAAGATCAACTTAATGGTGGTTTGTCATCGGTACGTTTTGATGAGCAAGGATTGGCCAGTACCTTGTATGCCTTGGCATCAGGACAGTCTAGTCGTTTTGGACATAAAGTTATCAGCCCAAATTCCCTTGGTTTACCCCAAGAACTGGCTAAAACCTTAACCGCGATGATGAGTGACTCACTCATTTTACGTGAACAAGGTGGTGATTATTTCATTAATAATATGCAATTTATGAAAAATTTGGTGTTAAATGAAAAAATTCATCATCCGCATATTTCATTAATACCCACTCAAGTAAACCCTCACAATAAAGAAATCGATTCAGTGGTTTACAGTTCCCGTAAATCATTTTTACGTATAGAGGTTTACCAAACAGAACAAGATTTTAAATATATCAATGATGCACAATTTGATCGCTATTATAAAAACTATATGCAAGGCATGGGCGATACAGAAAAAGCCTTTGTTGCTGCTGTCAGCCGCTTAGGTAAGTATCCCGTTGTAGGTGGATTAGCGGTAAGGTGGGAAGAAACAGGGGTTTTTATAGATTCCAGTCTTAATTTGTATGATGCAACACTTAGGAAGTCTTTTGAGGCGTCTCTTAACAATGTTGTACATTTTGCTAGAGCAATCAACCGGATAGGTGTTTTTAAGTGCTGTATGTTTAATGCTCGGGATACTTTACACGTTGAAAGAACGGATGAAGAAAGTCCATTTATACCGGTCAAAAGCATGCAAATCCCTTACGAATTGAGTGCAGTATCACTTACAGAACACGACAGTCGTATGCATTCTTACTTTGAGGATGGAGATGATCCTGACGAATTATTAACCTTGCCTAAAGAGCTTATGATGATAATTAGGCAGTTAAACAGTATCCACCATACTGGCTGTATCATTTTTGAATCTTTACCGACTCACCTTAAAATACATAGCGATTACAAACTGTTAAATCACACCATGGAATTGGAATTTAAGAGTTTGTTAAAAGATGTCATTGATCTTATACCCATAATTGAAGGGCTTGGCATATCAGGTTTTATGAAGTTACCATTCAAAGATACGCGATTTTTTACCCATCAAGGTCAATTACCTGATAAATTTTACCCTAGAGATCCAAATCAACAGACTTAGAGTAAATGAACAAATGAATGAACAAATGAACAAATGAACAAATGAATGAATGAACAAATGAATGAAAAAGAGAGCTTATGTCAGAAGTAAAACTAGTAGAATTATTAACCTTGGAAAAACTTGAAGAAGGTTTGTTCCGTGGTCAAAGTTGGGATTTAGGCTACAGGGCATTATTTGGAGGGCAGGTATTAGGTCAAGCACTTGCCGCAGCTCAGCTCACGTTACCAGAAGGTCGGATTACCCATTCATTCCATAGCTATTTTTTATTACCCGGTGATGCGAATAAGCCCGTTGTATTTGATGTTGAAATTGTCCGTGATGGACGCAGTTTTTCTAGCCGTCGCGTTAAGGCTATTCAAAACGGAAAAAACATTTTTTTTATGACCGCATCCTTTCAATCGCCTGAAAAAGGCCTTGAACACCAATATGCAGATATGCCTATAGTTCCGCCACCTGAAAACTTAGACTCAGATCGTAAAGTATTGGGTCGCAACCAAGATAAGCCAAAATCTATAAGCGAAAGCGCGGGTTACCATAAACCCATTAATATGCGCACCGTTGAATTTGTTGATCCTTCTAAATCCATAGTGCAAGAGCCAAAACGTTATATTTGGATGAAAGCACAAGAAGTATTGTCTGGCAATATCAACCTTAATCAAGTGATGCTGGCGTACGCCTCTGATTATCACTTTCTATCAACCGCACTTAACCCGCATGGTTTGTCTACTAGAGATAAAAATATACGTATGGCAACGATTGATCATTCAATGTGGTTTCATCACCCTTTCGATTTTGACGACTGGTTATTGTACTGTGCTGAGAGTCCCTTTTCTGGTGGTGCCAGAGGATTGGTAAGAGGACAATTTTTTAATCGTGATGGCAAGTTAGTTGCGTCAACCATGCAAGAAGGTCTTGTTCGTAAAATAGGAGATACCGAGTGATTTATTCTTTAGGCGAAGACAAAGTTCAGATGGCACAGGGGGTATTTGTTGCGCCAGGTGCTCATGTTATAGGTAAAGTCGTCATGCATCAAAATAGTAGCGTTTGGTTTAATGCTGTGGTGCGTGGTGACTGTGATGTCATCACGATTGGCGAAGACAGTAATGTACAAGATGGTTCGGTATTACACACTGATTTTGGTGTACCTTTAACCATAGGTAAAGGTGTCACCATAGGTCACAAAGTTATGTTACATGGTTGTGAAATAGGGGATTACAGCTTAATTGGTATTAACAGCGTGGTATTAAACGGTGCAAAAATTGGTAAGTATTGCGTAATAGGTGCTAACAGTTTAATCACCGAAAACATGCAGATACCCGATGGTTCATTAGTTATGGGATCGCCGGCTAAGATAATTAAACCAATCCCTGAACAGCAGCAAAAAATGCTGGAACAATCTGCTCAACATTATGTTGATAATGCTAAACGATTTTTAAGTCAGTTAAAAGAAGTCTAAAAGGCCCTAAGTTATTTTATACCTACTCATTTATAACAGATAACTAACGACTTATTAATTAGCCTCTTTTATCGGTTAATTCCTTGAGTAGTTAACACTTTATTCAATGTGAAAATGTTTAGGCGCGTGAATATTTTTCTTGTTTATGCTCGGTATGTTTGTCTTGTAGCAAACAGATAATGCTGCAAAAATTGTATGATAAATTTAGCTTTAGTTTGGAATATATATGTCTCAATCATTTTCATCGTTTATACCACCCACACGGGTACTGATGGGGCCTGGCCCTTCGGATGTGTACACACGAGTTCTCGAAGCGCTGTCTAGACCTACCATCGGGCATTTAGATCCAAAGTTTGTTGATCTAATGGACGAAGTAAAACAGTTATTGCAATACGCATTTCAAACTAACAATACCTTAACCATGCCTATTTCTGCACCGGGCTCAGCGGGTATGGAGTCTGTTTTTGTCAACTTAGTTGAGCCGGGCGACAAAGTTATTGTTTGCCAAAATGGCGTGTTCGGTGGACGTATGCAGCAAAATGTCCAACGT
>Ga0307492_10000837_pt1 | contig 12950 bp, 9 predicted proteins | sample SI3LmetaG_FD_202365 | JGI IMG/M metagenome (GOLD analysis project Ga0307492, IMG submission 202365) | Sea-ice brine microbial communities from Beaufort Sea near Barrow, Alaska, United States - SI3L | ecosystem: Environmental > Aquatic > Marine > Coastal | place: USA: Alaska | collected 2017-05-06
GCATGGTCTCACAGTGTGTAATAAACATTTTTTTAATAAATTTGTTGAATTTAAGAATCTTGATTATTTCGAGCAGTATTACGGCCAGCGCGGCATTATTTTAAACAACAGTCACACCGGTGGCGGCAAGCTGGTGGTTCCCCTTATTTCGCGCCTGGGCTACAACCTGTCATCCCTCGACCGGGTTGATTCATATACGCATATCAGTGAGCCGGGCCGTGGGGCAATAGAGAGTATTTTGCTGGGAACCAGAAAAGACAAAAAGTTCCACTTGAAAGAGATGTTTAAATGTCAAAAGCGTCTTGCGAAAAAAGGTGTTTTGCATATCGTGTCTGACGGGTATCGAGGCAATTCTGGCTATGAAACCTCATTTTTGGGTCGGCGAAGAACGTTTCGAAGGAGCTTCGCTGAGCTTGCAGTTTCGTCCAACGCGGTAGTTATCCCTGTACGCAGCAGGGTTGAGCCATGCGGTAAGGTTCTAGTCGAATTTCTCTCGCCGATCGACCCTGGCAAATTGCCAGAAACTGATGAAAGCAAGATACAAGGCCTCTGTGAGAGCTATGCAAGAATGCTCGAGCAGGACTGGCAAATATATCCGGATTGCGTATTTAAAAACGACATTAAACTGTTTTTTGAGCTGGAATCAAGCGCTGCGCAGTCTGCTTCAAGGGGATCTGAATGAGCAATCAAGTTAAACCCAACTTTTTCATCGTCGGTGCGGCACGTTCTGGTACGTCGTCGCTGTACGAATATATGCGGCAGCACCCTGATATCTTCCTGTGTAATCCAAAAGAGCCGATGTACTTTGCGTTTCCGGAGCAGCGCGTTAATTTTAGCGGTCCCGGTGACGATTTGGAGATTAATGCTAAAGCAGTGACATCGCTTCAAATGTACCTTGCTCTGTTTCAGGGCGCTAAGCAGAAAGCATTAGGAGAGGCGTCAGCCAATTATTTATATTCTGCCACTGCGCCTAAAACAATAGCTAAATTCAGCCCCAATGCGAAATTGATCGCCGTCCTCAGAAATCCTGTAGATCGCGCTTATTCAAGTTATCTTTACACACTCAGAGATGGTCGTGAAACAGCGACGAGTTTTGAGCAAGCACTTGAATTGGAGCAAAAGCGAATTGCCGACAACTGGGAGCATTTGTGGCACTACAGCGAAATGGGTTTCTATTTTGAACAGATAAAGCGTTATCTTGAGTATTTTCCTGAGCAGCAGATAAAAATTATATTGCAAGAGGACCTCAAAAAAGACACCGGTCGAGTACTTAGGGAAGTGTTTGAGTTTCTTGATGTCGATCCAAACTTTGAGCCTGAAATCGGGCTGGAATATAACCAGGGCGGTCAACCCAAGTTTGCGTTGTTGAATAGTATTTTAACCAGGCCATCAAAATTCAAACAATGGATCAGACCTTTTTTACCAAGATTTCTTTTGAATGCCGTGATCGCGCTGAAACATAAGAACTTATCCAAGCCCGACATGGAGGACGAAACCAGGAAAATGCTCGTTGACCTTTATCGCAAAGATATCGAAAGTCTTGAAAAGTTAATAGGTCGAGATTTGGATGGTTGGATGTCATGATGTCGCATAGAGGCCCTGATTTTTTGTATATTGGACCCGACAAGTCGGGCTCATCCTGGCTCTTCAAGGTGCTGGAAAGTCATCCTGAGTGCTATGTCCCTCCTGCAAAGGATCTGTACTACTTCGATAAGTATTTTGAAAACGGGTTGGAATGGTATTTAAAGTTTTTTGAAAAAACGTCACCTGGCAAAAAAGTTCTCGGAGAGATCTCCCACGGTTACCTTTTTGATGAGTCGGCTCCGCAGAGAATATATGACGGTTTTCCTCATATGAAGATATTAACAACACTCAGAAACCCCGTTGAAAGAAGTATCTCTCATTATTTTTACCTTAAATCGGGCGGACTGATAAATGTTGATATTCAAAGTGCAATTACAGAACGGCCGGGGATTATAAACAGCAGTCTATATTACGAAGCAGTGAAACGTTACTTGGACATATTTCCACGTGATCAGCTTTTTATTAGTTACTTTGAAGATCTGAAAGACGCACCACGGGACTATGCGTTTCGAATTTTTGATTTTCTTGGGCTTAGCCAATTGGATTGCATGGACTTCTCCAAAAAAGTCAGGGAGGCCCGGAAGCCCAACAGTATGTTCCTCGCCAAGGTTATGAAACAGGCTTCTTTAAGAGCGAGGGATTTAGGCTTGGCTAACCTGGTTGGCAAGGTAAAAAATAGTGAGTTGATGAATAAAAAGCTTTATCGGCCACTCGAAAAAGCTGACAAAGAAAATATTTCAGACGGTGATAAAGTGTGGTTGTTAAATCAGTTTGTCGAAGATATCGACCGTTTACAGGATTTGATGGACATTGATCTGGCTCACTGGAAAGTGCTTACATAGGGTAAAGGAAATGATAGAGAATAAGCCTAATTTGTTTATTGTTGGACAACCTAAGTCTGGAACCAGTGCCTTGTTTTCTTTCCTGAAAAAGCATCACGACATATCCGTCTGTGACACGAAAGAACCCCAATATTTTTGCAAAGATTTGAAGTCACAATATTTTCATTTGAGCCGTAAAGATCGCACAGATACGGAGTATCTCAAACTTTTCCCAAATAAAACTCGTCGCTACCTGCTCGAAGGGTCGACCGCATATCTTTACTCAAGCACTGCCGCAGAGGAAATCTATAAATTTAATCCGGACGCGAAGATTATAATGATGTTCCGAGAGCCAGTAGATTTTCTTTACACCTATCACAAGCAATTGCTGCGCAATAGCTGTTTGTTTGAAACGGTAGATGATTTCGAAACTGCGCTGAATTTGGAGGAAGATCGCAAGCTAGGAAAACAGCTGCCCAAGGGGGTTTTTGATAAGCAATTTTTGTTTTATAGCGATCGTGTAAAGTTTTGCCGCCAAGTAGAGATGTTCAGAAAATACTTCCCTGATTCACAGATTAAAATGTTGATATATGACGATTTTAAATCTGATAATGAAGCCGTTTTCAATGACGTACTCGACTTTCTTGAACTTGAAAAGCTGGGCCAGCAGAACTTTGGTGAGGTCAACAAGCAAGTTGAAGTGCGCAATCGTGCACTGAAACAATTCTTGGATAAGCATTTTTTTCCGGTAAAAGCCTTTCTTAAATCAGCTATCGGTAAAAAAACCTATCGCAGGCTCAGAGACGCCTACAGAAAAATTATTTTTTCGAGTAAGCCTATTGAGCGGCTTTCTAGGGAAAAAATCGACAGTTTAAAGTACCGCTATCTAGAAGATGTGCAGGAATTTTCTGAATATATTGGACGAGATCTCGTTAGTGAATGGGGGTATTCCCATTGCCTGAATCAAGGGAGGAGCTTGGAAAAAAAATCGGTAATGTCTTGATTGAATCTGGAGAGACTGTTCGTAGTAGCAACGCTCTCCTGCAGTCTCAGCATCGCTTGATTTGTTTCGCTGTTGACAAGCGAAGCAATTGATTCGACGATGGAGTCGGCAGAACCAGGGTTGAAGCGCCAGCTGTCAGGAATAGGATAGTCTGTGGTAAAGCCCAGGTCAGACATTAAGATGGGAAGGCCGGAAAACACCGTTTCGAGGAAGACCAGTGGTAAACCCTCATATTTGGAGGGCATGACAACAAAATCGACCTCGGTTTCTAATAGTTTAGAGATCGCGTTTTTTTCCATCCAGCCGTGCATTTTAAATGAGTTTTGAAGATGGTGTTCCTGTATTTGGGACTCAAGCTGAGCACGGTCAGGACCATCGCCTATGATGTTGAATGTTACGTTTAAGCCCTGTTGTTTTAACATCCGGGCAACTGCGATAAGAATGTTTTGGTTTTTTTGTTTAAACAGTATTCTGCCAATGACGGCGGCACTGAATTGACCGGATTGGCGAGCCTGATCTAGACCTTTAGGCGTGATAGGTTTAATGGGTTGATCAGAGAGTGGGTTATTGATTATTTCCACCGGACGTGAACCAACTCTTTTTATCAGTGCGCGTGCCTGGAATTTACTTATCGTGAAGTAGTGGTGGTTGAGTTTGTATATGGGTATAGCGAGCAGGTCCCTGAATGCAGCGTACCGATTTCCTAATTCTTTGTTGGTTTCACCAAATGGGATGTAGGATACGGTTCTGGTGCCAGATAGCCGAGCGCCCAGTATGCCTCTTACCCCGGATTCGATATAGCCCTGGGCAATTAAGGCTAAATCAGGCTTGATTTGAACAATGAGGTTCTTGACGAAAGCGATGTCAAATTGGCCACGATGAATAAGACTTTTGGTTTTGCTGTGGAAGGGCAATACGTGAGGAATAATTTTTTCGGACAAATAGCCACTTATGTCCTGACAAAAGAAAGCGAAATGCACCTTTAGCTGGTGGGTCTCTGCCAGATAGTTAGCAATACGTACGGTAAGGATTTCATGGCCCCCGACGATATGGGAGTCATTGTAGATGAATAGAGTTTTGTTTTTCATGTATGAGGTAAGTACCCATGGATCAGATATGAAAACGATGCAACAGCAGTTTGTACTGAAGATGACACAATTTGTTGTAAATTTAAATATTAAATATTAACATACCTATGTAGATTAGTCAGGTTTGGTCTACGCAGTATATAAATACACGCTGCATAGGTAACCATTGCTATGAACATGCCAGAAGCCAGCTTTTCAACATGGCAACAACAGTTTAGTACCGAAGAAGATTGTTTAGCCTATTTGAAGAAAATGAAGTGGCCAAACGGATTTATTTGCCCGTGCTGTGGCAATGAACAGAGTTATGAAATAAGCCGTCGTCGTTTGTACGAATGCACCCACTGTAAAAAGCAAACATCGGTGATGGCAGGGACGCTTTTTCATGGTAGCCACATCTCTTTAGTTAAGTGGTTTTGGGCTATCTATTTTCTTGGCTCAGATAAAGGCAGTATATCGGCCCTTAGATTAAGCAAGCTCATCGAAGTGAACTGGCGAACAGCAAGGCTGATATTAAGGAAACTCAGATTGGCTATGGGTCACAGAGATAGCTTGTATCAATTAAGCGGCACCATTGAGCTGGATGACGCCGAGCCATTTAGTGGATGAATGGCTGCCTTGGGTTCACATCGCTATCGGCAATTTGAAAACATTTTTGTTAGGGACATTTCACGGTGTATCAGGAAAATACCTACAAGAATATTTGGATGAGTTCAGTTATCGGTTCAACCGTCGATTTGTCGAAAAACAGATACCTAATCGATTGTTAAACTTAGCAATAATTCATGCTCCGGTGAAATCGACCTGAGCCAAATGCATAGGCATGAATATTAAATATTCAATTGAAATTTCGCAGTATTTAGTTGAGGATTGTGTGTTGGAAAAGCGAGTGATTTGTGAAATAAGGATGTTGGTAGCGTGAACAAGGCTTCGTACTTTGCTTGCGCGTCAGACAGTGGTCATTTGGTTTTCGCCAAGCGCAAAAGTAATTTTGCCTGCTACTTGTTCATGCTCGTGATTTTGTGTCTTCTGCCCCTTTGCTCCGCAGCAGACTCAGTGAGCGATTTTTTGCTTGGCTACGATGAACCCTCTCCGCTGACAGGAGTGAATACCGAGGTTGTGACCAATTACTATCGCAGTGCTTTGGTTGATAGCTCTGATACCATTACAAGCGAAGATTCCGCATATTCAGACCTGTTTCACCTGCTATTAAATAACGGGTTTCAAAATGTAGCTATTCATGTGGAAGACAATACACGAATTTACATTAACGCGTCGCATCCGAGAATTTCACAGCGCGACCGCATGATAGGCAGAGTAGCGAGATTTGCAGACGTGCTTTTACCTTCAAAATTCGAAACCGTTAATATCTGCGAGGTAAACTTTGGAGCCCAATGTAGCGGGTGCTTTGAGTTCAGCAGATCACAACTCAGAAGATACTTCAAGAAGCTCATTTCCCGTTGGCAGTTGAGTCAGCATATGAGATACTCAAACTGTCCGTCTTATCAGAGCGCGTCATTAATTAATGCGCTCGATTTAACTGAGGGGGCTCTAAGCGCGGTTCGACAAGCAGCTCCGGAAAGTGGCAGCTTCATTGCGAGAAATGACGTGATTGATGCCGCTGGTGCAAAACGCCAGAGTCTTGATAATGATCTTTTTACCGGCTTTACGCTGTTACATGGCAATTACTACAACTTGAATTTTGAGCCGCTGGAGCTGGGTTCAATGATTAGTGATAACCAGGGCGACCTCTATCCTGATTTGCGGTCTAAGATCTCTCTGAGGGTACATTTTTTCTCAAGCTTGTCAGCGTACGGTGCTGTGTCTGGCCGCTATGACAAACCGCAAAGTTATGAAAATGTTGAATCCGCGCATCTGCCTATTGTGTCGGATTTCGATGAGCACCGTCGCGCTAACGATGTTTTCCTGGAGCAGTTATTTTTGGAATATAAAACCGCTTCAGTCAATGGCCAATTCGCGCTTCGAGCTGGTTATGTAAATGAGCGCTACGGTGGGATCTTTTCTCAAGCTTTTATACCAACAGGCTCCACTTTTGCAAAGGCGCTTGATTTTCGGTTTGGGAAGGTATTCCTGCGCGATATCGACAAGCCAACAGGGTTTCAAGATCTGAGAGGTGAAATCATCGTCGCCGGCATCTGGCTGGATCCCGTATTGATTTCCGGAGACATTGGTATCTATGTAGGCCGCTTTCTGGCTGGGGACCATGGCGCGCGCCTTGAGTATAGCTTCACCTTCAAAAATGGAATAAGCGCAGGTTTCTGGTATGGCAATAGCAAAGGTGGAGAGCTCGAGAAGCCGGAGCAGTCAGAGCGATACCACAACTGGGGGGTGACACTTGAGTTACCCTTTAATGCCTTGAGAAATCGTGATACCAAGAAACGCTTGCGCCTAGAGTATATTCCCAGACACAAAAACACGGGCTTGCTTTCCCCGAATTTAATTGATCGGGAACACTCAAGAAATCATGCTCCATACAAACCTTTAAATAACTTTGGCCAGTGAAGTATTGCACAATGGTTGACGAAACTAATGCCCTTCTTAGGGAGAGAAATAAAAATGGATAATTTATTAAACAGACAGTTTTATATGTTTTTGGTGCTGACATTACTGCTTGCATCGAATTTCGCCCACTCTCAGATAACCGCTTCGGAGGTTATTAATAGTACAGGGGCGCAGCGCGAGTTGATTCTAGACAAGATCGAAGACGAGCCTGCCGAGAGTGATGAAGAGGTGCAATTGAGCTTCGATAGTGAGCGCTCTGGGGCTGTCTCGAACAATGTCAAATTGACGGCCAACGCGACTATTCACCTGGATATAGTCAGTGAAGAGGACAACCCGCTTTTACCCAAACAAAAAATCTTTGAGTTAGATGAAAATGGAGCGCTCACCATCCAAAACGTGGGTCGCGTGGTATTGGCGGGATTGTCCGAAAAACAGGCTGAACTGCGTTTGAGTGCGGAGCCTTTATTTGAAGGGCATCTAATAACGGTCACACTGCTGCCATTGGAGGTTGAAGGTATCGAAGCGCTGAGGCCATTTGGTGAAGGCTATTTCTCTAAAGGTTACGATTCTGACGAACAGCTGAGTTTGTCAGTGCCAGGCTCTTACATCGTGGGTCCTGGCGATAACTTGAAAATACAAATCTATGGGAGTGAAAACAATGTAGTCGAAGGCGAAATTAACCGTGAAGGTAACATTGATTTACCCCAAATCGGACCTGTTTCGGTTGCTGGTAAGAGTATGTCGGAGTTGAAACAGTTCATTAATGACACCGTTGAATCGCAACTGACGGGCAGTCGAGCGTACGTCACTATCGGCGATCTGCGTTCAATCAGTATTGTCGTTGCGGGCGAGGTCAAATCCCCTGGAATTTATTCTGTCGGTCCGATGGCGAGCGTGTTGGATGTGCTGGCTGCAAGTGGTGGAATTTCAGAGTTTGGTTCTTACCGGTCCGTCGAACTGAAAAAGAAAAATGGGTCGTCGCAGACCATAGACCTATACGATCTGATGTTGCAGGGGAAGGTATATAACAATAGCAGTCTGGAATACGGAGATGTTGTTTTTGTTGGCCCGGTCAAACGCAGGGCGTATGTCACAGGCAAGATTAACAGACCGGCCATATATGAACTGCAGGCGGGGGAAACGTTGAGCTCGTTGATCAATATCGCGGGTGGCTTAGCCTCGGATGGTTGGGCTTCCAATGTGGAAATTGAACGATCTGATAATCAGAGCAGGCGTTTGCTCGTCGTTGATTTTGCCAAGTCTGAAGGCAAAAACCTGAAACTTAATGATGGAGACAGTATCAATGTTCTACCCATCGAAAAAGAGCTTAGCACAGCAATCAAGCTAATCGGTGCTGTGCAGCGCCCCGGGAGCAGGGTGTGGAGCAAAGGGCTTCGTGTAAGCGATTTATTTGATACCAGAAAAACGCTGAACCGGAATGCGGACGTAGATTATGCGCTGATTGGTCGATTTTCTTACGAGACCCGCCAGTTTGACGTTATCCCGTTTTCAATATACGATGCGCTCGCTAATAAGAATACTGCTGATGACCCAGCACTGACCATCGGAGACAAGGTGTATGTGTTTCCAAACGGTCAGCCTGGAGCGAGACAACACCTACTGTCCCCTTTGATAGATGAAATGCTTAGCCTTGCCAACCACAAACGCCCAGTCAGACTGGTGAATATAGAAGGCGGCGTAACAGACCCGGGCGTTTACCCGCTGACACCAAATATGCGTATTTCTAATTTGGTGGTGGCGGCAGGGGGCTTGAAGCAAGGTCCGGGAGAGCTGTTCGGAGAGTTGAGTATGCCGAGCACCGGTAAAGAAGGCTTTACCAATTTAGATCACCTAAATGTCGATGTTCAGGGAGCCATGAAGGGTGTCGCTGAAGCTAACTTGCTGCTTGTTGAGAACAGCACCCTAGTTGTCAAACAAAATCCAAGAGCTGGGCTTCGGGAAACAATTGAATTGACGGGCGAAGTCAGGTACCCGGGTGTTTATGCGATTTCAAGGGGCGAACAACTTAGCAACGTTATAGCGCGCGCAGGGGGCTTAACCAATATGGCGTTCCCTGATGGTGTCGTTTTGTCGAGAGAATCGGTCAAATTACTCGAAGAGCAACAAATGGAGCTATTAGCGAATCGCCTGGAGACGGGCTTGCAAGCCACCATTCTGGAGCGATCCGACGAAAACTTGAGACCCAGTGATTCAAACGCAGTAGTGGGCGATTTGATTGGATTATTGAGGTCAGTAGAGCCTATCGGCAGAGTGGTTATTGATTTACCCCAAATAATGAATGAGTCGCAACAGGGCAAAATTTCGGATGCTGACGTGACGCTTATGACCGGGGACAGGATTCATATACCTGAATTACAACAGGCTGTAACGGTCGTAGGTGAAGTGAATCATCCAACTTCTCACCTTTACGCCTATCAAAACGATGCGTTCGACTATATAAAAATGAGTGGTGACATCACGTCGAAATCAGACGAAGATTTGGTATATGTGGTTAAGGCGAATGGTTCGGCTTTAAAAGAAGGCTATGCCGCAAATGTAGAGCCCGGAGATACAGTCGTTGTGCCGCTCGATGTCGAGAAAGTACCTTACTTGAAAAGTTGGGTAGAAGTGTCGGCCGTGGTTTCAAATCTGGTTAACCCTGCGGCATCGATAGTGAATGCGGCTGCGGCATGGAAGGCAGCTGAAGTATTAGACCAACGAACCAATCCGTAATAAACGTCTTGAAGTCAATCTGTTGGCCCCAGTGGTCGGAGAGTTAAAATGAACACTGAATATCAAAATGAATTTCCTGCGAACAAGTATTTTTTGGAATTAGGCAGTGTTCCAGAATCTATTTCTTTTAGTGAAATATGGCAGACATTATTCGCCAATAAATTTCTTATTTTAGCGATCATAATTATTCTGGAAGGTTTTATATTCTATTTTGCGAAATCACTTCCTACCATGTATCGGGCAGAAGTATTTGCGATTGAAGCGAGCCATTTGTCGAGCACGGATGCTACTGTAGAGAACGCAAGTTTACTCAATGTTGAAATCTCCAGTAACGAAATCACTGCCATGCTTACCACGAGAGAGTTTTTAGGTCGGTATATTACTGAAAACAATCTGCTACCCATCATATTCCAGAAAGAATGGGATAGTGCAAAAAAGCAATGGAAAGTGGAAAAGGAAGAGGATATCCCAACGCTATGGGACGGATATAAGCGATTCAATGAAAAGATACTAGATGTGACAAAGGACGCTAAGACCAATTTAACGATCCTCCAGATTGATTGGGTAGACCCCTTACAGGCGGCTGAGTGGGCAAATGGGTTAATCAATAAACTGAATAAATTAATGCGTCAAAGAGCCATTCAGGAAGCTCAGACAACAATACAGTATCTCACTGAAGAACTGCAAATAACCGTGTCTCTTAACCTAAAGTTGTCACTAAACGAATTAATTCTTATTCAGAAGGCAAAAATTGTTGCAGCCAATGTGCACAAACAATTTGCGTTTAGAATTATTGACCCCGCTGTCGTGCCAAAAGAGCCTTCCGCTTCCTTGACCCCGATCCTATTGGCAGCGGGTCTTGTTTTAGGCATTTTTCTTGGAGTCACCTTTGCTCTTGCCAGAGAATTTGTTCGCAAACAAAAGCATCAGAGTGACATTTAGGGGTACGTATGGAAAACAAAAAGGATTTACATTCGCCACAAGGTAAGATGGGGCGGCGCCTTGCGAGTGGCGGCGCCTGGGTGCTCTTAAGCAGGTTAATCGTCGCCGCTACGCAGGTTATCACTCTGGGTTTGTTAGCCCGTTTGTTGTCCGTAGAGGATATGGGTGTCTACTTTATCATCGCTAACTTCGTCATTATCGGCAGTACATTTGTTCAGTTTGGTTTGCCACAAGTCGTTGTAAAAAGACTTGCTGAGACTCTGGAAGAGGGCCATCGTGAAAATGTCAGAAAAATCCTTCAGTCCGCTTTAACAATCGCTATATTCTTCGCCCTTGTGAGCTTCCTGGTGCTGAGTTTGGGGGGGGGCGACTGGGTTGCTCTGACTGTATTTGATTCCCCCGCGATGGCAGGTGTCGGTATATGGGTCGCCTTATGGCTCGTTTTACAAGCCATTCAACGAAGTGTCGGGGAATCTTTCCGCGGCCTGCACGATATCAAAATGGCGGCTCTATTTGCGGGCTCTTTCTCCGGCATAGTGACTGCTCTCATACTTTTTTTAGTCAATGTCGGGGCAGGTAGCGCAACCCTGGAATATGCGATGTGGATTTCTGTCGGTGCGATATCCGCAAGCCTCTGTTATGCCTTATTCAAATTGCATAAAAAAGTCGGTATTTTGGGACTGGGAAACAGGGAACTCTATCAGCCCCTGGTTATCCTGGCTGTACCCATTTTTTTTGCCAGTTTGGGCAATATTATTCTTATGCGAGCAGATGTCTGGATGCTTGGCATGTTCGTCGCAGATCAACAAGTTGCGCTTTATGGTGCCGCCGCCCGTATCGTAACGATATTGGGTACGCCCTTGCTCATCGCCGTTGCCATCACGTCACCTATGATTGCCCAACTTAATCGTCGTGGCGACAAAGAGAGCCTGCAAAAATTAGTGCAAGTAGTGCCCTCCATAATCAGTTTACCGTCAATAATCGTCATCGTTATCATACTCGTAGCCGGGGAGAACCTCCTGGAGTTGATATACGGGGACGCATTTTATAAAGGCGCTTATCCGGTACTGGTCACGCTGACAATCGGTCAAATACTGTGTCTGTTGTGCGGTGTTAGTATTCAAGCCTTACTCATGATGGATCACCAAAAAACCGTTTTGGTGATTACCAGTATCTGCACCTTGCTTGCAGTTTCCGCTTCCCTTGCGGTGGTTGATCAATGGGGTATTGAGGGCGTCGCTGTTGCCTTTGCAAGTGGTATCGCTTTGCAAGCAATTTTGTGCATGGTCATGTGCCGCATCAAATTGGGTTTGAATGTCTATTTTACACCCTTCGCTGTTCTGCAGTTGAAGACTGTACTAAGCGCCATGAAGGCGCGAGGTCGAGGCCGTGAAAGACAGGGACCTGACCGTTAGTGTCTGTGATTAGCCGGAGAGGGGGCATGAATTGAGATTAACCTGGACAGCAAGTACCGCATTATTGTTGCTATGGGGCGTTTTCTTCCTGGAGCTTAAAGTACTTTTGGCTCTGGGCATTTTGCTTTCAGTAGCCCTGATTCTGACATCCTTGGCTCAGCAGCATCGACTCGATAAAATTGGCGTTTTGGTTCTGGCTAACATGCTGTTTTGGCTGGCAAGTGGATTCTCTGTCGGTGCAATCTCCTTGTCCAGTTTTGTGAACCCGAGGTTCTATGAAGGTGATGGTCGCGTATTCATTGCCTTAATTCCTTTGCTGCTTTTTTGCATTACTCCGGTCAGCATCTGGGAATTCAAACGTATTCAAAAACACATCCTGTTTATTTCGGTCAGTAGCATTCTCATTTATCTATTCTGGCTGATTACACATACACCTTTGTTGTCAGGAACGGGACACCTGGACGAATTTCATGGTTTCCTTACGTCGCATACCGGCTCAGGCACTTTTTTTGGAACCTTTGCCGCGTTTATGGTCGCGTATGCTGCAGAAAAACGAAATCCCTGGCTTTTAGTCATGTCATTTTTATTGCTTGGTCCGGTTTTCTCATCTGGATCGCGAGAGGCCATGTTAGGCGTTGCTGCGGTTTTGGCCTGGTACTGGGGCTTAAAGCGGAAACATGTCAAACCCCTAATTGCCGTCGCCGTTCTGGTGCTTGTCGCACTCCCGTTTACCAGCAAAATGGATAACAAATCCTATAACCGGAATATCGCTATTTTCAACGCTGAACAGGTCGAAGCGGTGATAAGTCAGACCCAGGCTGGAATCAGAAGCGACTGGGTGATG
>Ga0307492_10000838_pt1 | contig 12943 bp, 13 predicted proteins | sample SI3LmetaG_FD_202365 | JGI IMG/M metagenome (GOLD analysis project Ga0307492, IMG submission 202365) | Sea-ice brine microbial communities from Beaufort Sea near Barrow, Alaska, United States - SI3L | ecosystem: Environmental > Aquatic > Marine > Coastal | place: USA: Alaska | collected 2017-05-06
TTCTATCGCCGTTTGTTACACTACCGTCATGCGATTCTTCCTACTTATCTTTATTATTGTGCCGGTCATTGAGATGTTCATCCTTATCAGGGTGGGCAGCATGATCGGCGCCCTACCCACCATCGCCCTGGTCGTGCTGACGGCCACCGTCGGCGTATGGCTACTAAAACGTGAGGGTCTTGCAACCCTGGCGCGCTTGCAAGGAAAAATGGCCAATGGCGATATTCCTGGCAAGGAGCTGCTCGAGGGCGTGATGCTGATTATTGGCGGCGCCCTGCTACTGACCCCCGGTTTTGTCACCGATGCCATCGGCTTTGTATGCCTGCTACCCGGGCTTCGTCAACCCTTGGCTGTCTGGCTGCTAAAGCACACCCAGTTTATGCAAGGCGGCTTTCAGATGGGCGCTGGCTCAGCTGGCGGGCCTTTTACGTTTCAGGGTAGCACCTTTCAGGGCCGTACCTTTGATGGACAATCGTTTGACCAGCCAGACATAAGCGAACCCGGTGTCACAGGCAACCTATATCATCAGCCGTCTGCAGGTGATCGCCCGCACATCATCGATGGCGAATTCGAGGACCTAGATCCGCCCAATGACTCAAAATCTTAACCGCCATGCGGTGAATGGCGTCACTATCGCCTCGCCCACTCAATAACACGACACTACGGCAACCTTTATGAATCAAGACCAGATTTTCGATTACGTTGAGCAGTTCTGGGAAACCGACATTATCGACAGTCTCGCGGATTACATCAAAATACCCAATAAGTCGCCCATGTTCGACAAGGACTGGAAAGCCAATGGGTATATGCGCGATGCCATGGTGCATGTTATGGACTGGGTCGCTGACCAGAAAATCCCTGGGCTGGAGATGGAACTGCACCAGTTAGCGGGCCGCACGCCGACGCTATTATTGGAATACCCTGGCGAACAACCGGGTACGGTCTTGATCTATGGTCATCTCGACAAACAGCCTGAATTCAATGGATGGCACGAAGGACTGTCAGCATGGGAGCCTGTGCGCCGCGACGATAAGCTTTATGGGCGCGGCGGTGCTGATGATGGCTACGCGATTTACTCGGCGATTGCAGCGATTAAGGCGCTGCGAGAGCAAGCCTTACCGTCGCCCCGCGTGGTTATTTTGATTGAAGCGTCAGAGGAAAGCGGTAGCCCTGACCTGCCGGTCTATATGGCGTCATTGTCGAGCCGCATCGGTAGTCCCGGGCTGGTCATTGCCCTTGACTCTACCTGCGGCAACTACGACCAACTGTGGGTCACGACCTCGCTGCGGGGCATGTTGATCGGCGATATTAAGGTCAAGGTGCTGGAACAGGGCGTGCATTCAGGCACGGCTGGAGGCGTCGTCACCTCAAGCTTCCGGGTGCTACGGCAATTGATCTCGCGGTTTGAAAACGAGGTGACGGGGGAAATATCACCGTCTTTTCTAAACGAGCAGATTCCCGAAAGTCGCCGGCAACAAGCCATTGCGGCGGGCAAAGTATTGTCGGCAGATTTCCGCACCTTGTACACCTATGTGGGTGACGGCGGCCCCATGTCTGACGACCCGACTGAGCTGGTATTGAACAACACGTGGCTGGCGTCCATGGAAATTACTGGCATGGATGGTATTCCCAGTTTGGCCGACGCCGGTAACGTGCTGCGACCTTACACCACGGCAAAATTTGCCCTGCGCCTACCACCCACCACCAATGCCATAGAGGCAAAAACGGCCTTAACCGAGTTGTTGACGAGCGACGCGCCTAATGGCTGTGAGATCACTATTGACTGGCAAGAACCCAACGCCGGCTGGCATGCACCCGAGACTACACCAGCGCTGGAAGCGTCTTTACAAAAAGCCTCGCAAGCCTACTTTGGTGCCCCAGCTATGTACCTAGGTTGCGGCGGCAGTATTCCGTTCATGGAGTTCATTGCACGTCACCTACCCGAGGCCCAATTCGTGGTCACCGGCGTTTTAGGGCCGCACTCCAATGCTCACGGTCCCAATGAGTTTCTACATATCCCCACCGCCAAGAAGGTCACCGCCAGCGTCGCCACGCTGCTTTACGACTGGGGACAAGGGGGAAACTGATAGGCTGCTCGCCTGCCAAAGGCTAGCGCGCTGCTAGGCGTAATATCATTTCAGGATTGCGCCCCAACCACCATAAGCGTGTTAGCGCGCAGGTCGCGACGAACATCAGTGCCACTGTCAGCCCCGTCCAGAAGCCATACGCGCCCATGGGTTCGCCAAGCCAGCCAAACCCCAACACCACGGCCACCGGCAGCCCTACCAACCAATAACCCACCAGGGTAAATATCAGCGGCAAGCGGGTATCTTTATAACCCCGCAAGGCGCCCATGGTGGTTGCTTGAGCGTTATCAAACAATTGGAACAACGCCACAAATAGCATCAAACTTGACGCTAAGGTGACAACAGCGACGTCGTTACTGTACAAGCCTGCAATGAAATCCCGAGCGACGACCACAAAGGTGCCCGAACATATCGCCACACCGAGTGTCACCCGCACAGCTATCCATGCCGTGCGGGAAGCCAACGCAAATTGACCGGCACCAATGTTGAAACCGACACGAATGGTGGCCGCCATTCCCAATGACAGCGGAAACATGAAGATAAGGCCGCCCAGGTTGATGGCAATGGTATGCGCCGCCACCACATCGGCGCCAAAACGCCCGAGCAGAACCGCCACAAAAGAAAACAAACCCATCTCGCAGAACAAGGTTGCACCGATAGGCACGCCGATCTTCGAGAGCCGCCAGATATGCTGCGGATCTGGCCAGCTAAACTGTGTCAGCCAACCAGTATGCGCAAAGCGCGGACGCCATGTTACCAGTACGATCAAGCTTAACTCGAGCCACATCACCATGGCGGTAGCAACACCGCAGCCCATGCCACCCATCGCCGGAATAGCCATAAAACCATGGATGAAAATCAGATTCAGCGGAATTTTTAGCGCCAGCGCCGAGACGGCGATGAACATGGCCGGACGTGTAAAACCGAGACCATCGCACATAGCCCGCAGAACGAAGTATCCCAACAGACCCGGTATGCCCCAAGCGACGGCGCCAAGATAATCGACAGCGACGGGGATAACGCGGGGGTCGACGACCATGAACTCGAGAAAACTACCGGCGCGGAGCATCAACGCAATCGTCACAACAGCACCTAACAACGCAATCCAGAACGCCTGACGCACTACCTCACCCACTTCATGGGATCGCCCTGCGCCGCGCAACTGGGACACCGTTGGCGTGACGGCCTGAATGAGCCCCATCATGGTCATTGCCACAGGGAACATGAAGGCGCTGCCTAATGCAACCCCAGCAAGCTCAACCGCGCTGACCCGACCCGCCATGAGCGTATCTACCAGTATGGTGCCCATTTGCGCCAACTGGGTGATCAATATGGGTAACGCTAACCGCAGCAGCGGCTGGAATTCTGAGCGAGGCTGGATGTTGTGGTTTGTGACAGGCGTATCCATGATGGCTTCAAGTTGGCTTGACGTTGGCTTAAAGCGCGCATTCTCTCGCCTAAGCTGTCCGGGTACAATAGGCGATATGATTGGCCCGGGTGTCAAGCGCATCACAACAAACAGCACCATGCCGCAGCGTATGTGTTAGCCTTCCTGACACGGGGCTCTATTGATATTGTAGGGATAACAAGCATGGCAGCAGAGCGAAGACTACGTCTTTCGGAAAAACTTAACTATGGCATGACGTTCTATCACGTGCCCCACATTGCGCGGGGAGCCGAGCTCACTGAAAATTTCGAGCAGCGGACAGGCATCGTCAGCTTTCGCCTGGCATTCGCCACACTGGGCAGCATTGCTGCGCACTTTTGTGGACACGGGCGGCCTTGAAATTGCTTCAGGGGCTGGTGGTGGTGCAGGCGCTCGTTAGCTTTGACTCAATGATGGCGGATATTACCGCCGCAACCCTGTTTGCGCTAGACATGCTCTTCAGCCCCATTATCTCTGGGTTTGTTGTGATCGCCGTGTGGTGTATGGCTCGCTATGACCTGGATCGACAACAGCATGCAGATGTTCTCAAACATCGGGCTCATCGACGCGCAGAAACTACAGGTGAGTCTCATGAGGGTCATAACTAATGGCGATGCGTTACCGCAAGGTTGATTATCGCAAAGTGGTAGGCTTCCTGCTCATGACTGGCGGTGGCCTCGTCACCAGCTGGCTGGGGCTAAATCTTTACCAAGGCATGGCGACGCAAAACTGGCCCACCACTCAGGGCATGATTTATAACGCCAAACTCGGCTATACAACGTCCCACCCGTTCGAAAAGGACGCAGCGTTCTATCATTTGATAGTCTCGTATCGCTACCAGGTCGATGGCGCGACTTACACCGGTGACACCGTTTATCTCAAGGACATTCCCTTTCTCTCACTCGATGAGGCAGAGCAGCGACTCGTCATGTTCTCGCCAGCCAGTCTACACACCATCGCCTACGACCCTGACGCACCAGCAACCGCCGTGCTGATATCCGGCGTCGCGCCAACGCTGTGGCAGCTACTTGCACCCGCGATTTTGTTCCTTGGTATCGGCATCAGTCTCAGCGGTTTGCTGAGTCAATCGAGGCAGCGCTCTCGCAGGTCTATTGATGATTGATGCACATATACGTCGCTGGATTGACCCGCCGCTGAATAGAGCCGGAAATTTTCTAGCCGCGCGCGGGGTGAGCGCCAACCACGTAACAATGATGGGCTTTGGGCTGGGGCTGACAGCGATGCTAAGTATTGCATTACAGGCGTACCTGTTAGGACTGGGGCTGATACTGCTGAGTCGAATTTGTGATGGGCTTGATGGTGCCGTAGCGCGCTTTACTCGCATCACTGATCTAGGCGGCTACCTAGATATTGTTCTGGATTTCATTTTTTACTCGGCTATCGTCTTTGGCTTTGTGCTCGCCCAACCCGATCATGCCACCGCCGGCGCCTTTTTGATTTTCAGTTTTATCGGCACAGGCTCAAGCTTTCTTGCCTATTCGACATTTGCCGCCAAACGCGGATTAACCACGAGTTCGCGCGGCCAGAAATCTTTATATTATCTTGGCGGTTTGACGGAAGGCTTTGAGACAATCACCTGCCTGATATTGATGTGTTTGTTTCCGAGCGCCTTCTGGATCTTCGCCCTGGTATTCGGCGGCCTGTGCTGGCTGACGACACTGACCCGCATGTACACGGCGACTAAGACCCTATAGCAAAGCGCGCCTAAGAAGTACTCAACACTTGGGGACTACCGGTACGGTCGCCAGAATATTGACACCACAAAGGAACTGCTTCGTTAGGCCGTGCAGCGGTCAAGTAAATAACCTTTCACGGAGTGATTTACCCTAATTTAGCTATAGAGCTAAATAACCTTTTTCTTTTCCAACATCGAAATCAGTTGGCCGAGCATCTTATCAGTACTGGATTTGCTAAACGCTTCGGAGACAATATTGGTGATCTCCTTGTTCATCGAGGTGTTGTTAGATTTAGCGCTTCGCTTAATCTTCTTATGCATACCTGGAGTAAGCCTTAACACAAACTTAACTTGATCTTCGTCTGGCATTTACAAATCCCTTCAATTTTCCCGTAACCCAAATATACATGAGTTAATTATTCACGCATCAAAACATAACATCTATCCGACTGTCAAAACCTACTTTAGTTTCATTGTCGGGCACCTCCGGTGTGAATGTTAGGCACCCATCTTCACGCCACAAATATATAGCTTTTTCCACATATACTGACAAACAGATCCATTAAGCCGCAGCTCTAGCATGGTTATGATATGGCAATACACGTCAACGCTCTGGTTGATGCAAACGGCTGATTCTATCAAATCGATGTTATGATACGCTTACTACGCCCCGCTGGATCATTTTCGTGCAAACTATACGCCCCCTGACCCGCACCGCCATTACGGTTATCGCCTGGCCCATCATCCTCGCTAACCTTGCGACACCTATGTTGGGATTTGTCGATACCGCTGTGATAGGTAACCTGGGTGATCCCGCCTTGCTTGGTGCCATCGCCGTCGGAGGCATGATCTTTAGTTTCCTGTACTGGGGATTTGGGTTCTTGCGTATGGGCACGACAGGCCTGGTGGCACAAGCCGCAGGCGCCAGCAATACCCTTGAAGTCAAAGGCGCGTTTTATCGAGCCCTACTGACAGGCGCCGCTATCGGCGCAGCTTTGATGACACTTCAATATCCTTTGTTGCAGGCCGCCATGTACCTCATTGAGGGTAGTCAAGCCGTTGAGGCTGCCGCCATGAGTTATTGCACCATTCGTATCTGGGGGGCCCCCATCAGCCTGGCTAACCTTGCGGTTATGGGTTACTTGCTGGGTGTGCAACGAACCCGGGCCTTGTTGCTGCTACAGATAGTTCTGGCCGGCAGCAACATCGTCCTTGACGTGGTATTCGTCGTAGGCTTTGACTGGGGAGTTGCGGGTGTAGCTGGCGCGACTGTCATTGCCGAGGTGCTGACCCTCATGACTGGGTTTTTCATGATCCGCCAGCAATGGCAACGCGACGGCATTGCAGCACACCTGCCACTGTCTACCCTGCTCAACATCACAGCGATCAAACGCCTGGTGACCGTCAATTCCGACATTATGATTCGCACTCTGTGCCTGACCTTTGCCTTCGCCTGGTTCACCAATGAGGGAGCTCAAGCCGGTGATGTCCTGCTGGCCAGCAATGCCATTCTGATGCAGTTCGTCACATTCGCCGCCTTCTTCCTAGACGGCTTTGCCCTCGCGGCAGAAACATTGGTAGGACATGCCGTGGGTAATGCCCGTGCCAGCACGCATAGAAATACACAAGGCTTAGATATAATCCTGCGCTACAGCAGTGAAATTGGTATGGCAACCGCCTTCCTGCTAAGCCTTGTGTTCTATCTGTGCGGACCGAGCGTCATCCATCTATTAACCAACAGTGAGGTCGTCAGGCAGACCAGTAATCAGCATTTACTCTGGGCAGTGCTTGCACCGCCCATAGCCTTTCCTTGCTTTCTACTGGACGGCGCCTTTATCGGCGCTACTTGCACCCGGGAGATGCGTAACGCCATGATCGCCTCGCTACTGGCATACATGCTGGCCTGGTGGGTATTAACGCCACTTGGCAATCACGGCCTCTGGCTAGCTTTTTATGCCTATTTCGTCGCCCGCGCCCTGAGCCTTTACATCTACTTACCGCAACTCAAAGCTCGGACTGGCTCAGCTAGCAGTCACACCGGTCACCCGCACCCACGGCAGTAGACTACTACCAGTATTGAGGCGCTCGGTTGAAACCGCATCGACAGAGTTGAGCAGATCAACCATATTACCGCTGACGGTGGTTTCCTTAATAGGGAACTGTACTTTACCGTCTTTGATGTAATAACTATTCTTCGCGATACCCGAAAAATCACCCCGATCATTGGGCCGACCACCAGAGAAACGGGTGATCAAAATACCTTCTTTAACGCCAGCCACCATCTCATCAAATGTGCTACTGCCAGGCTCGGCGATGTAACTACCACCGCTGCTTATCGCTCGCGGCAAGCCTGTCTTGTTAGCGCCGTAAAGCCCCAGCAAATACGTCTTCAACACACCTTTGTCGATAACGGTTGAGTCGGCAGCCTGATATCCGTCACCCGTGACCCAGTAACCACCACAGAGCTCATCACTAAGGGGCTTTGAATGTAGTGTTAGTAACGGACTGGTGACCTGCTCATCGAGCTTGCCCATATACATGGAGGTACCCGAAACCAGCGGACCATCACTGATACGCGCTGTAAGAAAACCAACGAAGGTCATCAGACAGTCGGGAGTAATGACCATATCACCGACAAATTTCTCAGGTATGTGCTGAGTGTCTACCTGCTCAGTTGACTGACGCATTAACAGGTCGATGTTACTGGACTGCTGAATTGGCGTATCCAGTTCAAGCGTGTTGTAGCCGGTATACATCATCGATGAAGTCTTGCTACCGAGCCTCGAGCTAAACGATATACTCACCTGATACAAGCCACGAGAAGTGAGAAACTCAACGCCATTGCTGTTAACAAAACAACTACGGCGCTTGAAATACGTGATACCCGACGAGCGCAAATTCAGGGTTGGGTAAGTTGCCGAAACATATCGTTGCAAGTCTTCAATACGATCATACATGGCATCATAGTCCGGCTCATCGATACCGCCGTGGAATGCTGCAGCTGGTTGCGTCGGAGCAATATCAAAGGCGGGATCCTGCTGGCTACCCGCCGCCATACCCTGCAAGTCACTCACTGCAGCCTCGAGCGCCGCATCATCGACCTGATTGATCGACAAACTAGCGCGCTTGCTATCAGCAATACCCACCAGCCCTACCTCAGTTTCAAAGTTAGTACGCAGCAGATTGATCTCGCCATTTTCAGCCTGCAGCTCATGCAGCTCATCGGCGCTGACTCGGGCCGCAGCTCTATCGAAACCCTGAGCGAGAATCTTAACCAGCACCTTGTGAGCGAGGGATTTTTCCTGATCAGTAACCGCTGCGTCGGTATGAGTTAAGTCAGTCATATCTACTCTCCTCCAATATGAACTTTAGTTTTCACTGCAGGACCGCCCATGCCCACAGGCATCGGCTGTTTCTTGCCGCACATACCCGCGCAAGACCAAACCATCTCGTCAGACAGCATGGTGACCTCCTTAAGCATGTCAAAGGCGACGCCGGAGATTGTAGTATCAGAGATGGCTCGACCTAGCTTGCCCTGCTTGATCTCGTAGCCCATTTGCACACCGAACATAAACTCACTGGTACTATCGGCTTGACCATTGGTGGGCCGCATCAGCAAATAGCCATTGTCAATGGAGGCAATCATATCATCTAGACTGGACTCGCCCGGCAGTATTGCGGTATTGCGCATGCGCACCAAGGGCTCGTCAGTGTAGTTAAAAGCCCGGGCATTACCCGTCAGGGGCATATCAAAATACTGAGCACTTTCTTTGTTATGCATGTAAGACTTCAGAACACCCTTGTCGATAATCACAGCGTCCTGACTGGCGACACCTTCATCATCCAGATAAACCGGCACTGGCAGAGTTTCGCCGTTATGTGTGTGAGCAAAATCTACCAACGTCACCAACTCATTAGCAACAGACTGGTTCAGGTAATCAGCCGCCACCGAACCCGCGCGAACAATGTCGCCCTCGGTGGTATGCCCGATAGCCTCATGGGCAAGAATGCCGGCGAGGTCAGACGCTAAGATGACATCAACATAGCCAGACACGGCCTTAACCGCCTCTTTTTTATCAAGCAACTGGAGATACAGGGCATCAATTTTTGCAAACATTGGCTCGGCGCTGGTAAAAACATCCTCGAACTGGCCACGATGTCCGATCGCCTCGGATAACTCGATAGGCTCATCTTGATTATTTCGCGTCGTCAGCTTAATGCCGATGATGCTGCGCGTGTTGGTGTTATGCCCATATGAACCCTCAGAGGTATGTAGCTTCTTCTCCATATCGAGGCAGTTAAGCGCCACCTGGCGAGATACCACCTCAGGGCAGTTACCTACGATGTAGGTATCAAGTTCCCGCAGCAACGCAATCTTGCTTTCCTGACTTAAGGTCGGCTTGCCTGAGGTAAAATCACTGTTAGCCTCGGCGTTGGCGCGAGGCAAGCTAGCATCAGCCTGACCGACGCGCTTGGCCAGAAACGCTGCATTGCGGGTTGCTGCACCGATCGTGGTCTCGATGGCCTCATTGCCCATATCTGGGTTTGAGCAAAAACCCCACGCACCCTGGTCGTAGACCCGGGCCGACACGCCACCACTGGCATCTCGGGTATTGCTGACGACATCGCCATTGAGCAGCGAGATATTTTGGGATCGGTTCTCATGAAGGCGTAATTCGGTATAAGACGCAAACTGATTTGAATATTTTTTTAGATCAATCTCATTGATACGCATGATGGCAGACCTGCTGAGTTATGGGCTGAAATACGCGCTATAGACTATGGCATATGGGACGAAAAATCCATGCTATTGGAGGCTTCAGCGCCCGGTCGTCACCCGCGCTTTTGCGCAGGCGCGGGGCAATACATCCCGAACTAATTAGTTTATCCTTTGGCATCGTCAATTTTCGGAAAATACCCGTCAAGCCGCTCGCCGCTGGTGTCTCGACAATCAGCTTAGCAGCGCCCTATTTCTAAAAAGTTCACAAGAAGTTCATAAGAAGTTCTCAAAAAGCGTTCACTCTCAACATCACAATTAATCCACAATAAGAAAGGTAAATAAACCATGATCTCAAGGGAAATTCATCTTAAGTCTCGCCCAACCGGGTTGCCGACGGCAGACAACTTCGCCATTGTTGAACGTGAGATAAGCGAACCAGGCGCTGGTGAAATCATCATCCAGAACCACTTCATGTCTGTAGACCCCTATATGCGAGGCCGTATGGCCCAAGCTTGGCCCACCGGTGAAGTCATGATTGGCGGCGCTGTCGGTAAAGTAACCGCGTCTAACAACCCTGCCTTCGCGGTCGGTGACTACGTGACTCATGGACTTGGCTGGCGTGAATATGCGGTCACCAACGGTGAAGGTGTTGCAAAAATTGATCCGGATTTGGCTCCGCTGTCGAGCTATCTGGGTGTTATGGGCATGCCGGGCCTTACAGCCTACGGCGGCCTGCTGGTCACGGGTGAGTACACGCCTGGTGAAGCGGTGTTTGTGTCGGCTGCCTCGGGCGCCGTTGGTAGTATTGTTGGTCAAATCGCCAAGATCCATGGCAGCAACGTTATCGGTAGTGCCGGTAGTGACGACAAGGTGTCGATGCTGATGGGAGAATTTGGTTTTGATCATGCCTTCAATTACAAGACGGCCAATCCTTTGGAAGAATTGCGTAAGGCGGCTCCGAAGGGCATCGATATCTATTTTGAAAATGTTGGTGGCCCGCAACTCGAAGCGGCGCTGACCCATATGCGCCCCTACGGACGTATTCCGATTTGCGGCATGATCTCTACGTACAACGATGGCGCGACTCAGACTCCTGGACCGCGTAACCTGACGGAAACCATTTACAAGCACCTCACTCTGAAGGGTTTTGTGGTGTCAGCCTTTTTCGATAAGCAGCCTAAGTTCCTAGAGGATATGAGTGGTTGGATTAAATCTGGCGAGGTTAAGTATCACGAGACGATTTTCGATGGTATCGACAATGCGGTTAGTGCCTTTGAAGGTCTGTTCCAGGGCGCCAATAACGGTAAGATGTTGGTCAAGCTCGTTAGCGAGTCAATCTAGCATCACAAAAAAACCGCCAGGCTCAGTGTGAGTCGTGGCGGTTTTTTTGTCTTTTAAAATCCCTGCTTCTAAAAGAAGGGCGCTGGTTTTGACTAGACCAGCCAGCCTTAACTCTCTGGCAGCAGCAGCTCAAATGACTCTCGATAGTCCTCCGACAGATAAATGCGCAACTCACCGGCATCTAGAAACGTTGAGTGGCAGCTAGGGCAAAGTTCAAAGCGTATTCTCACGGGCGTCTCAAGCAGGCGCTGGTCCATGATTTTGTCGCACTTGGGACAATCGACATACACCATTGCGTCGTAATCAGTGTCGAGATTGACTGCACCACTGTCGGCACTGACGAAGCCGTCAAGAATGTCGAGCCCCTCACGTGTGAGTTCATCGATATATAAGCCGTTGCATAGCATGCAGCGTTCAACACGCATAGTGCTGTCACCGCGACTGTTGACCTGCTCGGTTTCGCCGTAGCATTTTGGGCACTGCATTTGCGCTAGCTCCTGGCAACGTAAAGAAGCGACATTACCCTAAAATTTGACGCTGACGCCAGCCATGCCTTAATCCTATGGTTTGAGCGTGGCTTGCAGGTCGACGAAAGGTTGGGCGGACGTCAGCCGCCGGGGACCGCAGCGGGCAATGATACGCTGGCTAATACCACGAGTACGTGCGCCCCGAAAGCGCCCATGGTACCTCTAATGCGTAGCTGGCGATAATAGGGAGGCTGCCGGCGCAATCCGCTCAACTGATGCTCTCCGGCGAGTAACAGCAGATGTAAAGCGCCCAGTGCGATGATTGTGCCCACGGGGGTCAACAGTACTAGCGCCCCTAGACCGACGAGTACGATGCCATTGCTGAGCAGTAATATCTGTGTTCGCTGAGCGCTGCTGACGTCGGCCATGAGTAAGGCGAAGCCCCACCAGCTGCCGGCTATAAAACTGAGAATTCCGAAGGAGTAGAGGCTTAGGCTTTGTTGCGCGAATGTGAGCTCGATGCCGAAGAGTGCTAGCAGGGTGAAAGCTAGAAATGGCAGGAGTCCGGCGCCTGCGAGAATGGTGGCCCACAGCTGGTGGGGTTGCTGGCGAGCCCGCAGGTTTGTCACGGCTTGAGTCTCCTTAACGAATATGCGGCTGCGCTATGGCACTGTGGGGTTGGAGGAATGGTTGCCTGGCTACTATACCGGTTGGTAGCGATACCACACCAGATCTTATACGGTGGGGCTTGCGTGGTGGACTCGTGCGCTGGTTGTCGGGATAAGATGATTCGGCTTTAGCGACGGCTGCTTCCTAGGCCCTCCGGGCTGCCCTTGCGGCCTTATGAGCCCGCTAGCGATGAGACTGCTAACGGTCTCATTCGTTGCGCGGCTGCGTACGCAAATGCCGTCGCTAAAGCCGAATCACCTTATCCCGACAACCCTTGAGCATCTGCGTGAGATTTGCGAGCGGTAGCGATTTTTGGCCGAAGGCTTTACAACATGAGGAGACTGGCGAGGAAGAAGGCTGAGAGAGCGATGGCGGCGCTTATTAAGGCGTAGGGTAATTGCGTGCGTACATGGTCGATGTGGTCGGTGGCGGCGGCCATGGAGGCGACGACGGTGGTATCGCTGATGGGGGATGCGTGGTCCCCGAAGATGGCGCCGGAGAGTACGGCGGCGAGGAACATGGAAGTTGATAGGTCCA
>Ga0307492_10000839_pt1 | contig 12894 bp, 8 predicted proteins | sample SI3LmetaG_FD_202365 | JGI IMG/M metagenome (GOLD analysis project Ga0307492, IMG submission 202365) | Sea-ice brine microbial communities from Beaufort Sea near Barrow, Alaska, United States - SI3L | ecosystem: Environmental > Aquatic > Marine > Coastal | place: USA: Alaska | collected 2017-05-06
GTGTCATTCGATCTTACAGTTTTTTGGGATAAGCTTTGACCTAATCTGACAGTCGCCAATGAGCGAGGAACGGTCATTCGAGTAGTCGTAGCCGAACGGCTGCTTTGCCCAAGAAAGCGGACGTAGCGATTTATTGTGGTTTCGTCCGGTTTGAGCGAAAAACAGACAAACAAGTTAATCATCTTAAGGACGGCAATTCCGACAAAGCCGACATTAGCACTCAGAATTTTATAAGTGTATTTTGCGACCAAATCCAATATTAAGGAACGTCTTCTATCCGTCGGCAATGTGCCAAAGGCAGACCTAACGCCGTGTTAGCCGGCCCAAATAATAGCTGGCTAAAACGTGTGAGGCACGAACAACAGCCAGCTGTTATTTGTCCTTTTTAGCGCTTTGTTAGCCTTCTTTTTGCAACTGCTTTAACAGTGCTGAAGCTGAGTTATAGTAGTACTTGCATTCGCTGCTCACCATTTTTGTAGAATAATCAGCTTTGGGCTGCTTATGCTTCTTAAAGTCAAATGGCAAACCCAACGAGTTATAATACTGAGAATCCATGTATATCTCAGCTGGCTCGTGATTTTTTGCTCGTATATTAACTCTCGCAGTATGCTCAATATCCTTCAATTGAGCAAAAGGTACGCCTAGGCTATTGAGCGAAATGTGATTCTTGGATTCTGATATATGTAATAAAGGGTCATCGTAATATGAGTTTTGCCCTTGTGCTATTACTGCGTATGTAGGCAATCCCAAACACTCTTTATATATCTTTGATATTTTATCAGCTAGTTGAATGAATACTTCGGGGTTATAGTTATAAGAAATACCAGTATCAAAAGCACCAACAGACCAATTACTTTTTAAAAGCAAGCTATCCGCAAATGATATAAATGAAATTGAAGGATATTCTGAAGCTAATGAATCAATATTGTCTCTCAACGAAGTTAACATTTCGGTAGTTAATTTATCATCTTCCAAGTATTGCTTTACACCAATAGCATCCACTAGAGCAAAGATAGAAAAAGAGCGAGCATGTAAACTGTTAAGCCAATTGCCATTTACAAAAACAATCGGTTTTTCATCATATTGCCCACAACCAACACAATACACGAAGTGTTCTTTAGGCAAAATAATGGATATTTCGTGAAACCTATCAGAAACGTTTGCATACCATGAAACTTCTAATGAATTATTAAGCACCTTTATTGCGGCTATATAGCTTACATAGCCAACAGGCGAATATTCATTATTGCTAGGATCATCCAAAAAGTTACTCATCATCGAATCGTATTCAGCTAAGAACTTTTCGTCCATCAAATATATATCCCTATCTAACGGAATATCTTCAAATGAATAATGATCAAACTCTTCATTTTCGAACAATGCGGGATCCCCCATGAATGCTACCGCCCTGTTAACAGGCAATAAAATAGTTGGCTAAAATCAGCGATGAAGGAGCAAAGCCAAACTGGTTTTTGACCTTGTTTAACAAATAGTTAGCCATGATCATTACCATACAACTTATCAAAATGAACATAAAGAATAGAGTTGATATTCTCTATCCATTGCAGAATATCCATTAAATATTTATCGGTAATGCCTATGTGATTTAACCATAGTTTATATGGGCGGTTACAAAATAGTAAAGTAGTGGTTAAAAAGCGAATATCTGGTGGGTGATAGAATGGAAAAGGATCAAATGTATTATCTTCATTTCTGTACAAACACCAATCAAGGCTATCATTCCATGATGCATGTATTGATTCTGACATCATTCCAAAAGTTGACGTGTACAGCTTTTCCTCTTCTACTTCTTTAAAAATTTCGAAGAAGTTTTTACCTTGAAGCTTCCATCTATTCTTTTTCTGCTCTTTGAATGAGCTTTCGTCGAAGCCTTCTAGTTCAAGCTTTTCTTGAACCGATTTAAGTAGCCTTTTACCTGCCTTGCTCTCAAAAAATGCGTCTCCATTCTTTAATTCGCGCAAAATTCTTAAACGATCTTTATAAGAAATTTTTCTATAATCTTCAATAACTTTTGAATCAGATTTTATTAGATAACTAGCAGTAATCGCAGACTCAACTAGAGGACGTTCAAGGATACTTATAATTTCAGCATTATCTTTTTCATAGTATGCGACGATTTCTTTAAGTAATTTCCAAACTTTAATCAGCAAGCCGATGATGGGCGCGTCGTCTAAAGAATATCCAGATGGGTTTAATTCGACATTTCTTACTCTTGTGATGCAGTCATAAATTTCAGCTACATCTTTATAAAATACAGCCGCAAATTTATTAAGCTTATCTAAGGAATAAATATGCTCTTGAATATAATCGTCGGTGTATTTTTCAATGATATTTTCTAATTCTTCCAATTTGACTCAATCCTTGATAATTGCAGATAATGGCTAGCGTCAGGCTCACCGGACCCGTGCTTTTTGCGGGGTCCACGTGAAGCCGGTTGTTCGAAATTTATTTTATATTTTCTTTGAGATATTCTTTTAATTCTGGCCACCAAATATTATCTACATCAGAATCAATTTCTTCAATTGCGTTTTTGTCCTCACGTAGGCGTCTATCTATAGGTATGTTTTTCACTTCACCCCAATAGGGCTTAACATTAACCTTCTTAGGAACTAAGGGATTCTCATATAAGATATCAATATTACAATCTATTATTTCTTTTCCGCACCTAACCCATGCGTGTTTCCACCTGAATAGTTCTTTTCCATTCTCAAAGTACATGGCCCAGCCATTAACAACCTTTGCACGAACTCCATATTCCATTAAAGATCTCTGCAATAATGATGCGAACTGGCGACACATTTCAGCACGACCAAATAGATTTTCATCTACAAGCATTGCTATTTTGTCTATTAGCAATGTTCTCTTTTCCTTATTTAAAATTCTAGAATTATCAATATAACTCTTAGATGGAAGAGGCCGTATACCATTTTGTTTTTCTTCACGAATTTTTGATACAATAGTCTTTGCTATTTCAGGCGATCTTTCTAAAAATTCATCGGCACTTACATTATGGCTTGGTGATATTTCTCTCATTTTTTCCTTCGAACAGGTTATTAGTACGACCTTACAAGGTCGTTTACCTTGCTGGCTACATTACCTTGTATGGTTGAAAAGTCCAGAGTCTGCTTTGGGCGTTTCCAAGTCCTTTCACTATGCAGTAGGAATGGTCTCCTTCTCTCAATCCCGCCGTTGAGTAGTATTGGTTAAAGAGTAAAACTGCCTGATAGCTGACCTAAGCATTTGTTGATTTTAAGCGTTGTTGTTTGACTGGAAAGTGCCCTGTCAACGCTTAACTCTGCACCTTACGATGCAAAGCCCATGACTCGGAGTCTTGGCGGTGTCCTTACCTCACCAAGTAGAGAACTTACTTCCGGGACGGCCTCCGATCCGATCTTCTACCGATTTATCTCGGCGTACTGGGTGTCGATATAAATATTCAAGGTACTCTTTATCAATTTAGCTTTTCAGCTTTCATTTCCATACCTGCTTGATGCAATACCAATGAGCCTATTGCTCTTTTATTTACTGAGCTGGGATTAAATACCAATTTTATATTAAGCTCTTTTGCCCTGAATTCTAATGGCGCTATAGCAAGCATTTCAAATTTAGGTTGCCCTGTCGCTTGAACAAAAAGTTGAGCCGCCTCTTGAGTAATTGTCAACGTCATGTTTTCGTTAAGTTTATAACTCCCTATCAAAGGAACTAATTGCTTTGTATCAACGGAAATAAATATCGCGGGTTCAATTTTATTGGCCTTAAATGTGCCACCATTTTGTGTGTGTATTACACTGACAACTTCGCCAGTATCATTGCGTTCAAATGTTAATTCGGCGGAAACTGCTTTCAAATAAAAACTATCTCCTGAACTTCGAAACAGCTCAAATTTGGCTTGTCCTGGCAATTGAGTAAACAGGCTGTCATTGCTCATGGAGATATTGTTTATAGCCGGATTATAATCAAATTTGCCTATATAATCCGTTAAAGGCATGCCTTTCGTTGAATTTTCTGTATCATCCAGCTGAGTTAAAGGCTCTCGTTCTATTAAAATACTAGCCAAATAAGTAATTGGATTTCTTACGAACTTAAAATTTTGTGGAGCGAAGTTCGATAAACTTACAACAGTCAAATTTTCAGAAGGAACTCTACCTAGATAGGCGCTAAATCCGTGCAATCCGCCACTGTGACTGACTACTTCTTTTCCGAATATTTCACTTAAACCTAGACCTAAACCATAACTACTACCTGCAAATGCAGCAGCGTCTTCACCATTGTTTAGTTTAGCTTTAGTAGTAGCATCTGCGAAAGATTCGGGGCTTAGTACTTTGCCGTTAAACAAGGCTTCATTCCACGTAAATAAGTCTTCAACCGTTGAATAAATATTACCCGCACCGCCAGCATGGCTCATATCCCAATCTAGGCTGCGCTTAGTTTCATTATTTTCATGGCCATACCCTAATGCTTCATTGGTATAAGCGATACCGTTGACGTAAACCCCAGTATTTTTCATTTTTAAAGGAGTAAATAGGTGTTCTTGCCAAAATTGACTGAGTGTTTTTCCAGCCACCTGTTCAACAATATTACCCAAAATAAAATAACCTGAATTGCTATAACTCCATCGACTTCCAGGTTCAAAATCATAATCATACGTCTGAATTTTATTGATTAAGTCTTGTGCTGTAATCGGTTCGCTTACGCCCTCCATAAAATCAGCTGCATTAGTATAGTTGTAGATGCCTGACGTGTGGTTCAATAGGTGACGAAGTGTTACTTGATCTGCTTTTGGAAAGTCAGGTAGATATTTGCTTAGCTTATCTTCAATGGACAGCTTACCTTGTTCCTGTAATTTAAGAATAGCGACTGCTGTAAATTGCTTAGTTACTGAGCCAATACGAAATTGAGTACTGGTTGAAATAGAGATGTTGTTTTCCATATCAGCCATTCCCTTAGCGCCTTTATGGATAATCTTGCCATCTTTTGCGGCTAAAAATGCAATACCGGGGGAATCTTGATCAATACCATTATCAAAGATTGTTGAAATAAGTTTTTCAACCTTTGGCATTGGGATCTTAGAGTCTGCACCTCGTTCAATTAACTGCTGTGCTCGAATATTTAATCGACTAAGTTGTGCATAATGAAGCGCGGTTAACCCTGATGCATCCTTCGCGTTAATGTTAATTCCTTGATTGAGCAGTCTGTCTAGTTGGTCGATACTCATTTTGGCAGCTTTATCGGCAAACAAAGCGTTGGCAATAGGTTTACTAATTGTATGAACTGAAAATCCCCAATCTAAGATGCCATTGACTACCTTGACGACTAAGTTGTTTGCTCCTTTTACTAAATTAACTGCGACTAGATCCTGATCTATGCCCACCGCTCTAGCGGCAAAATTTTCATGAACCAATTCACCGTTTAGCCAAATTTTTATAGCATCATCACTACCCACCCCAAAATAGGCTGATTTTGCACTTTCAGCTTGAATTTGTGTGGTGGCATACGTGTAAACATATTCCTTCTTCGCAATATGTTCAGACAAATCTATAATCGGCGTTTTAGATGTAATGTTATTCCAAGCTAAATTACTATCACCTATCTTCACTTGACCATTTTCAACAGACTGCTGAAGCGCAGTGATACTAACGGCTTCGTTATCGAATGCCGCTCGTATAGCGTCTGGCGTATCTCCAAAAGAAACCGCATCAAGTACTATCCAATCCTGAATAAAACTATCTTCATTATGTTTATTATTTGAATCAGGACTGCTTGAAGGGCTACACCCAACAACCATTAAGGTTAACACCAACAATAATACTTTTTTCATAACACAATCCTTATATCATTATATTAATTGATTTCTAATAGTGACGAGACTTACCGTGAAACGAACAGAAAATTTAGTAAATGGGGCCAGAGTCAGCTTAAATCTAAATTGACTCGACCCCTTTTTATTCATAATGCGGCCACATACAATGCATGAAAAGCTGGCTAGCCAGCCGAGGTATTTGATTCTGTTTTACTGTTTTGCTCGTTATTTTCTTGAGCGTGTTGAGCCAGGCCTGCCACTCCTCCGATGGCTCCCAAATTCATTGAATCCAATGCTGAGCTGGGAACAATAATCAGAGAACCTCTTTCTTTCAGTCCTTCAAAAAGCATATTCATGCCTCGTAACTGCAAGGCGACAGGATTATTTTTGTAGCGCAAACTGGCCTCCTCAAATTTTTCAGCAATTTCAAGCTCAGCTGTACTTAGGGTTACCCTTGCTTGCCTTTCTCGTTCTGCCTGAGCCTGCTTACTCATCGCATCCGAAAGCCCGGGCGGAATGATTATGTCTTTAATACCAACAGTTTGAACAGTAATCCCCCAGGGATTAGTATTTTTATCCAAGTTTTCTTGTAAGTCTTGAGCGATTTTTTCTCTATTTTGTAACAAGTCAGACAACTCATGGGTGCCTATCGTATCTCTTAGTGCTGTTTGTGCAATATAGGCAATTGCCTCTCTGTAACTTTCCACTTCTAACGCAGCTTTTTCAACATCCCAAACAGTCCAATAAATCACTGCATCTACATTGACCGGCACAGTGTCTTTTGACAAAGTTTGATCCGCTGAGATGTCCGTAACGCGGATACGTTGGTCTACAAATTGATCAACTCTATCGACAAAGGGGATAAGGAAAAATATCCCAGGTCCTTTTAGACCCACATATTTCCCTAATCTCAACACTACTGCTTTTTCCCATTGATCCGAAATTCGAATAGATAAAATCAAGAAACTAATGATGAAGGCACAGGAGAAAATGGTGATTGCTTGCTCTGTATTGAGAAGAGTAAAGTAAAACGCAAGTGGTGATGCGATTTTCACCAGCAATAAAATTACTAGTGCTATATGTTTTTTTGTCATTGTGTCCATTTTTAATCCCTTTTTTGGTGATAGGTTATCGCTTCATCGTTTTTAATTTTTCAATTATTTCTTTATGTGAAAAACCATAGGAACTCGTGACAGAAAGAAATTCACTGCAAATGTCAGTCAACTTTTTGGCCCTTTCGTCATCACCCAATTCAACCTTCGTTGAGCTGATAAATGTCCCAGTTCCTTGATGACTTTCCAAAACACTTTGTATTTCCAACTCCTTGTATGCCTTGGCAATAGTATTGAGATTGATTTTCAGCTCAACCGCTAAAGCCCTTACCGTCGGCAGTTGCTCTCCAGTTTTGAGTTGACCAGAGGCTATGCCAAAACGAATTTGATTTATTATCTGGCGATACAGAGGGACGCCATTTTTTGGATCAAGTATGAAATTTAGCAAAATACACCTACGAGTCGATTCAAACAGTCATTGTAATATTGTACTACAACACTAGTACAATGAAACTATACGAACCTATTGGTTATCTGTCAAGTGCACTCCATAATTCTTCAAGTGATCATTTTGGTTGGATAGTTACGGATCATTCGGGATCTCAGGAAATTTAAAGGAATTTAAAGGGGTCGTAGTCAATTTTAATAATAGTTTTCCTGCCAATCTGTTTTTTTAGTAACGTTGAAGATGGACATCGCTTACGTCAGCTATGTCGCACTTGCTGTCATTATAAACGGACGTAGTTGCGCAACTGGTTCACGCCCAAAGCGGACTCTGGACTTTTCGACCATACAAGGTAATGTTGCTTGTAAGGTCTCACTTAATAATCTATTAAGTGCCCAAATAAGTCTCACTAACAATCTAAAAATGAAAGGAGTTCTAGCTTGAGAATTGGTCGAGTAAAAGTTGAGGATTTATACGCCACTATAGACAAGTGTTTAAGACAAAATTTCCCAACAGATTACGACTCCCGATGTCTTTATTCGGCTTGCGCCATACATTCAGTATTGAAAAGTGAAGGAATAAGTTCTGTTATCGTCGGTGGTGATGCAGTTGTATTCACAGTATCAATTGATGGAAGTCAGGCATCCGTAGAAGGCTTTGCTGGATCCAAACAAGGACAGCCTAGCCACTATTGGGTTGAAACTAATGACGTTTTACTGGACCCGAATGTATCTTACCTACAAAAAAGTTCTCGAATAAAACGAGTTCCGATGCCAATGATCGCATGGGAACGGAAAAATGTTTTGCCAAAGAGTCTTCAATATAAAGATCGAGTTCGCTATCACGAAAATGCTGAGTTTAGATTTCCAGAAGACATAGCAGAGCGTATGGAAAGCTTCATCGACATGTGCAAAAAGCGTTATACATCTAAAGCTGCAAAGAAAAAGCTCTATGGCTTCATTCTTTCATCTCCTGAAAGTCTAAAACAGCATGCAAGCTCAGATAATAAATGGGCAATTGGGGCGATGCGCTTTCAGACAATGACATCAGTTCCAACCATTTAGATTGGTTAGATTTTCCCCTGAATTTATAGACACTCAGCTGGCCAGTGAATATATCTTTTCATATTCATCATGGGATGCATGACCAAGATGGCTATTTATTTTTTAATTAGTTTATTCACGATTAATTATTCTAACGAGAAACATCAAGAACGAAAATGTCAATCAGCCCCCTTAGTTCTGGTGTTAGCGTGTTCTCTAGCGATTTCTTTAGTTCTATAGCATTTTTTACCCCGTGCTTTATTTTGTTTGCGACTTTTTCGTTAGCACCAAACCAAATAACAAGATAGATTCCTTGAAACGCTGCATCTGGATTAATTGCGTAACGCTCGTATAGTTGAGTGGAAGCTGCTGTAAACAAATCTTTGTGCCATTGTCCTTTTGCTTCAATTACAAGTAGTCTTTTTTTACCGTCAATCATTTTTGTAGCTGTTATGTCGATCCTATTTTGATTTTTAGTTTGGTGTTCAGCTACTATAGAGATTCCTTTAGGCTGTAAGGCCAACTTTAGGCGTTCAGCTATTATTTCAACAGAGGCAACTTCTCCAAATCGGCTATAATCGCCTTTTGCTGACTTCGAATAAAAACGATTGCCCGCATTAAACTCTCCACCATCAATATCCTGTTGGTAACTAGCAAGTTCTTGAAGAACTAAACTTCTTAGTCCTTCAACGCTCACGACAGCGTTGCTATCTAACATATTTTTAATTTCTCGTGGTGAGGGTGGGGTATAACTGCTTAAAGTATTTTTCTTCAAAACATCAGCTTGAATACCTTTTAAGCTTTTGTGTAATCCCGAGAAACGAGAATCATTTAATAGCGTTTTTAGCACTGGAATTGCTGCATTAGGAGTATCGGACCCTATTGACCAAATGACTTCTGTAAGGAATCTATATGCATTTTCACCCTTAGGACTCGTGGTTCCATAATGGGTTGGTAAGTGTACCTTGGGCCATTCTATGAAAAAGGCATCAAGTATCGCTTCTATTTTTGCGGCGTTTAAACTGGGCCAATGTTCATAATCTCCTCTATTCCAGCGGCTAGAATGACTATCAAACATAAAAATTGTGTTTCTATCTGATTTAATTTCATTCCAGTAGGGTTGAGCTTCTTCTAAATTCAAAAAGTAAAAGGCTCTGATAAACCAAAAGTTACGTTTTACATCAAAATCTTTATCTCTAGCTAATTGGAGAGTGGGCGATAGAAACTGTGAACACCGAATCCTTATGATGTTTGCGACTTCTTCTCTATCCCCATATCGTGCGGCTAGATCAAATAGCTCACTTAGTGCTTGATAATTTATATTACCTAAGCGCGCGAGCCAATCTATTGATAATGTTGACCGAAGTGGTGCGAAAACTTGATCGTATTTCAATAATCCAACTTCAGCGTTGGAACATTCTTGTTTCAACAATTGCGGCTCAAGGTATTCACGGAGGAATTGCTCAGCCTTCGCTATATCTCCAAAAATAAGACGATCAACTTCTGACTTTAGTGCTTCTTTCTCGTCTTCATTGACGGCAGAATAACCCATATTTAAGTTAGTTCTTAACGCGAATAAAAATTTGGACTTTACGTTTTCGAGGTTGCCAGTTTCTCTCAGGATTTCAAGACATGAAGCAAATAGTATTGTTTCAACATACAAACCTTGGGATGCGAGTTGTAAATTAATCAGTTGTTGTAAATTAGGAACCTCAGGTTCAATAAATTCATGACAATTTTTCAATGCATTACGAACCAGTGTTTCATCGCCAAATTTTAATACTATATCCTCAGGTTTATTCAAGACTAGGTTTGCAAATTGAACAAGGCAACTCCAATGCTGCCCATTTTCTACCAACTCTCGATTTTGTTGCACAAATCTATGATTTTCTGAGTTTGTTTGTAATTGCTCGTTTTCTCTACGTTTCATCAATCGACGGTGGCTTTTTTTGCTACTTTGTTGTTTTCTAGCTTGAATATTTCGTCGTCTATTTTTGTCAGCCCAAACCCGCATAAACTCTGGTTTCTCAGAAGCTTGCATCCGCATGTGCTTCCGTAAACTATTCGGACCTCGATTTTCTTTATCGTAATACCAGTGGTGTTGCAAAAAGCTCTCCCACAATATCGTGTTGTTTCCATTGAAAGCTAAATCGACGACAAACTTGTAGTCTTGACCATTTAGAGATAGTCCAGCGTGTGAATATCGTCCGTTAAATCCAACAAATTTAGCTTCTGAAATTTCTTCAGGGTCGCTTAAACCACTAAAATAATGCGCAATAATCTCGCCTCGAAGCACGCAATCGCTTCTTAAAATTTTGACTGATAACATGTCATCAGCATTTCGTTGGTCTGGAAAATTTAGGTTTTTAATCCATCGCCAAATTAATAGCGAGTTAAAAGGAGGATTGGCTAATTTAAAATAGTGGTCTGACAACGAACCAATGATTTTACTTATCCCGGTTCTACATGAACATTCATAGTGTTTCTTGCCGCAATGACAAGATAAATCTTTGCTTAAAATGTTTAATAGCGACTCTGTTGTATTCAAATCTAAGTGTGATATTAATTGCTTAATGAAATAACGATCTGTCGCGCTGTTTTCGTACGAATCTAAATTGGCTGGATATAAATTTATACAAGCTCTAAAAAAGTTCTCCAACTTATTTATTTCAAAAGACACGGGACCAATTTTATTTATTACGTCCGATGCGATCTTTAACGATGCACCACTTGCTTCTGACATCAATACTTCGAAATCTGAACGATAGTCGTAAGACTTTATAGTCAATAAACATTTGTTTGCTAGGACTCTTGTCCTATTGTTTTCAAATTTTGAAATGACAATTTCTCGAAGTTCTTTTTCAAGATATTGTGATGCATTCGAATCAACTAAAAGCTCTAAAAGTAAATATCGCAATTCACTATCGCTCTCATCTGCGAGTATTGGTTTTATTTCTGCCAGTATATCCTGAGTAAAAAATCCAACTACGCTAAAACGGCGGTTAAAATCCCCTCTTCTAAAATAAGGGTCGTTGGCTTCTACTTCTACTAATTTAGACAAAAGTAACCGTTTTGAAGACGAATCAAGTTGTGAAGGGTCGCCGTTTGCAAGCACAGAATATGCATCTAACTTAATAATGTCTTCCTGTATTCGCTTAGTACCTAGCGCAGCCATCCAACCCAGTAAGCCGCGCAATTCGTCACGAACACATTTGTTAGGAGCAATAATTGTTAAACATAGCTCCATGGTAAGCTCATCAAGAGCGTCAGCAATTCTGTTAATTAAGTATGTTGCACTGCAATATTCTGCGACTATTTTGTGAACGGGACGATGGAGGTCTACATTACTATCCGGTTTAAATAGTTTTGTTGCCAATATAACAGTAGCGTCTGCCATCGGCAGCTCTATCAAAGACGCTAGCATTGGGAAGCTTCGACTTTCGTATACTTCGCTTTTTGCTACTCCCTCTGCACCAGATAACAAAAGTTTAGTAAAAACCTCAGAGGAAAATTTTATTTTATTTTCAATAGAAATAGTATTCGTTGGTCTGTTCGATTCATTCGACTCTCTTGTCAGGTGAGTAACTGCTTGAGAAAAGATTGAACGTCTGTCAGCAAAGTGGCAATTGCTTTCAATGTATGCATCAGCAAATAGCTTTAGAAATTGGGGGTTAGGTAGGATAGGATCTAAAGAAAATCGAGATACCTCTTGTTGGAATGCTAAGAAATCTTTCCTATTAGTGTAGCCTTCAAAAATTTTCTCTTGTTCAGATTCATCAAATTCACACAAACGAACAATTATAGGTTTGCTACCAATGAATCGTTCAAAAAGTTTTGTTGCCGAATTGTCCCATTCACTAGAACGACTGGAAATAATAATTTTAGATGGGCGGGTGCTTAGTGCATGCCCAAGCAGTTTGTTTATTCCAGCTTGGTCGACCCTCGCTAATTCATCAAAAGCATCAATAACCAAAGGTAAACCAACAGCGGTCTTTTCGGTATAGCAAAACACATTGGCTGTTACCTCTTTGACTCCTAATTGTCTTGCAAAGCTCTTTAATAAATCAGTTTTTCCTGCACCAGGTTCTGCCAAAACAATAATCGATTTTGAACTGGCGAGTAGTTCTACTTCTGTGAAGTTTTTGTCTTCACCATAAAGTACGCGGTTAATATAAAGTTCTCTATTCATTAAATATTAAGTGACTTATGATTTTTTTAAGACTCTAACAAATAAAATTGTTGAAGTCCGTTTATGGAAAAATTGTCATTTGAGCAATTAGCACTGACCGTCCATTTTCTCAGTATATTTGCCGTTCGACCTGATACGTTTTTAGTCCGCTTTGGGTCGAAAACTGACCTTAATCCAGACTATCAGACAATTTCCAATATGTCTGCAATTCGCTCATCAATGTCATTAACTTAAGGTTAATTGGCGCATTTACAATAAGTTAGCTAGTTGCTAACCTAGCTATGAATTAAAAATTTAGAGAAATTACCAATGCGCTGTTCAGTATTTAATTCAAATAGTACAAA
>Ga0307492_10000840_pt1 | contig 12884 bp, 9 predicted proteins | sample SI3LmetaG_FD_202365 | JGI IMG/M metagenome (GOLD analysis project Ga0307492, IMG submission 202365) | Sea-ice brine microbial communities from Beaufort Sea near Barrow, Alaska, United States - SI3L | ecosystem: Environmental > Aquatic > Marine > Coastal | place: USA: Alaska | collected 2017-05-06
CAGACAACCCACTGAAAAGTGACCTAAGTATACCCACCTCAAGTTAGCGCGAATTCACGCTAACCTCCATGGTATTTTACCGTTTGTTCGCCAACTTAAAAATACGCCTCATAATGATCGCTTACATTATAAAATCTAGGAAGCCCATTCTCATAAATTTAAATGAGTAGCTTTGTATACCCTTTCCAGAACCAACAACATCTTTTGAAAGATCTATTTCATCGTAATAATGAATCGCTATATTTTAAGCATCCGCTAGTTTAGAAACTTTTACTATGTTCATATACTCGCTATCTATTTTACGGTTTTACCACCTAAGTCTATAGCGGCTAAGAGCACTAAATCGGGCTTATACGCATTTGTGTGTTTTTGTATCATGGCATTTAACAGTTTGTATAGCCCGACTAATAAACCAACCTATTATATCCACATACTTAAAGACGACATATTTCCTCATTTATTAATCGAGAGAAAGATGCAAAATTTATATACAAAGGCAGATTTTTTTGTGGTTGATAAAGCTTAGTCGTTACATAATTTGTCCTGTCATGTAGTCAATACTTGCTACTTTTCCACTCATTTTATAGGCCATAAAAGATGGGGCCAAAGTATAAAGTCACCAACACTGTAGAATGAGCCAATACGTCAATGTCTGGTGATAAATCAAGTCTTTTTTTTAGCTGTATAGGTTTACTAATACAGAGTATTTAAACGAAGACACTGATTAAGATTCTGCAATCGAATCGGGGCTTAAAAATAAAATTGAAACACATTCAAATACCCCCTTGTGAACTGGTAAATATCGCAGTAGCTGACTGGTGTGGGTAATACGTTAAAATTAAGGCATAATTGTTAGATGCAGTCGTTGCAATGTAACCGACAAGGAGAAGGAAATATCAGTGAATAAAATTAGGCTCACCCAAGACGAAAACCTTTCCATAAAGGTCAGTTACCAGTTATTGCCTAGTGATCAGCAGAGACTCGATTTATATTTTTCCCTACCGGATGAAATGGGTATCAGCCCTAAAACCTTGGTAGAAGAACATTACTTTCATAATAGTATACAAAGTCACAGTGCTTATTACTCCAACCAATTGCATTTACCATTAGTACGAAGTCGCTTTATCAGCCAACAAAAAGGTGAGCAAAGTGACTACCGTTTAAACCTTAATCTCTTTTCTTATCAAATTCGCACTGCCTTGGATACAGATATAAAGCACACCCTTAAGCTTAAAGAGTGCGAGCATTTTTACCCACAAGCTATAGTATTAGCAGAACAAATTTCTGGATTACTAAAAAAGCTAAGAAGATATACGCCTCCTGATCAAAAACTACGTGCATATTTTGAAAATGCCGACAACTATCTAAGTTGGCAAGTAGAACAATCATTTTTAAAACTACTATCTAGAGCCCCAAAAAGCAGTGACTTTACCAGTGAGAGAAACTTCTTGTTAGCGCTGTGTCGCAGTGAAAATGAATACCGAGAAGAGAACCAATATAACTCACAAGTCACCTTAGGCGACCCTAATCGCATCACCAATAAAATGCGCTTGCTACAACGCTTAATCGAGTATGGAGTGGTATTTCAAAAAGAAGTGAAAAATCTCAATACTAGTTTAAACCGCATTGTACGAGGCACAGTCACAGCCGTTATTATGACTTTTGTTATGGTGCTAGTGTTAAATGCGCGTACTAACTTTACTGAAGTAACAATTGCATTAGTCGGTATGTTAGGCGTTATTTATGGTCTAAGAGAAATATTTAAAGAAGATATTACGCGGATCATTTGGCGCAGAATTCAAAAAGGAATGCCAAAATGGAAAGTCATTTATAGTCAAAGTGTCAATAAAAGTCGAGTGGCGACTCAAACTATTTGGCTTGAGTACATTCGTAACAAAGATTTACCAGAACAAGTAGATAAATTATTTCAAACTCGGCGACAACAAAATAAACAGGCAGCACAATTACTGCATTTTCGCAGTGACACTAAAGTTAATGCAAAAGGTTTTTTACCTGGCTACGATGAAATTCAACAACGTATTTATTTTAATTTAACTCCCTTCATTCGTTTCTTAAAAAAAGGGGAAGGCCGTTTATACGCACTCGATGGCAGTAAAATAACAAAACAAGCTGTTGAGCGGCGATACCAAATCAACGTGGTTTTAATGCATACAGATAAACAACAGCAACAACATAAGCAGCGCTTTAAAATAACCCTGAATCGCTCTAACATCATTAATATCGAAGCAATACAGTCAGATAACACTGATTGATAAAGAACGCGTCTTTGTTCTGCTTAAGAATAATGGGGAAGTCGTAGGAAGGGAATTTCGTTTGAGAAAAGTCATGCTGACACCGCACGGGATCACGGTGCGCAACGCATGCGCTACTATCGTAATGGCATAACTGATACATCAGCCAATAAAAAAGCCGCTTAATGACTTAAGCGGCCTCGTTATATGGCGTCCCCAAGGGGATTCGAACCCCTGTTACCGCCGTGAAAGGGCGGTGTCCTAGGCCTCTAGACGATGGGGACAAAAACTTCGTTATCGAAACAGATTTCGATAAGTTTTTGTAACGTAAGATAAACTCGCAAATTGCAGACTTAACTTTTAACACATTACAAAAAGAAACTTCTATCAAACTATTTATCAACTGGCCTAGGCGGTAGTTAATAATCCTTGCTTTAACACTTAAACCACATCCTGCGGCTTAATCTGTATGGCGTCCCCAAGGGGATTCGAACCCCTGTTACCGCCGTGAAAGGGCGGTGTCCTAGGCCTCTAGACGATGGGGACAAAAACTTTTTATCGAAATAAATTTCGATGCGCTTTCGTAAATAAAGATTAGTTCGTGAATCGCACGACATAAATCTTTTATACTTTACAAAAACAAAATTCTTATCTTGTCTTATCTTTTCATCTACTGGCCTAGGCGGTAGTAGACAATCCTTGATATGGTGGAGCCAGGCGGGATCGAACCGCCGACCTCTTGCGTGCCACGCAAGCGCTCTCCCAGCTGAGCTATGGCCCCAAACCTATTAACTAAGTTTACGCTTTGACCCAACTAGTAGGTGTCGTTCCGTGACAGCGGGGCGCAGTTTAGGCATCTGCCCTTTTCATGTCAACGATTTTTTTAGGTATTTTCTCTGTTTGCTATATATTCCAGCGCTTTGTTTATACGTTGTTCAATTTGAGCCGGTTTAAGTAAATTTAATGTTAAATCTAATGCAGGTGAATTACCAGCGCCGGTTACTGCAACTCGTAATGGCATGCCCACTTTTCCCATACCCACGTCTAACTCTTCAGCAGTTTGGTTAATAGCGTTATGAATAGACTCAGTATTCCACTGTGTCAAAGCTGATAATTTACTTTGCACCAGCAGCAAAGCTTCTTTAGCGACAGGTCGTAAATGCTTTTTAGCCGCTTTTTCATCAAGGGCTTCATATTCTTGATAAAAATAACTACTGATTTGAGCAAGTTCTTTTAAGGTTTTAACCCGATCAGCCTGCACAGTAATCACGTCTTCTAATACTGGGCCTTGAGTAATATCAATACCTTGTTGAGCAAAATGCCATCTAGCATGTTCAGCCACGTCTTTGGCAGGCAGTGTTTTTATGTAATGTTGATTTAACCAAATAAGTTTATCTGTATTAAACGCAGAGGCAGACTGACCTATTGCATCTAGAGAAAATAACTCAATCATTTCTTCTACTGAGAATATTTCTTGATCACCATGTGACCAACCAAGGCGCACCAAATAATTTAGTAATGCTTGTGGTAGATAACCTTCATCTCTAAATTCCATCACACCGACCGCATTGGTGCGTTTTGATAATTTTTTACCGTCGTCACCTAAAATCATAGATACGTGGGCATACTCTGGAATAGGCGCACCTAAGGCCTGTAATATATTAATTTGACGGGGGGTGTTGTTGATATGATCTTCACCGCGAACGACATGGCTAATGCCCATATCCCAATCATCTACCACCACACAAAAATTATAGGTAGGCGCCCCGTCACTGCGACGGATAATTAAGTCATCTAATTCGCTGTTAGCGATTTCGATATCACCACGGATATGATCTTTAATTACCACACTGCCTTCTTGGGGCGTTTTAAAACGAATCGCAAAAGGCTTATCTTGAGGATGATCAGTGCGCTCACGCCATGTACCAGGATAACGAGGCTTTTCGCCTTTAGCCATTTGTTCTTCACGAATAGCATCCAATTCAGCAGATGGCATAAAGCACTTATAAGCTTTACCTTCAGCTAACAGTTGGTCGATAAGTTGGTTATATCGGTCAAAACGCTGAGTCTGATAAAACGGCCCTTCATCCCAATCTAAACCTAACCACTGCATACCTTCGAGGATTGCGTCGATAGCGGCTTGGGTGGAACGTTCAATATCGGTATCTTCGATACGTAACACAAATTTTCCGCCTTTACTTTTGGCGTATAACCAAGAATAAAGCGCAGTACGTGCACCACCAACGTGAAGATAACCTGTGGGACTTGGAGCGAAACGGGTAACTGTTGTCATGTGAATAAAAGCCTGAACTAAGAAATTAATGTTATTTTACCAGTCAATTAAGGGAATTTATATCAGCAAAAAGTCATTTAGAATAAAGATTGAGGGGAAACTGAAGCTGTTTTCAACCAATATATTGGGGGTCACTTCGAAAATCGCACGCTTTTCATCCAATAGCACAATAAATTTCATTTAGATGTTGACAGTGAATAGCTCATACCTATAATAGCGCTCCTCTTACCGGCCAAGGCTAGTAAGAAATACAAATTGGTCGCTTAGCTCAGTTGGGAGAGCATCGCCCTTACAAGGCGAGGGTCACTGGTTCAAGCCCAGTAGCGACCACCACATTCAGGTTTTTAATGAACCTTATTTATGAGGCAAAGCCTTATAAATAAAAAATAAAATACGGTCGCTTAGCTCAGTTGGGAGAGCATCGCCCTTACAAGGCGAGGGTCACTGGTTCAAGCCCAGTAGCGACCACCAATTTAAAAAAACCGATAACAGAATTCTGTTATCGGTTTTTTTTTGTTAAGAAAAAAAAGTTTCTCAACAACGTTTAAGGTTTCACCCCGCCCCTGCTTTACTTAAAATTCAATATCCCGTTTTTAATACCATGTTTAAGTTAATAAATTTCTCAATTTTCTGTGTTTAAGACTTATTATTTTAGCTTCAAATACGATAACCTTTAGGCATTATATATATATTGGTTACCAATGAATTCACAACTGGCTAAACATACCAAAGTACTTATCGTAGATGATCAAGCTCTAGCTAAGGGATATATGAAATATTCCTTAGAGGAGCTAGGATTTAGCGACATTACTTATGTGGATAAAATCAACCTTGCTCTAACCACATTACGAAATCAGCGATTTGATTTAATCATTTGTTCCTACAACTTAAAACACGAACAAGATGGTTATTATTTTTATGATGAAATCAAAACCAATGGTGAGCTTCCTTTAAGCACCGCTTTTGTATTTATTAGTGCCGATACTAATTCAGATTTAGTACAGAGTATTATTGAATTACAACCTGACGATTTTTTAGCTAAGCCTTTTACAGTCAAAGAGTTAGATCGAAGATTAAGCCGAGTTTTGGCTCGCAAAAAAGCCTTAAATGATGTATATCTGTGTATCGATAAGCATCAATATATTCGGGCTTTATCAGAGGTAGAGTTGTTTCTCGGCAACCCTAAACATTCAGAATTTTTCCCTTTAGCATTAAAAATAAAGGGTGAAATGCTTACGGCATGTGGCAATTTTCAACAGGCTAAAGACTTCTACTTAGCTATATTAAAAGTGCAAACCTTCACATGGGCGCAATTAGGGTTAGTGAACAGTTATCTGCATCTCAATGAAGACGAGTTAGCAGAAAAACTGGTATTACGTTTAGCCTTCAAACCAGACTCGCAGCTTGCCGCATACGACTTGCTAACCGCTTTGCAGATAAAACAAAATGACTTTGAGACCGCACTGGAGTGCGTGATGATGGCCACCGAAATTTCTCCTCGGAGTATCCGTCGACATAAGACAGTCCTAGATCTATCTCGTATTACTCATGATTATGAAACCCAATTCGAAGCGGCGAAAAAAATTGTTCGTTTTGCCAAAAATTCGATCCATGATAACCCTGAAAATTATTTAAACGTTGCCAGAGCAGGTATAGACTATGCCATGACAACAGAGGCATCTGATACCGATAGATTAATCAAACAAGCAAAGGAATACGTTAGGCAGCTTAAACAGGCGTTTCCAAAAGCCGATGTGCAAGAGCAAATGAAAGTTGTGAACGCCAGAATAATGTATCTCGAAGATGAAAAAGATAATGCTTTAGCCTTACTTAATAAATTAGACGAAAACAATTGGGACAACGAAGGTGTAGACGCCTTGTTAGACAAAGCCAAAATCTTTCATGATGTAGGTTTACATGAACGCTCACAGGCTGTCTTACAACAAATAGAAGAACGTTGTAAGGACGATCCTAATCAAAGCCAGATATTTTTACATTACATCAATCAAGAAAAAGAAGAGAAGTCTACGATTAAATTTAGTTCCAAGGACCTAAACAACACAGCAGTCGGATATTTTCAAAATGGAGAGATTGACAATGCCATGGAGGTCTTTACACAGGCCTTTGCTATTATGCCCAAAAACGCCTCTATTGCCCTTAATCTGATGCAAGCCATCTCATCGCAGTCGGCAAATTTAGGTGTCGTAAACTTATCTGACCCTATACTTAAAAAATGTATTAAAACGATTGAAAATAGTAAGTTAAATGATATTCAACAAGAAAGGTATCACAAAATCCGTACTATTTTAGATGCATTGGAGTGAGCATATTCACTAGGCATAAAGCGTTTACAAACCACCTGTAATATCGACGAAGCTACCCGTCACAAATGAAGATTTTTCTGATGCTAACCAGTATATCGCCTCGGCAACTTCTGCAGGGTGACCGCCTCTTTGCATCGGTATTTTTGACTTAAGCCTGTCGATACGCCTTGGCTCTCCACCCGATGTGTGAATATCAGTATGAATGAGGCCTGGTCTAACGGCATTTATTCGAATAGCTTCGTCTGCCACCTCCAGCGCTAAACCTTTGGTTAAACTATCAATTGCGCCCTTGGAAGTGGCATAATCTATATATTCATTAGGAGAGCCACTTTTAGCCGCACCAGATGAAACGTTGACGATCACTCCACCCTTGCCCCCATACTTACTCGACATACGTTTAACAGCTTGTTTTGAACACAAAAAACAACTCATCACATTGGTGGTCAGTACTTGACTAAATCGTTGTTCATCGATTTCATCAAGACGACATTGTTTTTTTAAAATGCCCACGTTATTAACCAGTACAGACAAGCAGCCTAACTCTTGGTCAACTGTATCGAATAGACGTTGTACTTCACAAGCTTTGGAAACATCGGCTTTCACCGTAATACATTTAACATCGAATTGAAGAATTTCATTTTTTAACTGCTTAGCAGCAATCTCATCAGTTAAGAAGTTAATACACACGGCATAACCTTTTTGTGCAAAAAGTTTAGCTGTGGCGGCTCCAATTCCCCTGCTTGCGCCGGTAATAATCACTATTTTGTTAGTTGGCATATGATTCTCTATCGATATTTCAAAAGTTGCAAAAATAATCCTTCAACTATCGTTTAAAACTAAGTCACTTTGAAAGCAACATTAAAACGTTGTTCCTTGAATTGTTCACTTTCTACAATACTGACCAAGGTTGTCACGGCGAGCCATATATCCTCAAACGAGGTATAAAGTGGTGTAAAACCAAAGCGCAATATATTGGGAGCACGAAAATCGGCTATCACACCTTTTTCAATTAAGGCTTGGCAAATGGCAAACGCAGCATCATGAGAGAAAGCCAGTTGGCTGCCTCTTTGCTTTGCATCATCGGGCGAACACAGAATCAATTCATGCAAACAGTTGTGCATTTTAATCAGTTTGATAAATACATCCGCTAGCGCCTCAGACTTATTTCTTATGTGTAACATATCCACGTCTTGCCACACATCAAGGGCCGCATCCAAAACACTCATGGATATCACACTAGGTGTACCGCACTGAAATTGATTAATATTGGGTGAAGGCTGGTAATTAGCGTCGAAAGCAAAAGGTTTTGCATGTCCCATCCAGCCACATAATGGTTGTTTAACCGTTTCTTGATGACGTTTGGCTACGTATAAAAAAGCTGGCGAACCAGGTCCACCATTCAAATATTTGTAACCACAACCCACAGCAAAATCTGCTTCACATTTATCTAGCTCCACAGGCAAAGCACCGGCGCTATGGGCTAAATCCCAAATGACCAAAATACCTTTGTCATGAGCCAGTTGGGTTAGCTTTACCATATCCAATAACTTACCCGTTCGAAAATTTACTTGGGTGAGTAATAATACTGCTACCGACTCGGTTAGACTTTGTTGTATATCCTGCTCTGCAACCATCTGCAGTTGGCATAGGTCGGGTCCTAACAAGTCACTCAAACCTTGGACCATATACAAGTCAGTCGGAAAGTTGTCTTTTGTCGACAGCACCACTGTTCGCTCAGAGTTAAGTTTAAGCGCACTGCATAACAGCTTAAATAAATTCACAGAAATAGAGTCACAACAAATTACTTGGCCTTGGGCCGCACCAATCAGAGGTGCGACTTTTTCGCCAACCTTAATCGGCAAATCAATCCAGTTATGGCTATTCCAACTTTTAATTAAATCGTTTCCCCACTGTTGGCTAACGATCTCTGCCACCCTTGATTTGACCGATTTAGGCAACGCTCCTAATGAATTACCATCCAAGTAAATAGTATTAGCCGGTAGATCGAACTCAAGGCGCTTTTTAGCCAAAGGATCGGCTTTATCTAAAGTAATAATCTCATCAAAATTCATTTCGCTAGTCCGTCTAATTGTTGGGTCAATGTTTTAAAAGCCTCAGAGCCAGCATGTATCCAATCAAAATGCCCTATTCCCTCTAACAGGATAACTCTTCGCTGCAACTGGTCTAACTCAAATGCTGGTACTATATCGTCTTTATCACCTTGTAAAATAGTGGTGTTAATATGTAATGGCTGCTTACTTGGGTTGGCAAAATGGTATTCAACGGTTTTGTCTTTTGGCGTACCTTGCATAAAATTCTTTGTAACTTGCTGACAACTATTTGAACCCATAGCATATTCTGCAATATCAGTTATCGCAGCTAAACCGATCACACATTTTAACTGTTTGATTTCGCCACCAGCAAGTAAGGCCAAATGCCCATCAGCAGAATGCCCCACTAATACTGAGAGACTTAAATCAAATTCGCCACTGTTGTAAAGAGCTGACGCGAGGATACCAGCCTTGACATCATCATAAGTGCCTGGCCAACCGCCGCCTATATCGCCACTTCGACGATATTCTAATGACCACACATTGAATCCGACTTGAGCCAACCCAGTGCTTAAAGCATATGTATGCTGAATATCGCATGCACTTAACCAACAACCACCATGAATTAAAATAACCAGTGGGTATGTTTGTTTATTTTCAAGATTTTTTACCTTAAAACCTTTTTGGCTCGTCACAGTAAAGTGTATTGCAAAGGGTCTGCACCATGGGAAATATTTTCATCTGCAGCAGCAAATGGCAATACGGCAACTTTTGAGTAGGCAACATTATTAGCAACGCTTTAGAACTTGATGAAGGTTTGTGAAGCAGCGGCACTGAACGAGAACATGCTCAAGGATAATATTATTAACCAATTCAAAATAGTCGATTTCCTTAAACAAAAAAGCAGCATTAAAAATAACACTGCTTGCATACAACTCAAATTAAAATTTAGATTACATCATTTCTACTGCTATAGCGGTAGCTTCCCCTCCGCCAATACATAATGATGCGATCCCCTTCTTAAGGTTATTTTGTTTAAGTGCATGTAACAGGGTAACAATAACCCTGGCACCAGATGCACCAATCGGGTGTCCAAGGGCACAAGCACCACCTTTAATATTAACTTTAGCGGGGTTTAGGCCCAGCTTTTTGATGGCTAACATGGTGACCATAGCAAAGGCTTCATTAATTTCGAACAAATCGACGTCTTCGTGTGACCAGCCGGTTTTATCAAATAATTTTTGCATCGCGCCAACTGGGGCAACAGTGAAGTTTTCAGGTTCAATGGCATGCGAACTATGTGCAACAATTTTAGCGATTGGCGTTAAACCTAATGCCTGAGCTTTACTGGCTGACATAACCAACAGAGCAGCAGCACCATCAGAAATGGAACTTGAGTTGGCAGCAGTCACTGTTCCGTCTTTTTTAAATGCTGGACGTAATGTAGGTATTTTTTCAGGCTTAGCCTGTTTTGGGCCATCATCGCTATCAATTAACACGTCGCCTTTACGACTTTTAATAGTAACGGGAGTAATTTCGTCAACGAACAAACCTACATCTTGTGCACTATTGGCCTTGTGTAAACTGGCCAAAGCAAATTCATCCATTTGTTCACGCGTAATACCTTCAGCATCGGCTGTTGCTTGTGCAAAACACCCCATGGCTTGTCCATCGTAGGCGTTTTCTAAGCCATCAAGCATCATATGATCGAGTACTTGACCATGCCCCATCCGATAACCAGAACGGGCTTTTGGCAATAAATAAGGTGCATTACTCATGCTTTCCATGCCCCCTGCCACTATTGCTTCTGCGGTGCCCGCTTTGATCAGATCATGGGCCAACATAAGGGCTTTCATACCTGAACCACAGACTTTGTTAATGGTTGTAACGCCAGTTGCTAAAGGCAGACCCGCTTTCAACGAAGCTTGTCTGGCTGGAGATTGCCCTAAACCTGCTGGTAACACGCAGCCCATTATCACTTCATCAATATGTGATAATACCGCAGACGAGTCTGGCGTTTCTTGCAGTACAGCCTGAATAGCGCTAGCTCCCATTTCTGTAGCCGTCATAGGTGACAAACTCCCCATAAACCCACCCATAGGTGTGCGTTTTGCGGATACGATTACAATTGTATTATCAGACATAAAAACTCCTAAATTTTGCTTTATTTACTATTTTTTAATCACTGGCGTACAGGAATTTGCACGCTTTGTGTTTTATCACAATAACTGACTTATCCAATATCCGCTTTACAAGATTGATTTTAAAACCGTAACACTTTACATTTACTTTCAGTTTACGTAAACGTAAACGTAAGCTTTGATAACGACTAACAACAAATATTGATCATCCACACATGAGTAAATAATGAGTGAACAGACTTTTAGCATAGGCGAACTAGCCAAATCAATGGACATTACCCCGCGTTCAATTCGATTTTATGAAGAGCAGGGTTTATTAAACCCAACTCGAATTGGCCAAAACCGTATTTATATGAAAAAAGATCAGGTTCGCTTAAAGCTGATTTTACGGGGTAAACGTTTAGGATTTTCCTTGGCGGAAACCAAAACCTTATTTGATTTGTATGACAGTAACCAGAATTCAAAAGTACAGCTTGAAGCTATGCTCAAAATGACAGATGAAAAACGTGCTCATATGCAACAACAACTAGAAGACATTGAGATGCTAAAGGCTGAACTAGAAGACGTAGAAGCCCGCTGCCAAGAAGAACTCAATGCCTTAACGCTCCATACCTTAAAACAAGGACAAACCGCATGAATGCCCCTTACCCAACTTTAAATTTTGGTCTCGGTGAAGATATAGATATGTTGCGTGACCACGTATACAACTTCGCCCAAGGTGAAATAGCCCCCTTGGCAGACAAGGCAGACAAAGATAACAGTTTCCCCAATGAATTATGGCCAAAACTAGGCGAGATGGGGCTTTTAGGCGTAACAGTAGCCGAGCAATACGGTGGTTCTGATATGGGCTATTTGGCTCATGTCATTGCAATGGAAGAAGTGAGCCGTGCCTCTGCTGGCATTGGATTAAGTTATGGCGCCCATTCAAATTTATGCGTCAATCAAATCCACAAAAACGGCACCGATGCTCAGAAACAAACCTACTTACCTAAGTTGGTTAGCGGTGAGCATATCGGTGCTTTAGCGATGAGTGAGCCAAACGCTGGTTCAGATGTAGTGAGCATGAAACTACGTGCCGACAAACGCGGCGATGTGTATGTGTTAAATGGCAGCAAAATGTGGATCACCAATGGTCCTGATGCGCATACCTATGTGGTCTATGCCAAAACCGATGTAACAGCCGGTGCCAAAGGTATGACAGCTTTTATCGTTGAGCGTGGATCCAAAGGTTTTACGCAAGCACAAAAGCTAGACAAATTAGGCATGCGTTCATCCAACACTTGCGAACTGGTATTCCAAGATTGTGAAGTGCCAGCAGAAAACATTCTTGGCCAAGAAGGCGGCGGTGCACGAGTGTTGATGAGTGGCTTAGATTACGAACGTGTGGTTCTATCTGGCGGACCGCTGGGTATCATGCAAGCTTGTATGGACTTAGTGGTACCTTATATCCATGACCGAAAACAGTTTGGACAATCGATTGGTGAGTTTCAATTAGTACAAGGCAAAGTCGCTGACATGTACACCCAGATGAATGCGGCAAGAGCTTATGTGTATGCCGTCGCACGTTCATGTGACAGAGGTGAAACCACTCGCAAAGATTCAGCAGGAGCGATTCTTTATTCTGCAGAGCTGGCGACAAAAATGGCTTTAGACGCAATTCAGCTTTTAGGAGGCAATGGCTACATCAACGAATTCCCAGCGGGTCGATTGTTACGAGATGCCAAGTTATATGAAATTGGTGCAGGTACCTCTGAAATTCGCAGAATGTTGATTGGTCGAGAGTTGTTTAAAGAGTCCGCTTAAATAGCTCTTTATAAATAGCT
>Ga0307492_10000841_pt1 | contig 12876 bp, 14 predicted proteins | sample SI3LmetaG_FD_202365 | JGI IMG/M metagenome (GOLD analysis project Ga0307492, IMG submission 202365) | Sea-ice brine microbial communities from Beaufort Sea near Barrow, Alaska, United States - SI3L | ecosystem: Environmental > Aquatic > Marine > Coastal | place: USA: Alaska | collected 2017-05-06
TATATGATATCGGCCGTGCACAATATGTATCTGCAACCGATGAAGAGGCGCTAAACGCGTTTCAACTTTTATCCCGCAAGGAAGGTATCATCCCTGCTCTTGAAACGTCACATGCCCTTGCACACGCGCTCAATATGGCTGATGAAGCAGAAGACGACACCATTATTGTGGTGAATCTATCTGGACGTGGGGACAAAGATCTAGAGCATGTCCGTAGCATTTTAGGAGATCAAGACCATGACTGATTCTATTGATCGCTACGGCGATATGTTCAAACACCTAGAAGCTAAAAATGAAGGCGCATTTGTGCCATTTGTTATGGTAGGTGACCCTGATATTCAAACCTCAGTGAATATTATCAAAGCATTGGTTGAAGGCGGTGCAGACGCATTAGAACTAGGTTTCCCTTATTCTGACCCTATTGCTGATGGCCCTACGATCCAAAAGGCCAGTATTCGCGCACTGTCGAATAAAATCAAAACGGATGACTGTTTTGAAATCATTAGCCAGGTGCGTGAAGCATTCGCCGATATACCTATTGGTTTATTGCTGTACAGCAATTTAGTGCTTAAACGCGGAATCGAAAAGTTTTACCAAGATGCGTCTAAAGCAGGAGTCGATTCAATTCTCATAGCAGATGTACCTTTACGTGAGGCCGACCGTTTTATTGCTATTGCCGAACAAACCGCTATCAAACAAATTTTAATCGCGCCGCCCAATGCCAGTGATGAAACCTTTGCTGAAATTGGTAAAAAATCGCAAGGTTATACCTACTTATTAGGACGTGCTGGCGTGACCGGTGCCGAAACTGCCGTTACCATTCCTGCAAGTGAACTCGTAGACAAGCTCACTAAATATAAGGTCGCTCCACCATTACTTGGGTTTGGTATATCCACACCAGCACAAGTAGCAGACGCGATCCAATCGGGTGCAGCAGGCGCAATCTCAGGCTCAGCAACAGTGAATATCATTGCTGAAAACCTAAACCAATCAGATGTAATGCTTGAAAAACTAAAAAGTTTTGTGACAAAAATGAAAGCGGCTACTATTAAGTAGCCACTCAAAAAGTGAGAGAAACTATGTGGTATGTAATATATAGCGAAGATGTTGAAAATAGTTTGCCACTTCGCAAACAAACTAGAGCTGCACATTTAGAGCGTATTGAGCTGTTAGTCGACCAGGGCAGAGTCTTAGTAGCAGGCCCCTGCCCCGCCATTGATAGTGAAGATCCCGGTGAAGCAGGCTTCACTGGATCATTGGTGATTGCTGAATTTAGTAGCTTAGAAGACGCTCAACAATGGGCAGATACCGACCCTTATGCCATTGCAGGGGTGTATCAAAAGGTTGTGGTTAAACCTTATAAAAAAGTATTACCTTAAACTGTGAACCAACCTTAGATGAGTTATGCACCAAACATTGAATCACTAATGCCAGCCATCGACTTAAGCGCCATGCGCGCTCAAGGTGCTGGTGGTCAAAATGTGAATAAAGTGTCTAGTGCCATTCATCTGAGGTTTGATATTCAAGTGGCTGCGATGCCAGAATACGTCAAACAAAAACTGCTGTCGGGCAAAGATAAACGTATCACCCAAGACGGTATTCTAATCATCAAAGCACAAAGTTATCGCACTCAAGAAATGAACAAACAAAATGCGTTGGAAAGGCTAACCGAAATATTAGTCGAAGCGGGCAAATTGCAAAAAAACCGTCGTGCTACCAAACCCAGTAGAAATTCGCAAAGAAAACGGGTCGATAGCAAAGTAAAATCTGGCAGAACTAAGATTTTAAGAAAAAAAGTCGACTTTTAACCTGACCTCTCCTGACCAATCTTCCTTTTTAGTGAACGAACGTCCCTAACTTCAAACACCACCTAAAATAAATTCGCTTACAAGTTAAAATGTCAGCCCTTATTTATGATGATCAATATTACCTTGAGTAATTGATATATTTGCCGATACAAGACTTGAATGTATTGGAGGGTTCTATGTGTAAAATCAATAAATATAATATTAATAACTTTATTTATGGCCTGTCGGTTTTTCTTATTTGGATCAGTTTCAGTAGTTGCATACAAGGTAATGCTGCAACAAATAGTATTGGCGTTGTGACTTCAGCCGGGCAGCAAACGCCTATCACAGACAACACCATAAAAATTGTCAACGCGGCATTTTATCAAACATTTGTTTTAGGTGATTGGCGTTACAAAGGCGCCAGAAGTTTTGGCGGCACAATCAACGCCTATATAAAAATTCCTGCGCCATTGGATATGAGTAGAGAAGTTCAAAAATCCTATCTACGAGAAGTTATCTGCCCATCATCTGCATATTCGAGTATGTGGAACGAAATAAATGATATTCCGTTGAGTGTTCATATTTACACATACAAAAAAAATCATAGCCTACATGTTGATTGTATAAACCCTCTTATAGTTGGATAAAATGTTTTCTATAAAAACGGGTTGAGGGTTGAGGGGTGAGGGTGAGGGTTAAACGTATAACTCATTAGTATCAGCCCTGTGTCTTTTCATTTAAATTCAGTTCAGCTAAAATTCAGCCTCAAAAGATTAGCCTAATAACGACTTTAAACAGCAGTGGTTACATGAAATCAATAATAACAAGCGCGTTACTATTTTTAGCATTTAGTCCTTTAGCGCAAGTACACCACTACCTTAGTCATCATAATAGTGAACGTACTAAGAAAAACGACTCACGAAACGATCAAGTTCAGCCAAAAAATTGTGGCCATATGCTGAAAACCAAGAAAAGTGCGAGTATTGAACGGATAAAAATGACTGGCCACTCATAGGAAAAATGTACCGAATCTATAGGCAAAATAAGCCAGCTAAGTATATTCATATTTATGACGAGGTAAGATACATGTTCAATCGCGACGCTAATCTCATGCCAAAAATAGTAATTGCTTTTATGTCCATTGACGATTGGGGTAAACTAGTATTAGAACACCGACCAACAAGAGCTGAATTTTGAAGCCGATTCCTTATATTCGATTGATCATTATTTGCTTAACAGCGATATCGTTAAGCAGCATATCTGTTTCTGCTCAAAATACTAAAACGGCACCTAAAACCAAATCTGAAGCGGCAAAAAAAGTGCAACAAAAAGTTAATGGTAGAGTGTTAAAAGTCGATCAAAATAAAAGTAAATATCGAGTTAAAGTGCTGCAAAAATCTGGACGTGTTGTGTCTGTAGATGTCGACAAAAAGTCAGGCGAAGTGAGCCAAAAGAAAAAAAGGAAATAGTCATACTTCGTTACACTACATAAATGAAGTATTTTCACTAAAAATAAAGGATCAATAGGCTCTAAATGCGAATATTAGTAGTAGAAGACGATAGCCGTTTACTCACCCAGCTTGATATATTATTACAAAAAAATGGTTACAGTGTAGACTTGGCCGATGATGGTGCAAAAGCGTTGTTTTTGTTGCAAGAACACACCTATGACTTGGCCATCATCGATATAGGCTTACCTGTTATCGATGGATTTGAAGTGATCCAAAAAGCCCGTAAAAATGATGTCACTTGCCCAATATTAATTCTGACTGCCCGTGATAGATGGCAAGAAAAAGTAGAAGGATTAGACTCAGGTGCAGATGATTACCTGACCAAACCTTTTCACAACGAAGAACTCTTGGCCCGAATAAATGCACTTATACGCCGCGCGGCAGGCAAAGCACATCCGACTATCGAAAAAGGTCCCATAACCCTTGACACACTCAGTGAAGAAGTAACCGTTAACGGCCAATACATCGAACTCACAGCATACGAATACAAGGTATTAGAATACCTATTACTCAATCCACAAAAGGTCATTTCTAAAACCGAATTAACCGAACATATCTATGATCAAGACTTCGACCTCGACAGCAATGTCATCGAAGTATTTGTAGGACGTTTACGTAAAAAAATTGATCCTGGCGGCAGTATTAACCCCATTGAAACATTACGTGGCCGAGGATATCGAATTAATCGTGAGCTTTAACTTGATTAGAAACGCTAGTGCATAACTTATCTCTTAGATTAAGGAGTTTTGCGGCCGCGTTGCTTGCCCTACTGATTTTTATTCCACTTACTGCTGTCACTTTAGAGCAAGCGTTTAACAGCAGTTTAAGCCAATCAATGTTGCAACAGCTGCGGGTGCAAAGTTTATCTTTAATTTCTGAATTTGAACTAGATAATACCGGCAGTCAGGCTGTGATGCCTGAACAGCTATACAATGACCAATTCAATATGCCTGGTTCTGGCCTTTATGCTTTTATTCAATCCGAGAAGGATGTACTTTGGCAGTCGCTGTCTACTCTCAACTGGCAGCAGCAACCTGAATTAGAAGCACCCGATATAGGCGCAGAAGCTTTTGTCGAAGATTTCTTGATGCAGAATAATTATTTTTTGTATGCCTTTACCGCTGAATTTGAATCCTCTTTAGGTTACCAACCAGTGACCTTTTACATACTACAAGATAAACAGGTCTTTAATACCGAGAAGAGCAAGTTCGCTAATACTTTATGGAATGGGTTAGGGCTGATTGCGTTGTTATTACTGATTTTATTATTGGTAAGCTTAAACGCCGCATTACTTCCAATAAGTAGACTGAATAAACAAATACGCCAAGCTGAAAGTGGCCAACTCAAACGAATCGATCAGCGCTACCCGCCGGAACTAGAAAAACTTAAAAGCAGTATTAATAATTTATTAGATACCGAACAACAACAACGCAGTCGTTACAAAAATAGCCTCAATGATTTGGCTCATAGCCTTAAGACCCCCTTAGCGGTGTTGTCTGGGACAGAGGGTTTACCAGAACTAGCTAAAGAACCTATCAATCAAATTAATCTACAAATACAGCGGCAGCTAAAGCGAGCCGTAGCAGGCACATCAAGTACATTCGAACAAGCAGTACCGATTAAACCTGTAGTGGATAAATTGTTTAATGCTATGGACAAGGTTTACGCTGACAAACACTTAACACTTACCCATGATATTCAACATCAAGCATTAAGCTTTAACGGCGACATCACGGATTTGATGGAAATTTTAGGTAATGTGTTAGACAACGCCTGCAAAGCGGCGGCTAAACAAGTCACACTATCTGTGTTGACGAACCTGAATAAATTACAGATCCATATCGAAGACGACGGCCCAGGCATCCCAAAAAACAAACGTGAACAATTATTAGAAAGAGGCACACGTCTAGATAGTTATAAAGAAGGCCAAGGCATAGGCATGGCGGTAGTGGCAGACTTAGTCTGTGCTTACCAGGGGCAACTCGAAATCAAACAGAGTGATTTAGGCGGAGCTAAACTCATTTTGATTTTTCCTACTGTTAACTTTTCCTAATAATGTGTGAAAATCACTAAAAAGTACCTAATTCATTATATTTGAACATACACAAAACCCCTAAACCATTGATTTTATTTGTATTTTCAACTGGCACAATACCTGCTTTATCGGTTAAAAATATCAATGACTAAAATGCAGAGATCCAACATGGCCGTAATACTTGAAGACAGACCGATTGAAAACGTACGTGAGGAAGTGATCGATACTCTGATTTATAACTACAGTCATGGAGTGATCTCTAGTGAAGCATTTGAACGTAGATTAGATCAAGCCATGGCAAGTCAAAACCATCAAGAAATAACCAACTTGGCTAGGGATTTAGAAAAAAACACCGACTCAGAATTTACCTCGCAAAAAGAACGCCAATTTAATGTCAACTATGCAGCCAGTGATAACAACGAAACCGATACCATAATCAATATCCTTGGTGGGTCTTGTCGCAGCGGTCAATGGACGGTGCCACGTGAGATAAGGATCATTACACTCTTTGGAGGGGCTGATATCGACTTTACTGACGCTATATTTACGACCCCAAACGTCACCATAAAAATATTATGTTTGTTTGGCGGTACCGATATCTCGGTACCCGAAGACATTAATATTATCTCAAAAGCCTTTTGTATTTTAGGTGGCATTGATAATTCAGCCCCCTCTATTGCCTCGCGCCAAGCTCCTACCCTTACAATTGAAGGATTAGTCATGTTTGGTGGTTTGGATATAAAAATAAAGCGCACTATAAAAGAAAAGTTTGTTGCCTTCGCCAATCAAATGAAAATATTGTTTAACGATAGGACTTAGCGAGTTGCGAGTTGCGAGTTGCGAGTTGCGAGTAAAATAGCATCAAGTTACATTTTCTAAGCAACAACTGTTAACTAAAAGTAGGTTTATTTGGCTACAGTAATAAGGGTCATAATGTTAGTGAAGATATCTACCCAATAAATGTCTCGATTCTGCTTAAGTACACTAACCATGTTTGCTGGGCGTTGGCTGAAACTTTCAAATAGTTGCTGCCTACCCCATGCAATGTCAAGTTTGCCTTAGTTTGCCTTAGCTTCCATTTCAGCTGCGCTGTGCATAACAATAAATTCATTTTTAGCCGCTTCAAAGTATTTGCCATCTGATACTTTAGTGACCAAGTATTATTGACTACCCTTTTTACAGTAAAACCTGCATCTACCTTCCTATTCTGACTCCTTTGGGTCAAACCACCATTATTCAAATGTGGCTTATACTCAATTTAGCTAAGGGAGTTTTTGAGTTATTTGACTGTTAAAATATTCTTTCAAAAAATTGAGCAATAACCTGAGTTTTTTAGAGTTGGCGGTGCCTGGAGGAAATACTCCAAAAACATTGATATTGCTAAGTGCATAATCATCAAGCACTGTTTCTAATGTACCGGCCTTTATTTTTGGCAAAGCGTCATAAACAGGAATACGGCCTAAACCATGTCCTGCTTCAACAAACGCTGTGCGTGCAGCCGCATTGTTGGTACTAATACTGCCTTTTGTGTCAACGCTGAACGAACGATTGCCTTTAGTTAGGGTAACAACACCCGACGTTAATTTATAAATCACCCATTGATGATGACTTAAATCTGCTGGAGTTTTTGGACGTTCATATTGAAGAAAATATTCTGGTGCAGCACAAAGACAAGTTTGTAGGGTGGCAAGTTTAGTGGCTTGCAAACCTGAGTCAGGTAATGGCGCACCGCGAATGGCCAAATCGATGCCCTCTTTCATGATGTTAACCACTTCATCCGTGAGCATAACATCAAGCTCTATTTTAGGATAAATTTTCTTAAACTCATTAAGTGCTGGCACCACAGTCTGTAGACCAACATTAACCGGGCAAGTAATTTTTAGTAATCCGATAGGCTCATTTTTAAAATTTTCAATTTGCTGATTGGCTGCGCTAGCCTGCTCGGCGATAATTTGGCAGCGTTCATAATAGGCTTGGCCTGCTTCAGTAAGGTTGATAGAACGCGTAGTTCGATTAAGAAGCTTCACGTCAAGTTGTGCTTCAAGCTTTTTCAAATGATAACTAATAACCGCTCTAGATAATCCTAAATGTTTTGCGGCAGCACTTAAACTACCTTGTTCAATGACTTGAGCAAAAACAACCATGCTCTTGAGCTGTTCAAATGAAACATCCATAAATACATCCATAAATTAACGAAATACGTTTGCGCACCAACTGTATCAATTATTTAAACAATGTTGTCAGTTTTATCTGCATTGTTCATATTTCTACTTGAACATATAATCGGTCCATAGAAAATAAAAAAACACTTACACTTACTTATATATGGATGAATAATAATGACTAAAAAAATATTAATGGTACTGACTTCACACGATGAGCTTGGTAACACAGGTCAAAAAACAGGGTTTTGGGTTGAAGAATTTGCAGCCCCCTATTACGCATTTATTGACGCGGGGGTTGAAGTCACATTAGCGACACCTAAAGGCGGGCAAGCCCCCATTGACCCAACAAGTACGCTTGAAAACTTTCAAACATCAGCCACAGAACGTTTTGATAGCGATAAAGAAGCACAGGCTAACATTGCTGCCACGGTACAATTATCCTCACTTAGCGAAGCTGACTTTGATGGTGTATTTTATCCAGGTGGTCATGGTCCATTATGGGATCTTACTGACAATACAGACTCAATTGCTTTGATTGAAGGCTTTCTTAAAGCAGGTAAAGCCGTTGCCACTGTTTGTCATGCTAGTGCGGTCTTGTTAAATGTAAAACAAGCTTCAGGTGAGTATGCTATTAAAGGAAAAGCAGTCACCGGCTTTACCAATAGCGAAGAAGAAGCGGTACAATTAACTGAGGTAGTGCCTTTTTTACTTGAAGACGAGCTTATTAAACGTGGCGGCGAATACCAAAAAGCACAAGATTGGCATGCCTTTGCAGTTCAAGACGGTCTTATTATTACTGGTCAAAACCCAGCAAGCTCCACATTAGCCGCTGAAAAATTACTGGCTCACCTTTGTGCTTAAACTCAAGTGCTTTGATATTCACATTAGTTAATTGGTTTAGTTAACCTGATTGCAATAAATATAGGACTAAAAATGTTAAATTTTAATTTTCAAAACCCAACGCATATTTATTTTGGCGAAGGCCAAATGAAAGCAATTTCAAAAAAAATCCCTTTAAACGCAAGAGTACTGTTGGTTTATGGTGGCGGCTCAATTAAAGGTAATGGCGTGTACAAGCAGGTGACGGATGCTCTTGTTAAACATACTTGGTTTGAATTTTCGGGTATAGAGCCCAACCCAACCTATGAAACGTTGATGAAAGCTCAAGATGTCATTAAAACAGAAAATATTGATTATTTACTTGCCGTGGGAGGTGGATCGGTTGTTGATGGTGCCAAATTCATAGCCGCTGCAGCATTGTTTGAAGGCGTCGATCCTTGGGATATTCTCGCTAAAAATCAACCGATAAAAAAAGCATTACCTATTGCTGCAGTATTAACACTGCCCGCTACAGGCTCTGAAAGTAATGGCAACTCAGTAGTAACAAGAAACGGTAATAAATTACCTTTTGCTAGTCCTTTAGTTCGCCCTTTATTTGCTGTATTGGATCCAAGTGTGACTTTATCATTGTCAGATCGACAAATTGGTAATGGGGTGGTAGATGCCTTTATTCATACTATCGAGCAGTACTTAACCTACAGTGTAAATGGCAAAGTCCAAGACCGCTTTAGTGAGGGTTTATTGCAAACTTTGATTGAAGAAGGGCCAAAAGCTCTATCACCAGAGACTAAAGATGACTTAGACGTTAGGGCCAATATTATGTGGTCGGCAACCATGGCATTAAACGGCCTTATTGGTTCTGGTGTGCCACAAGACTGGTCAACTCATATGATAGGCCATGAATTAACCGGTGCTTTTGGTATTGACCATGCGCGTACTTTATCTATTGTATTACCTGCGGTTATGAAAGTACGCCGCGAGCACAAGCGTGAAAAATTACTACAATATGCCACCCGCGTTTGGCAGATAACCGAAGGTGATGAGGATGCGCGTATTGACCAAGCAATTCATTTAACTGAAGCATTTTTCAAAAAGATGCAAGTACCAACACGTTTATCTGACGTAGACCTAGGTAGCAATGATATTGATTTACTCATTGATAGGTTACAACAACATGGTATGACAGCACTTGGCGAACAAAGCGATATCACTTTACAAATAAGCCGTGAAATTTTAACACAAGCATTATAGCGAACAGCGGCGTATGAAAAATTTTCACACGCCACTCGTTTACATTTTTATTAGGCCTTTAAAATGGCCTTTTAATCATCGTCAGCAATTGATTTTTCTAAGGTTAAAAGTATTCAGTATCAGCGAGTAAAAATTCATTTTGTTCGTGCATTTTATTGCGCATTGTCGCTAATCTGGCTCTTACTCCCCCCATCATCTGGGCAAATTGGGTCTCTTGGCTCAACAAAGCAAAAATCGGGTCGAATTGGGCTTCCCACACCCTAACCCAACCAACATCGATTGATCCTTGCAGAAAATAAAAAGCTTCTTCTTTATTATTTTTTAATGCCTTTATTTGTGCCATATTCATGTAGTGGTAAGGATTGTTTGACTGAGTAGCTCTTCTGCCAAGTGTATATTGTTCAAACTCTTGGATAATGGCATCTGCGTTATTTGTCTCATCCAACTGTTGATAAGCATAAGCCAAATGCAAAGCTGCCTTGCCGTTTTCCAACATGTAGAAAAAACCTTCATCGCCTTTATCTTTTTCTTGTAACTCCAAATATAAATTGACCGCCTGGGCATAATCACCTTTATAAAATGCTTTTTCACCCGCAATCATCAAGCTCATGCCCGTGTCATGATGTTCAGATTCGGCTTTATTCATATACACCATCGCATCGTCATGTTCTCCCTTAACTAAATAAAAGCGGGCTTTTAGAAGATTGATATAAGCTTCGGAGAAATTGTCTTTACGCTGCTCAATGTAGTCAAACCAGGCATTAGTTGCATCAAAATCGCCTACGTCCATACTGGCAAATAGTAAACCTTTAAGCGCCTGACTATTGATGGGATCGACGTCCAATGCCCTTTTATACATATTGCTGGCTTTGTCTAGGCGGCCATGGTTGGTTAATACTTCTCCTGCTAGATTATAAGCGCCAGGATAATAGGGGTCATTGACAATGATTTGTGAAAATATTTCCATCGCCTTTTTTTCATCTCCCATATTGAAATAACCCCAGGCAACGTTGTTGGCTACTATTGGGGATTTTGGATCCAACTGGAAGGCTTTAATGAACAGTTCATGAGATTCTTTTAACTTACCACTGCCTTTTAATACCGATCCATACCACATATAAGCCATACCATAATTTGGATTTAATTCGATGGCACGTTTAAAAGATTGTTGCGCTTTTGATGGATCTGTCGGACTTAACAATAAGCCTTGTGAAGCGTAAGCTGCAGCCAGTTTATTATTAAGTGATAGGGCTTTATCTATGGCTTGTTGAGCTTGTTTATTCGCTTCCTCTTTGGAGCTATTTCCGTATAGAGCCAACAATATAGTGGCGTCGGCAACACCCACATAGGCGCGAGCATAATGGGGATCTAATGCCACCGCTTGATTAAAATGTATTAATGCTTTTTCGATAGATGCCACACTTCTATGGCTGAGTTCTGTTTGCCCTTTTCCGTGTGCAATCATGGCATCTATATTGAGCGTTTCTGCGCTAATACTGATCTTCTTTTTGTCATCGAGCAAGGTAAGTTTCATCTTGTTGACAACGGCATTGGCAATATCATCCTGGATTTGAAATATATCCCGGTATTCCCTATCAAAGGTTTCGGACCAGATGTGCTCACCTGTGCTGACATTGATTAACTGGGCCGTTACCCTAATTTTATTACTGGTATCATTTTTTCGAATGCTACCTTCAAGAATAGTAGACACGCCAAGCTCTTTACCAATCTCAGGGATCGTTTTATTGGTTACACCTTTGTAGGCAAATGACGACGTACGTGCAGCCACTTGTAAGTCTGGTATCTTGGCCAGTAAATTCAATAGCTCTTCGACCATACCATTGGCAAAATACTCATCTTCAGGATCGCTGCTAAAAGCAATAAAGGGCAAAATGGCGATAGATTCTTTTTTGGGTTTTAATGTTTTACTGTCAATAACAGTCTTATCCTCAACAAGCATTGGTATAGAGTGATTTTTTGGGCCATCGTGAGTGTCTTGGGCAATATTTTGCAGGATTTTATCCTCCAATAATAATTGCGACCCGAGTAATATGGTGGTGACGATCAAAAGAGAACCTACCACTGCAACAGTGGCTTTGAAATTGATCTGTGGGGTGTTATCAGATTCAGATTCGGCTGTCGCTCTCACAATTCCTTCAGGTGTAAAATTAAATAACCAGGCGAAACCCAACGTCACAGGGAAGCCTGCTACAAAAACCTGTAATAATAATGTCATCACTGAATCTGGCAGGCCCATTGCTGGCACGGCCAAATCTGCGATTTGTATCAAAGGCCAGGCAGAAACGGCGTAAATGGTCGCGACCTTAAAAACCTGTCTTTGTTTTAATTGAGCTATAAAATTTGCCAATGGTATGCCCTAAGTGCTCAAAATAAAAACAGCACGATTGCTGTTTTTAATATTAATTATCAATGTTTATTTTGCCAACAATAGTCTTTATTACCACACTACCTTCCCCGTCACCCGATACAAACCTTAATTGTCTTGCATGCATTTGCGATTTATCGGGTAAGTCATCGGTTAAGTTGTTGTTGATTTCACCACCGAATTGAGTGGTTATTTCACACACAGCGTTAAGTTGTCCAGTCACTCTATACTCTATATCACCATCAACGCTGGCTAATTCAATCGATGCATCGTTAATCAGAATGCCTTCAACTATGGTGTTACCAGTAACATTGTTAGTATGTAGTTTTTTAATGTGACTAATATCAGTCCAAATGTCTCCGGCAACCGACTGAAGATTGGCATCCTCAAACTCGCCCTTGACATTGACGTCACCGCGCATAGATTCCACACGTACTGAACCTGAAGAATCGCTCACGTTAATGTCGCCGCTAATAGTGGATACATAGATTTGTGTATGCACGTTTTTTATCAATAATTCACCATTAATAGAGTTGCCCGTTATCTTGGCGAATACTCCCTCAACACTGAAGTCGGTATCAATCCCTTTAAAATGCAGTTGAGCATTTTCGGGAATAAAAACCACAAGATCATTGCTCCCCCCTGAATGGGTATAACCTTTGTGCGAACTATCTCTTGTATTTATCTTGATGAAGGTTTTCTCACCTTTATTTTTGAAGATCAATTCATGGCGATTATCAGCTAACTCACCCTTCACCAGTATTTTATTTTTGTTCCATCCTTTTACAACAACATCCCCACGGTCATTGTTGATAAATATATGGCCGTTCGCAGTTACTGATAGACTTTTTTCAATTTTATCAATGCCATGCGCCACCGTAACGGTGAACAAACATGT
>Ga0307492_10000842_pt1 | contig 12875 bp, 10 predicted proteins | sample SI3LmetaG_FD_202365 | JGI IMG/M metagenome (GOLD analysis project Ga0307492, IMG submission 202365) | Sea-ice brine microbial communities from Beaufort Sea near Barrow, Alaska, United States - SI3L | ecosystem: Environmental > Aquatic > Marine > Coastal | place: USA: Alaska | collected 2017-05-06
GTTGGTCGATTGATAGTCGGTAAAGGCCTTAACCACCAGCTGGTCGCGGGAAAAGCTCGACCAATGCAGGCGATGAATAGAATCGCCCGCAACATAGGGCCGCAGGCTGTGAAAGTCTTCGCTGCCAGCACGGTAAAACTGATCGCTGCGATTGTCCTGCTCGTCTTCGCGCCCAGCGCCGGCCAGTTGGCGGTCGAATTGCTGCGCCTTAGGATAAGCCCAGGCTTGGACATCAACTTTCAGGTTAGACCAGGCGACGATCAGGCCGAAGGGAAAACGGCTTTCAATGCGGAACCGGGGCGGCCTGATCGGCCCGCGCGAGGAGGCCAGCAAGGGCAGTCGGACGGTTACCGTCTGGCCGGTCATAGCGACCGCCACCACACCCCATTGCTCATGGATTAACTCGAAGACACCCCGATTCTGATTCCGTTTGGCACTCAACGACAGGGTAATCTCGGCCATCTGCCCGACCTCAACCAGGGTGCCAACCTGACCGGTGATACACAAACCACTGAGGTTGCGATAGGTCAGATGCACAGTGGCCCACAACATGGCAATTAACCAAAAACCCAAGGCATAGTTCAAGGCACTGTCGAAATTGATCGCCAAAAGGAGAATCAACAGGGCAACCATCAGTAGCAGCGCGCCCTGCAAGGTTGGCACGATGAAAATGCGCGATTGATCTAGGGTGATAGAGCGTTGCAGTGGCAGGCGTTTTTCCAGCCAGACCGAGAATCTGCGTCGCACCGGTTGCCGCAACCAGCCAAGCACGATCAGGTCGCGCCGACAACATCGACTGAATCTAGGATCAGACTCAGTAGGGATTCGGTACTCAGCGAGCGCAACGCCTTCAAACGGTGCCCGGCAACCGCCGGGAAAATCGCCTGAACATCATCGGGCACCACATAATCTCGACCAAAGGTCAGGGCATAGGCCCGCGCCGCCAAGGCGACCGACTGCGACGCCCGAGGCGACAAACCCACGGTGCAGACGGCAGGGTCGCGGGTTTTCTGTACCAGACGCATAATATAGTCGAGCACTGCCCCGCTCAACTCAACCTGTCGAACCCGCTGGAACAGCTCCGGCCAGTCGGCCTGCTTGAGGATCGGCTTAAGGTCGTCCATGCGCAGACGACCGACCTTGCCCATCAGTAGATCCTTTTCTACCGCTTCATCGGGATAGCCTAGGCTGAGGCGGATAAAAAACCGGTCCAGTTGGGATTCCGGTAGGGGATAGGTGCCCGACTGAGATTGAGGATTCTGCGTTGCGATGACAAAAAAGGGTTTGGGCAGGGCCAGCGTTTGGCCGTCAACCGAGACCTGTTGTTCTTCCATCGCCTCCAGCAGCGCCGATTGCGCCTTGGGGGTGGCTCGATTTAGCTCATCGGCAAGCAGTAATTGGGTAAAGACTGGACCGCGATGAAAGCGAAAATCTTGCTTTTCTCGATCAAAGATCTGGGCACCAATGACATCTGAGGGCAGCAGATCGGCGGTAAACTGGATGCGCTGGTAGTCCAGGCCCAATAACCGGCCTAGGCTCTGCGCCATTGAGGTTTTGCCAACGCCGGGCAGATCCTCCAGCAGGACATGACCACCACAGAGCAGCGCCACCCAGATCAGGCGTATTTTTTCAGACTTTCCGGCTACCACCAGTCCGCCCTGCTGCATGAGTTGTTCGGTAAGCGATGCAATGGGTGTCATATTTAGTCTGTCCTTTCCGAGCGCGCGATTGGGTGCATCAGTCAGAGTGCCCCACTAAAAAAGCCCCCAACCATTATTTATAGCAAAGTTAACCTGCTTCGTTGTCATTTTTGCAACAAAAACACCGAATTAAAAAAAAGACCGCTTAGTGCGGCCCCGATTGTATCCGGTCTAGTTAATCCTCATCATCATTATGCAGATCCACCATAGAGGACTCACTTACCAAAGCCTTGGTCTTGTTATCGTCTTTACGCAAGGTCTCGAGGGCATCCAGATAGGCCTGATCGATATCGCCGGTGACATAAGAGCCATCGAATACTGAACAGTCAAATTCATGCACATCGGACTTCTTGGTTTGAGTCGCTTTCTTCAGGTCTTCCAGCTTCTGATACACCAGCCAATCGGCGCCGATAGCCTGGCGAATTTCATCGGTGGTGCGACCGTGGGCGATCAATTCATTGGCCGCCGGCATGTCAATGCCATAGACGTTAGGGTGAAGGACCTCGGGCGCGGCGGAGGCAAAGTAGACCTTTTTTGCGCCCGCTTCACGGGCCATCTCGATAATTTCATAGCAGGTGGTGCCGCGCACGATGGAGTCGTCAACCAGCAGGACATTCTTGTCCTTAAACTCCAGACCGATGGCATTGAGTTTTTGCCGCACCGACTTCCGCCGCTCGGTCTGACCGGGCATGATAAAGGTGCGGCCGATGTAGCGGTTCTTCATAAAGCCTTCGCGGAAATTGACGCCCAGTCGATTGGCCAATTGCAGGGCCGAGGTGCGGCTGGTATCCGGAATCGGGATGACCACCTCTATATCATGATCTGGGCGCAGCTCTAGGATACGCTCAGCCAAGGCATCACCCATACGCAGACGAGCCTTATAGACCGATATGCCGTCGATGATGGAATCCGGCCGGGCAAAATAGACAAACTCGAACATGCACGGGGTTTTGTTGACAACTTGTGCACACTGCTGGATATGCAATTGACCGGCGGCATCGATGAAAATAGCCTCACCGGGGGCAACATCATCGACCAGTTCGAAACCAATAACGTCCAAGGCAACACTTTCGGAGGCGACCATATATTCGGTGACGCCATTGTCAGCAATCCGCTTACCATAGACCAGCGGGCGAATCCCATTTGGATCGCGAAAGGCGACCAGGCCCAGACCACTGATCAGGGCGACCACACCATAAGCACCGCGACAACGCCGATGGACTCCGGCAACCGCCAGGAAGATGTCCTTGGCTTCGGGCTTGAGTTTGGCTTGAAGCTGCAACTCGTGGGCAAAGACGTTGAGTAATACTTCGGAATCGGAGGTGGTGTTGATATGACGCAGATCGGACTGAAACAAGGCCTGGTGCAATTCAATTGAATTGGTCAGATTGCCGTTGTGGGCCAGGACAATGCCATAGGGCGAATTGACATAAAAGGGCTGACTCTCGGCCGTACTGCTGTTACCCGCGGTAGGATAACGCACATGACCAATACCGATATTGCCGACCAACGACTGCATATGGCGACTGTGGAACACATCGCGCACCAAGCCATTGCGCTTGCGCAGAAAAAACTTCCCCTTGTCTTCGGTGACGATACCGGCAGCGTCCTGGCCGCGGTGTTGTAACACGGTTAGCGCATCATACAACAACTGATTAACAGGAGATTGACCAACGATCCCGACTACACCACACATTCGCTATTCTCCTCCAACGGACAAAATCGCACCCGATGCCTTTTGAATATTCTCACCGGTCCAACGAATCACCGGTTCAAAATAAGGCACCACTATTGAATCCTGCCAAAACTGATCTAATGCAAAAAGACGACCTAAAGCGAGGATCGCGACCACTATCACCAGGCCGCGCAACAAGCCAAAAACAACCCCCAAAACCCTATCCATGCCGGTTAAGCCGGTCATACGAACAAATTCACCCAAGAGGTGATTGATCAGGGCACCGACAATGAGGGTAACGATAAACAGAATGACAAAGGCGGCCGTGTAACGATGGACATCATTGGCCAGCCAGCCGGTCAACAGTACGGCCAGCTTGTCGCTAAACAGGCGGGCAATCAACAAGGCGGCAATCCACGACGCCAACGACATGGCTTCTTTGGTAAAACCACGTTTTATACTGATTAAGGACGAGACAATCAGTATGCCCACGATAATCCAATCGATTAAAATCATAGTAATTCCGGCGTTAAAATCGGGCGCATTCTAACAGGTATGACAGTTTTGTGAATGCCTTTAATACTACCTAACCAATAGGTCAATAACTCATTCCCTATAACGAACAATCAAACCCTGAAGATTGAATTTCGTCTTCACCAACCCGTTGAGTCGATCGGCGACATTTTTGGTGGGCACCGGCCCAACAAACACCTGGGTAAAGAGGGTGCCATCGGACAAGAGTTTTTCCCGCACATAGGTTTCAAACTGCTCTGCCCGTAAACGGTCGCGCAGGGCATTGGCCTTGCCAACTTCCCGAAAACTGGCGACCTGAACAGACCACAGGCGTGAGCCCGGTACTGTAATCACAACGGGCACCGGGCTAGTATCGACTGGCACGCTCACGGCATCAAGCTCTACGCTCGGCAGCTGCGCAGCAACCGGTTCCATAATGGCTTCAACAGGCGCTTCAACAGGCGCTTCACGCACCGACAGATGGGACATGTCCGGCTTTTTCGGCTGGGGTGGAATGTGGGTGATCTGCTCTGGAATGCGCCCTTCGGCGTCCAGTAAGACCGGCGCGATCAGCAATACAAAGGCCGCCAGTACCAGTATCCCTACCAATCGCTGTTGTAATTTCCGTTCCAAATCAGCTCTCCAACAGAGTTAGGGCGGCACCGACGGTGTAGAACGACCCGCCAATAAACACCGATTCACCGGGACAGTCCCGATCCAAGTGCGCCAGCGCTAAAGCCAGACTGGCGAATTGGCGGCTATCGTCTCGCCCGCTGCGTATCGCCAGTTGGTCGGCAGTGCAGGCGCGCGGTCCGGCCAGTGTAATGAAATTAAAGGACTGGGCCACCTCTGTCAGCGCCGAGCAGAAGCCACTCACATCCTTATCCTGGAGCATACCGATGATCAGATGGTATTTTTGCTGACCCAGCTGACCGGCTATATAGGCCGCAGCATGAGGATTGTGGCCGACATCGAGAATCACTGTGCGCCCCTTATAGGTGCGCTGCTGCATCCGTCCGGGCAGTCGTACCGAAGCCAAAGCGCTTTGGGCCTGCTGAGGCGTCAAGCTAAAGGGTGACAGACTAAAGGCTTGCAGTGCCGTCGCGGCATTGGCAAGCGGAATCCCGATCGGCCCGGCATCAAGCTCGCCCCCCTGCCAGAGCAAACGCGTGCCGAGCACCCTATGGCTGTCGCCAAGTCGGTAAGGTCTGGCGCCCAGTTGCTCAACCTGTGCGTACACCGTGTCGGGCAGATCATCGGAGCCAAACACCACCGGGCGTTGCGCACGGCAAATACCGGCTTTTTCGCGGCCGATTGAGGCCAGATCCGGACCCAAAAAATCTTGGTGATCCAGGCCAATATTGGTAATGACCGCTATATCGGGGTCGATAATATTAACCGCGTCGAGGCGTCCACCGAGCCCCACTTCCAGCACCCAGACCGTCAGCCCGGCCCGTTCAAACAGCCAAAAGGCCGCTAGGGTGGTGAATTCGAAATAGGACAGGCTAGTCTCGCCACGCGCCGACTCAACCGCCGACAGCGCTCGCACCAGTTGCTCATCACTGATCGGCTGGTCGTTAATTTGGATACGTTCATTGAAATGGAACAGATGCGGCGAAGAATACCAGCCGACCGATTGGCCGGCCGCTCGACTCAGAGCCGCCAGGGCCGCCGTGGTGGTGCCCTTGCCATTGGTCCCGGCAACGGTAAACACAAAGGGTGGCCGCCCGGCATGCAACAGTCGCGCTGCGACGTCGCTCAACCGGGCCAGACCGAGTTCAATTTCCTGTGGATGAATGGCCTCAATGTAGGCAAGCCATTGCGTCAATGGCGACTCAGTTGATGGGCGCATTCATAAGCTTTTTCAGCAATCCGGCGAGCCTGGGACGCATATTGTGCCGTGGCACTATCATATCGATGGCACCCTTCTCTAACAGGAACTCACTGCGTTGAAAGCCTTCGGGTAGCTTTTCGCGCACCGTCTGTTCAATCACCCGGGGGCCGGCAAAACCAATCAGGGCATAGGGTTCGGCGACGTTAATATCACCGAGCAGGGCCAGCGAGGCGGATACGCCACCAAAGCAAGGGTCGAGCATGACCGACACGTAAGGCACACCCGCGTGGCGCAATTTTTCCAACACCGCACTGGTTTTAGCCATTTGCATGAGCGAAAACAAGGCTTCCTGCATGCGCGCGCCGCCGGAGGTAGCGAAACAGATAAAGGGGATGTTCTTGGCTAACGCAACATTGGCGCCTTGAACAAATTTCTCGCCCACAACCGCACCCATGGATCCGCCCATGAAATTAAAATCAAAGGCTGCGACCACCACAGGCAGGCCTTCGAGCCGACCCTCAATGGTCACCAAGGCATCGTTTTCGTTGGTTTTCTTCTGCGCTGCGACCAAACGATCCTTGTAGCGCTTGCCGTCTTTGAATTTCAGACGATCTTCGGGCTTGAGATCGGCGGCAATCTCAACGCGACCTTCGGCGTCGAGGAACAGATCTATGCGTCGGCGCGCACCAATACGCATGTGGTGTTCACATTTTGGACACACATCCAGGTTCTTTTCCAGCTCGGGCCGGTACAGGACCGCACTACACTTAGGGCATTTTTTCCACAGCCCTTCCGGTACACTCGATTGATTGTCGGCATCGGACCGAATCATCGAAGGTACGATTTTCTCCAACCAGCTGCTCATAATGCCCTCGCTTTTTTTATAGAATCATTGTTCGCTATTATTACCGAATACACAGCGCTCGGGTAGCACCGAACGGCGGACACACTTATGACGAAATTTCATTGACGACTCGATCGGCCGACATCACTGCCTGAACAAATAATGCCATCTTGTCCGCAGACTTGATCCCGGGCGCCGTTTCGATCCCACCACTGACGTCTACAGCATAGGGTCTTATCCGTTCTATGGCTACTGGCACATTGGTTTCATTTAGTCCGCCGGCCAGCATCACCTTGGCGGCTAACCCGTCGGGCACTAAAGACCAGTCGAAAATCTGGCCCGTACCGCCAGGAATACCGGGTACATAGGCATCGAGGAGGATAAGGTCGGCGTCACAGTGCTGTGCAAGCAGATCACCAACATCGGCGGCATTCTTTACCCGCAAGGCTTTAATATAGGGTTTGCCGAACTGCTGACAAAAGTCGGGCGACTCATCGCCATGAAATTGCAGCAGATCGGCCTGGGTGGCCGCCAAGACCTCGCGCACAAAGCCGGCATCCGGGTTGACCATTAGGGCGACGCGGCGCGTCAGCGCGGTGGTCAGCGCAGCCAGGGGTTCGGCCAATGCCAAACTCAAGGATCTGGGGCTGGGCGGATAAAACACCAGCCCGACCGCGTCGACGCCCAATTGGCAAGCCATGACCAGGTCTTCTGACCGAGTCATACCACACATTTTAATACGAGTACGTCGATAATCACTGGCCATGGGCTTATACCGGATCAAAAGGGTCGGTCATTGTATCAACAATTGGCTGAATAAAACTGGGCCCAGCCGGCTTATTTGGCAGATCGATGACATCATAGCGCGCACGGACAAAATACAGCCCGGTACCCTTGGCGGTGACACCGCCCAAACGCCGCTCCCGCCCCGCTAATACCTGACGGGCCCAATCAACCTCCTGCTGCTCGCGGCCAATAGCCAGCAAGACCCCTACCAGGTTGCGGACCATATGATGCAAGAAACCATCGGCGCGCACCTGCAACACCAGAAGGTCGCCGAAGCGTCGCAAGCGCAATTCTTTCAAGGTCTTGATCGGTGAGTGTGCCTGGCATTCCGCAGCACGAAAGGCGCTAAAGTCGTGACGGCCGAGTAACAGGTCGGCCGCGGCCTGCATGCGTATTTCATCGAGCGGATAACGCTCCCAGGTGGCCAACTCATGCAGGTGCGCCGAACGCACCCACTCATTATGGATGACAAACCGATAGACCCGCTCGACCGCGGAAAAGCGCGCGTGGAAACGCTCATCAACCGGAAATACCCATTTGACCCGGATATCCATAGGCAGCTCACTGTTGATACCCATCAACCAACCGTAGTCTGAGCGCTCACTGGCGGTGTCGAAGTGCACAACCTGATTGGTGGCGTGTACGCCGGCATCGGTTCGGCCGGCAACGAAGGTGGCGACGGGCTCATTGGCGACCCGACTGATGGCCTGTTGCAACACTGCTTGAATGGTCGCCACGCCGGTTTTTTGCACCTGCCAGCCACTGTAGTGGGTACCTTTAAATTCTACACAGAGGGCAATTCGGTAAAGATCGGTACTGCGGGAAAAGGGGAATATATCGTTCATCAGGTGGGAGCTAAGCCTCGGCTACGGTAATTCAATAAAAAAAGCCGCTGTTAAGCGGCTTCGGTTCAGGCTAAAGACCCAGTAATCGGTTTATAACTCTTATAACTATTATAACTGCGCGATCAATTCATGGGCCTGGGCTTTTTGGTCGTCGTTACCTTCGGTGACCACCTCATCCAAAATATCCCGAGCACCCTCTTTATCGTCCATTTCAATATAGGCCCGTGCCAAGTCAAGCTTGGTACTGGCTTCATCGCTGCCGGATAAAAAGTCAAACTCATCCTCTTCGAGCTCTGCTTCACTGTCTAGCGAATCGGTCAACTGCTGTAAGGGGTCCATTACCGGCTCGGCGACGACTTCGTCATAGCCCTCATCCGCATCGATATCCAGCTCGACGTCATCGGCTTCACCATCGAGCAGTGACTCGTTGGACAGATCCAAATCACCCAGATCCGCGAACGGATCGAGTTCACCGGATAGCTCGTCACTCAGTTCAAGTGCACCCGACAGGTCCAATTCATCTTCAGTCGACAGATCCAGTTCGTCATCAAGGGACAGGTCCAGTTCGTCATCAAGGGACAGGTCTAGCTCGTCATCAAGGGACAGGTCTAGCTCGTCATCATCCGTTAAATCCAATTCGTGATCGGAGCCCAAATCAAGTTCCAGCTCACTACTGTATATGGACTCGGGTGCAGACTTTTCAGTTTCAGTTTCATCTTCTAATTCCAATGAAAAATCCAAGCCCGCTAATTCGTCATCGACTGCGCTTTCCGCCGGGACAACTTGTGCCGCTGGGGCCGCTTCTTCGGCCACCTCTTCCGCGCTGAAATCAAGCGTAGAGGTCGTTAGTGGCTCCTCTTCAAGATCCCCCAAGTCGAGGCTGAAATCCAGGTCGTTAGCGAAATCATCGCTCTCGGTTACCGCATAGGTATCGAGCGCGGAGCCCATAAGGTCGGTGTCCGACTCAGCATCCAGACTCAGTTCATCGATTGTGTACTCAACCGTGCCGTCATCCTCTGCTGCGACCGGCTCGGCATCAAGATCATCGAAGTCCAGATCGAAATCATCGGATACCGGCAGGACTTCATCTTCTTCCAGGTCCAGATCCAGCCCACTGACCATCAGGTCATCATCGGCCAAATTGTCATCACCACCGGTACTACCGAGTGGCAATTTCGCGCGCAGTTGCGACGCCTGATACTGCTGTTCAGTTGACATTGAGAGCCGCTCTTCGAGCTGAGCAAAGGCTCTGGCGTCTCCGGTCTCGGCATAGACCTCGAGTAATTTCATCCCGATATCGCTACGTTCCGGGTGCTCCGAAAAGGCTTCTTTGAGCTTTTCTTCGGCCTGATCGTATTTTTGATAAGCCAAATACATTTCAGCTTCGACCACGGCATCCAAGGTTTCCAACTCATCATCGGAGGCCTCGTCAAACTCCTCTTCGACCTCAGCTAACAGGTCTTCATCGAAGTCGGTATTGAAGTCATTGATGTCTTCGATGTCGTCAACGTTTTCGGTCAGTTCACTGAGCGTCTTATCACCGCTGCTGCGTTTGCTGCTAATATAGAAAGGCACCAAGATCACCATCAAGACAGCCAGGCCCGCAATGGCCATATTGGTCACACTGGCCATTAGCCAGCCAGTTGCCATGGCAAGCACAGCACTTACCCTGTCCATTAGGGTGTCTGGGACCTGCGCTACCGGTACGACAGGCGCCACCGTTGGGGTCACCACAGGTGCTACCGCGACCGGTGCTGGTTCGATAACCACCGGCTCCGGCTCGACGGTCGGATTGGTCACCGCCTGCGCGGCATCGGTCTGCACCAAGGCTTGCTGGACTTCAGCCAAGCCAGAATTCTGGATATCGAGCAACCGCTCCATAATGGCGATCTGCTCTTGCAATTCGGAAACCCGAGACTGCAGTTCATTTTTTTCCAATGCAAACTGGTCATTCAATTCTTCAGAGACGAATAGCTGATTCTGCAGTTGATCGACCTTAGCCGAGACGTCACCAGCAGCCGTAGTGGTCAATGACTCACTGTCGGAAGTTAGTTCTAGGTAGCCATCCGGATTTTTGCTCTCGCCGCCAACGGGCAGGGCCGATGACGTGGATTCCGACGCCGATAATTGAACGTCAGAATTACTGCCTACCGGTGCGCGCAGTTTCGGGGCGGCACCATTGTTTTGGGCCTTCACTTCAGAGATCGCTTGATCCAGCGTGCGCTCGGCAATCTGACGGCTGTCTGGCAAGGTCAGAACACTACCGGCCTTCACCCTATTGATATTGTTATTTAAGAAGGCTTGGGGATTAAGGTCCTGTATCGCCAACATCACTTGCTGCGGCGAGAAACCCGAGCCACTGGGTGTATCGAGCGCAATTTCCCATAGGGTATCGTTGCGCTTAACGCGATATTGACCGGCGGGCAAGGTATCGTCACGCGGTGTTACCGGCGCTTTCACAGCGACCTGCTCGGTGACATTGTCGCGGATAACAGTCTTGGTCTGCAGTTCGGTTGCCGCAGCAGTCTGGCTTGGCTGCACCACCAACGCGTCCACACCCAGGCCGGTATCGAACACCGGAGGATCCAGCAGAATTGTATATTCTTTGAGCAACCGACCACCGGGCCAGTTTATCTCAACTAGAAAATTCAGAAAGGGCTCGCGCACGGCTTGTCGGGTCGCGAGCGTCACCACGATGTCGCCGGCATCATTCTCCTTGACCCGAAACTGGATATTGGATAAGAAGAAACTCCGCTCCACCCCAGCCCGGCGAAAATCATCATTGCCTGCCAGGGTCGGCAGAACTTCCCCCGCCGTTAAGCCTTGCAGCTGAATCAATTGAATTTCAGCCACCAACGGTTCGTTAAGATTTGACCTGACATCAATATCGCCCAAACCCAAACCAAAGGCCGAACCAACAAATGAGAATAAAGCCACTAGCACTACAAAAGTCTGTTTTTTCACGATAATCCTTTTTCCTTTTCTTCAATTTTGACAATAAACGCCTTAGCTTAATGCCAATTGAAGAGGAATCTTACTTTAAATGGGGTTGCACCCTTCCAAATGAGAACCAGTTCGCATTTGAAAATGTAATATCCAATTTTTGTCGCCAACAAAGTAGAAAGCACATTCAATACTGCCTCTAAGTATTATTTATAAAAGGACTTTTAGCAACACGCGGTGCCAATCAGTTCTCCTTTTTCTGATGATTTTTTAGCGCCCGACCATAACAAAGGCGACCTAAATGGGTCGCCTGGCTTGACAAGTTCCTGAATTTCAAAGAAAAAAATCATCTACTCTGATAATTCCTGCCTTTTTGATCGCTAATAAATATTCATTCAGATTGTCACAGGTCAGCTTTTAAAATTGCCAGCATCCGTCGTAACGGCTCCGCAGCGCCCCACAACAGCTGATCTCCGACGGTAAAGGCCGAGATATATTCGGGCCCCATCGCCAGCTTGCGGATACGACCTACCGGAATCGCCAAGGTACCCGTTACCGCCGCAGGCGTCAGCTGACTAATCGAGGCTTCCTTATCATTGGGCACAAAGCTGACCCATTCATTAGCGTTGCCAATAAGCTGCTCGATGGTCGCCAAATCCACATCCCGGCGCAATTTAATGGTCAGCGCCTGAGCATGACAGCGCATCGCACCGACCCGAACACACAAACCGTCGATCGGGATGACGCCCTCGCCGGTCGCCAAGATCTTGTTTGCCTCAACCTGGGCCTTCCATTCTTCCTTAGATTGACCACTGGCTAAGGCCTTATCGATCCAGGGAATCAGGCTGCCCGCCAAGGGCACACCAAACTGCTCGGAAGGGTAGTCATCGGAGCGAATAAAGTCGGCAACCTGCCGGTCAAGATCGAGGATGGCGCTGGCTGGATCACTCAGTAGCGGTTGAGCGGCATTCGCCACCGCGCCCATCTGGGTGATCAATTCACGCATATTTTTAGCACCGGCACCGGAAGCGGCCTGATAGGTCATGGGTGAGACCCACTCAATCAGGTCTTCGGCGAACAATCCGTGCAAGCCCAGCAACATCAGGCTGACCGTACAGTTTCCGCCCACAAAGGTTTTCACACCGACTTCAATGCCGCGATCGATGGCGCTGCGATTGATCGGATCCAGCACGATCAAGGCCTCATCGGCCATGCGCAGCGTCGAGGCCGCATCGATCCAATAGCCCTGCCAGCCACTCTGGCGCAACGGCGCATAGACTGCTTCAGTATAGTCGCCACCTTGGCAGCTCATGATCACGTCACAACTGCTTAGGGCGGTCAGATCGTTGGCATCGGCCAAGGGGCTTGAGCCCTGGCCGACATCCGGACCGGCCTGACCGGCCTGACTGGTGGTGAAAAATACTGGCTCGATGCCGTCAAAATCGCGTTCTTGCTGCATTCGCTGCATCAGCACCGAACCCACCATGCCACGCCAACCTACAAATCCTACTCTCATAATCTGCGCTCCAATCTGTGCAAACTGTAAAATCTCTAAAATTTAGGCCTGTAACGCCGCCAGCACTGCATCACCCATCTGTGACGTCGACACCCGCTCGGTACCGGCGCTGTATATATCCGCTGTCCGTAAACCCTGGTCCAGCACTCGGCCCACCGCAGCCTCTATCGCAAGAGCCGCCGGCTCTGCGTTCAGGGAGTAACGCAACATCATTGCCAC
>Ga0307492_10000843_pt1 | contig 12875 bp, 7 predicted proteins | sample SI3LmetaG_FD_202365 | JGI IMG/M metagenome (GOLD analysis project Ga0307492, IMG submission 202365) | Sea-ice brine microbial communities from Beaufort Sea near Barrow, Alaska, United States - SI3L | ecosystem: Environmental > Aquatic > Marine > Coastal | place: USA: Alaska | collected 2017-05-06
CAGATATTATTTCAGCCGTACAGCGAGCAGCTCAGGTGGCTCGCAAAATAGTATTGATAAATTTTGCTGAAGCCTCACCTGTTGTTCCCGTGTTAGAAGCCGCATTGAATGTCACTGTACAGGAGGAAATTTATACGACTCCAGAACAAGCCCGTGAATTATTTCAATTAACCCGTCAGCAACCCAATATAGCTTATGTAGGCGCAAGTTTAGTGTGCGGTTTAGCTACGCAGCAAGGGCTCCCTTCATTTTTGTTATACAGTGCTGATTCCTGTCGTCAAACAATTATCAGTGCTATCCACATAGCCAAGCAGCAGTTAGCGACTCATCAAAGTGCTGCGTTAACTAATTGGTTGTTGAAACAATCCAAAACACCTATTTTTATGGCTGACGAAGAAGGTCAGTCGATTATTTTTAATCAAGCCGCTAGAGATGATTTAGGCGTGCATAACGACCACTGTTCAGATTTAGAAAACCTTATTCATTCTGAAGAAATATTACGCCCTACAGACGGCGAGTGTTGTATTCAAGGTATTGACTGGTGGTTTCATCAAGATTGTGTGATGACACAAGGTAAACCGCTGTATATCTACCAGTTGTATAGAAAAAAGCCCAAAGCAGAAAAAGTTAAAACCTCCTCTCGCCACCCATTAGTGTTTAAATCATCGGCTGTGGAAAAAGTGATGCAGCAGGTCAGAGCGTTTTCTACTTCGCCTAGCAATGTATTAATTTATGGTGAATCTGGCACAGGCAAAGAACTCATTGCTCGCACAGTACATGACGTTAGTCCATTTTCAGAAGGTAATTTTGTGGCTCTTAATTGCTCGTCCATTCCTACTGAATTGTTTGAAGGAGAACTCTTTGGACATAGTGATGGTGCTTTTACAGGAGCCAAACGAGGCGGCAGAAAAGGACTGATTGAAGAAGCACAAGGTGGGGTGTTATTTCTTGATGAAATTAGTGAGTTGGCTCTTGATCAACAATCAAAATTATTGCGATTTTTGCAAGAAAGACATTACCGGCCTTTAGGCTCTAATGAAGAAAAACCCGCTTATTTAAAAGTGGTAGCAGCATCGAATAAAGAGCTTAAGCAACTCGTTGTGGAAGGCAAGTTTCGTGAAGATTTATTTTTTCGACTCAATGTCTTTAATATTCATATCCCACCGTTACGAGACCGCCCTGAGGATATTTCTAGTATTGCGAAGCAGAAACTTTCTCGTTTAATCACCAGTTATCAATCAAAGTTTACTGTTGAGGAGATACTTTTTGAGATCCTCGATGATTTAGTCGGCTATTCGTGGCCGGGTAACGTACGTGAATTAGAAAATGTTCTTGAGCGGGTTATTGCATCCATACAAATGACAGAAAACCTCTCAAAGCTTAAAGAAATATTGCGCGAGATTTCCCCTGAACTGTTTTTAGAAACAACCTTTAATACTGATCAAGCGTTGGTTAGAACAAAAGAGTTGGAACTGGTGGTGGACGCAATGCACAAATTCGACGGCGATAAACAACAGGTCGCACATTACCTTGGGTTGAGTCAAACAACCCTATGGCGAAGACTAAAACACATAAATCTTAAATAAAACAATTGGAGAACACACCATGATAACACTCCGTAAAAGTGCCCTAGCAACCAGTATCTTTGTGGCTTTGTCCGCTGGTAGTTTAGTGGGGATAAATCAAGGGATAGCACAAGAAGCTGCAGTAGAAGAGCAAGAGGATGCGTTTGAGATAATCAGTATTTCTCGAAAACGTCCAGAGAGCTTACAAGAGGTACCTATTGCCGTTACCGCTATCTCTGAAAAGATGATTGAAAGTGCTGGCATCGAACGCCCAGGTGACTTTATTGGGCTTATTCCTAATGTGACAATGGTTGATGCAGCAAACGTGGGTGATACCCAAGTGACCATTCGCGGCATTGTATCTACTCGTGATGCTGAAGGTACCTTTGCCTATGTGGTAGATGGTGTGTTGATGACTAACCCAAACAGTTTCAATGAAGAATTATTAGATGTGTCTCAAATCGAAGTATTGAAAGGTCCACAAGGCGCGTTGTATGGTCGAAATGCAGTGTCGGGTGCAATATTAGTCACCACAAAAATGCCTGCAGATGAATTAGAAGGTAGGGTCACCTTAGGAGTGGGCAATAACAACAGCCAAAGAATAAATGGTGTGATCAGTGGGCCATTGTCGGAAAACGTTCGTGGTCGCTTAACCGCTAGTTATAAAACCACAGATGGTTTTTATGAAAATACGTTTACTGGTGCAGATGATTCGGTTGATTACCTAGAAGATACCAACATCCGTGGTCGGTTGATTTGGGATGCTAGCGATGATTTAACCTTAGATTTTCGTGCCAGTTTGGGCAAAGTAGAGGGCGGCGCAATCAACTATAACGCTGTGTTTGCTTTGCCATCATTTGTTGCCAATGGGTTCGATGCTTCTTTTTATCAGGACGTAAATGATGTAGATCTTAACTTTGCCTTCAACGTACCTGGCGTCAACGAACAAGAAACCACCGAGTTATCTTTGAAAGCCGACTGGGATTTAGATGGTATGGATGTTACCGCCGTTTTAGCTTACAACGATTTAGAAGAGGACCTTCTGTCTGATGGTACCAGTGCCACGTTTTATGGTTATGAGTTGACACCTCAATGTCAAACCGACCGGGCTAGCTTAAACAATACCCCCGGTGCATTAGGTGGAGCAGATAGAACCGACTTGTTTGGTAATTTTTTCGCACCATTTGGGGTTTTTCCTCCTGGTGTTGAGTTCACCGGGGTTTACGGACCTTTCACACCATTATCCTGCGATGGTTATCAATATCAAGAGCGAAGTCAGTCTGACCTTAGCGGTGAATTACGTTTCACTTCAGATGATAATGATGCAGACCTAAGATGGATTGGTGGAGCATATTTTGCTGAAATTGAACGTGATGTTGTTGTAGCCTACGGTGCTGATCAAGGCCAAGGATTTTTGCGTCAAGCCTATGTGCCACCTACTGGCCCTAACCCAACCGACTTATTATTCTCTGATACCTTTGATACTTCAGTGTTGTCCGCTTTTGGTCAGCTTGAATATGATCTGAACGAGCAATGGGAATTAGCGGTAGCGCTTCGTTATGATTACGAAGACAGAGAAGTGACTAATAATGTGCCTAACGTAACAGCCTCAGGCTTAAACGGTAATACATTTGTTAATGGTGTGCTGGGCCCAATCAATCCAGCCTTTAACGCCAACCCTGATGGTATTCCAAATCGAAACCGCTCATTTAGCCAGTGGCAACCAAAAGTGACTTTAGGTTACGCTGCTAACGAAAATCTTAATTGGTATGCCAGTTATGGTGTAGGTTTCAGAAGTGGTGGCTTTAACTCTATCGGTACCGAAGCCACCTTAGATTTTTGGTTTAATAGCAGTGCTGCTGGCAACACCCCTGGCGATGCGGTGAACGCACAACTGCTGGTTAAAGACGAATACGATAAAGAAGTCACGACTAATATCGAGCTGGGTTTCAAATCGAAGATGATGAACAACAAAGTGAAATTGAATGCCGCTGTGTTTTCAACTACGGTTGATGATAACCAGTTTTTTGAATTCTTCGCTGGCCCATTTGGTTTATTACGTGCTGTTACCACTATCGAAGAACTGGCTATTCAAGGGTTTGAATTAGACATAAGTGCTCAAGTAACTGATGACCTCATGCTATTTGGTGGCATGGGTTTATTGGATACTGAAATTAAAGAAAACCTCAATCGTCCGTTATCTGTTGGCAACAAAGCTCCTCAGGCAGCAGATGAAACCTTTACGTTGGGTGCGAGCTGGGATTATACCCTGACCGCAGATATCTTTATGACTACCCGTTTAGACTGGCAATATGTAGGCGAAACCCACTTCCATTCATTACAAGGCACTGGAACGGGAGAAGCGGCGCAAAGCTTACCCACTATTTGGGATTTCTTTGGCACCTTGGGCGGCGGTGTTCCTCCTGGGCCACACCCAGTTAATTTTGACAACGCAACGCGTGATGCCTACAGCACAGTTAATCTAAGAGTCAGCTTTGACGCAGAAGAGTGGAACTTGGCTATATGGGCTAAAAACTTAACGGACGAAAAATACTTACAAGAAGTTATTCCTACTCCTGAGTTTGGTGGTTCGTTTATTCAACCTTCAGCACGTGATTCTTACGGTATCGACTTTACATATCGTTTCTAGTGTGTGGGAGCCGCAAGGCTCCTCTATTATTTATTGGAGTAGTTTACAGTGACTAATAAACCATTGTCAGGCACACGTATTCTTGATTTAACGCATATGTTATCTGGACCCTATTGCGGCATGATATTAGCCGATTTAGGTGCCGAGACCATTAAAGTTGAACCACTTAAGGGGGAGGGAACCCGCAAACTCTTAGCCACCGATCCAGAGAATTCTATTAACGGCATGGGGGCTTATTTTATTACCCTGAACCGTAACAAACAAAGTGTTTGTATCGATCTGAAGTCGGCCAAAGGTCTCGAATTATTTTATGACTTAGTTAAAAAATCTGATGTAGTGATCAATAACTTTGGTGCAGGTGTGCCAACCCGACTCAAAATAGACCACGCACATTTAAAGCAAATTAATCCTCGCATTATTAGCTGCTCCATCACAGGTTTTGGTAATGATGGTCCAGGTTTTAAACGTCCTGCTTTTGATCAAGTGGCACAAGCAATGGGTGGAGGCATGTCCATTACGGGTGCAAACGCCGATCAGCAAGTGCGAGCGGGCATTCCTATTGGTGATTTGGGCGGTGGCATGTTTGCTGTGATGGGCATTCAAGCGGCATTGCTGGAGCGTGAGAAAAGTGGCCAAGGTCAAGACGTGGATATCTCTATGTTGGACTGCCAAATTTCTTTGTTAAATTACATGGCGACCATGCATTTTATCTCAGGCAAAGACCCTTATCCCATTGGTAATTCACATTTTGTGCATGTGCCATACAACACTTTTAGTACTACGGATGGGCAAATTGTTATTGCTGTTATTACCGATAACTTTTGGCAAAACCTAAAACAAGTGGTGCAGGTTGAAAGTTTGGATAAACCTGAATACGACACACAACCTGGTCGTTTCAAAGACCAGCATTTTATCAATGCTACGTTAAACGAAATTCTAACCACACAAAGTTCTAGTCATTGGCTGGGTTTACTGGAAGCCGCGCGTATTCCTTGTGCTCCAGTGAATAAATTTTCACAAGCGTTGAGTGATCCTCAAGTATTACATCGCAATATGGTGGTGGAGCTATCTGATCCACAGGGATACAAAACCAAAGGGCCAGGTAACCCGATTAAATTTTCTAGGAGCAACGAAGAAAGTTTTAGTGCCGCTCCCGGTTTAGGTGAACATACCGACAAAGTGTTACACGACTTGTTAGGTATGAGCCCAGAAGATGTGTCAATTCTAAGGGCCGCCGAGGTGGTCAGTTAATGGCGTCTAATCACATTATTATTAATGATGTAGGCCCTAGAGATGGTTTACAAAATCAGCCTAAAATACTCAATAAAGAACAACGTCTTAGTCTTATCAGGGCATTGGTCGATGCCAAATTGCCTGAGATAGAAGTGGGGGCATTTGTTTCTCCTAAATCCGTGCCAGCGATGGCTGGCACGGCTGAGTTATTTGCTGAACTGGAACACAGTGCTAGCCTGTTTTCTGCCTTAATACCCAATATGAAGGGTTTTGATTTGGCTATGGCGGCGCAGGTGCCAGTGATGTCATTAGTTGTGGCCACCTCTAATACGATGAATTTGAAAAATATTCGTATGACGACCGAGGATAGCATCAAGGTCAGTAAAGACGTGCTTAAGGCGGCCAAAGAACAGGGCGCCAAGGTACAAGCTTATGTGGCCACTGCTTGGGCTTGTCCTTTTGAAGGAAAAATCAGTGCGGATAGTGTGTTTAGTGTCACTGAACAATTACTGCAAGCCGGTGCTTCTAGCATTGTTATCGCAGATACCATTGGCGCTGCCAATCCGTTAGAGGTTAATCAACTAATGGAAGCCATGGCGAGTCGTTTTGATGTGACGCAACTGTCTTGTCATTTTCATGACACCAGAGCCATGGGACTAGCCAATGTTTATGCCGCAATAACAGCGGGTGTCAGAAAGTTTGATGCGTCTATCGCTGGATTAGGCGGCTGTCCATTTGCACCCGGTGCCAGTGGCAATGTGGCCACCGAAGACGTGGTGATGATGGTAGAGCAAATGGGATTTTCTACGGGCATCGATATGTCTCTGTTAGTAAAAGCCGCAGACCTAGCAATTGAATTGACGGGCACGGCTTCTGGTGGCAACGCTAAGCCTTGGATTGAAAATTATTATCTTAATTAATCGGTGTAATACAAACCGCCGAATATTGGAGTAAAATATGAGTTATCGATTAGGTGTAGATGTGGGTGGAACGTTCACAGATTTATTACTTATCAATGAAGTGAATGGGCAAACCCATACTGCTAAAGTGCCATCCACTCCTGAGGACCCGTCAATAGGGGTGTTAAACGGCATCGATAGAATTTGCCGTGAATCTAAAATAGACGCCAGTGAAATTAGTCGTGTGATGCACGGTACCACAGTGGCGACTAATGCTGTGTTAACCGGAAAAGGCGCCAAAGTAGGCTTAGTGACCACTAAAGGTTACAAGCAGGTTTTACAAGTTGCTCGTTCGTTCTGCCCCGGTGGATTAGGGGGATGGGTGAGTTTTGTGAAAAAACCGTTGTTGGCCCCATTAGAATTAACGGTTGAAGCTAATGAAAGAATGGACGCAAATGGCGAAACAGTGGATGCCTTAGATGAAAACGCGCTTCGCGCCACATTAACCACCTTAAAAAACACCGGCCAAGTTGAAGCACTGACCATTTGTTTTATCAATGCCTACTTAAATGGTGCTCACGAACAAAGAGCCAAAGAAGTTGCAGCAGAAATATTTACCGATATCCCTATTTCCATTTCTAGTGATTTAGTGCCCGAAATGCAGGAATACGAACGCACAGAAACTACTGTTGTGAATAGTTATGTACGCCCACAAGTCGCAAAGTATGTCGACAATTTAAACCGTTCATTAAGAAACTCTATGGGTGAAGATTTACATCTTTCCATCTTGCGCTCAGATGGCGGTTTAGCATCGGCTAGAGCATCAGCCGAAAGCCCCGTTAATCTATTGATGTCTGGACCTGCTGGTGGTGTATCGGGTGCCATGCATTTTTGTAAAAAAGCCGGATTCAACGATATTTTAACCTTTGATATGGGAGGTACATCCACAGATGTGGCTCTTATCCAAAACTCCAAAGCCCGTGTCAGGCGCGAAACCAGAGTGGGTGATGTAACCGTGCGTGCTCCGTCAGTTGATGTGCGCACAGTGGGCGCTGGTGGCGGTTCATTGGCCTTTGTACCTGAACTGACTAAGGCTTTACGTGTTGGACCTGAATCAGCAGGTGCCAAGCCAGGACCCGCTGCATATATGAAAGGTGGCACCGAACCCACAGTGTGTGATGCCAACGTGGTATTAGGTTATTTGCCTTCTGATGTGCAACTTGGTGGCGCGATGGCAATAGATAAAGATGCAGCAGTGGCGGCGGTCACAAAAGTGGCTGACGCTATGAATTTAACCGTTGAAGAAGCGGCAGAAGGCATTGTTAAAATTGCTAACGAGGCCATGTTTGGTGCATTAAGATTGGTGTCTGTAGAGCAAGGCTTTGATCCAAGAGACTTTGCCCTTGTTGGTTTTGGTGGTGCGGGTCCGTTACATGCCAATGCGTTGGGAATTTTAACTCAAGCTTGGCCTACCATTATACCGCCAGGTCCAGGGGTGTTATGTGCTTATGGTGATGCGACTACTGTGGTGCGTGATGAAGCATCAAAAACCTTCGTTAAATTACTTAAAGATGCTTCTGCTACAGAGTTAGAAAAAGTACTGAATGAACTAAAACATAAAGCCAGTGCCACCTTGATTACCGATGGCATAGCGTCAGATGACCAAGAAGTCACTTATCAGGCAGACGTACGATATACCGGCCAAGCGTTTCAATTGTCCATTGAATTTACCTTAGCCGAATTACAAACTCAGGGCTTAGATGTACTTAAATCTCAGTTCGATCAAGACCATACACAGCTGTTTACTTTTGCTTTAGAAGAAGGTCATGAAATTGTGATGGTGCGGGCTATTGCTACCGCCAGCAGTGGTGAGTTACCTACCATGCCGCAAGGTAATGCGGTGAATAGCCTTGACGAATGTAAGTTGGCAGACAGTAAAATTTACTTCGAAGGTCAATATCACCCCACCCCTATTTACGATCGAAATAAGATGCAAACTGATTTGCAGATCCCCGGGCCCGCTATTATAAGCGAAATGGACTCTACTACCGTTATTTTACCTGGTTATCACGCTAAGGTTGATGTGGTCGGTAATCTTCTTATTAATCCAGCGAAATAAATGGAGATGACAATGAATAATAAAATTATACAAACCAATACGTCACCTTTGAATAGAGTCGACGTTGACATAGTCACAGTGGACATTATCGAAAACGCCCTGAGTAATGCGCGAGAAGAAATGGACGCTGTATTGTTCAGAACCGCCATGAGTCCGGGTATTCGAGAGCAGGGTGATTGTTTCCCGATGATTGCCAATAAAGACGGCAAAATGGTAGTGGGGCAGTTTGGCTCATTTATCCATGGCTTTTTGGAAGCCTACACTGGTCAGCTAGAAGAAGGGGACGTGATATTAACCAACGACCCCTATATGACCAATGCGGCTGTATCCCATCTACCCGATTGGATAGTGTTAGTGCCTATCTTTAAAGAAGGCCGGCATATCGCTTGGTCTGCCATGTTCGGACATATGTCAGATAATGGCGGCATGGTGCCAGGTTCTATACCCATTAAAGCAGAAAGCATCTTTCAGGAAGGCATACGTATTCCGCCTACTAAGCTGTATAAAAAAGGTGTATTGCAAAGCGATCTCTTAGACTTGATTTTGCACAATGTGCGGACCCCACAATGGAACAGATTTGACTTAAATGCCTTGGTTGCTGCTTGTAATACAGCCGCTAAACGATGTGTCGAAATCTCCGAGCGTTTTGGCGATGATATGTTTTATTCCACTATGGAAATCATGCTAGAGCGCAACCATGTGGCGATGGAAGCCATTATTAATATGTTGGTGCCAGAAGAACCCCGAACCTTTGTAGATTATGTTTGTGATGACGGCGTTGGCATGGGGCCATATAAAATACAGTGCAAAATGTGGCGAGAAGGCAATCGTGCGATATTTGATTTTGCAGGCACCGATCCTCAAGCCAATAGTTCGATTAACTTTTACTTAAATGAAGATATGTTTAAGATGTTTTTTGGCTCCTTCACCATCAATCTTGTGGATCCACAAATTGTTTTCAACGATGGTTTTTATGACTTAGTCGATGTGCATATACCCGCAGGTAGTTTGCTTAAACCCCATTTCCCTGCTGCTCTGTCTGGGCGGACTCATGCATTAGGCCGTATTTTTGATGTGATGGGTGGATTGTTAGGACAAGGTGCACCAGAAGCTATGAATGCCGCTGGGTTTTCTGATTCACCTCACTTGTTTTATTCGGGTTACGACAACAAAGGTGAGTGGTTCCAACTGTTCCAAATTGGTTTTGGTGGCATACCGGGTCGCCCTGTGGGTGATGGACCTGATGGGCATTCTTTGTGGCCAGGGTTTACCAATGTACCTAACGAATTTATCGAAGCCTATTTTCCATTACGGGTCGAACAATACGAAACCATCACTGACTCAGGCGGCGCGGGACAACATCGTGGTGGTAACGGGTTATCGGTTGCCTATCGTTTTCTAAATGATGGCAATATCGCTATCCATGATGAAAGGTGGCTGACTTACCCTTGGGGCGTAAACGGCGGAACACCGGGACAACGGTCTACCAAAATATTAAAACGTGCAGATGGTACACAACAGATTTTGCCCGCTAAATGTGATGGTGTTGAAGTCAAAGAAGGTGATTTATTATACTTCAACACTTGGGGCGGCGGCGGTTGGGGAGACCCATTCTTGCGTGATTGTAATAGTGTACTTGACGATGTAAATCGTGGTTTAGTGTCTATTCAAGGCGCAAAACGTTATGGCGTGGTAATAGTGGATGGTGCGGTTGACCAACAACAAACCAGCACATTACGTGCTGACTTGACTGAGAAGCGTGGTGACGTACAGTTATTTGACTTTGGTGGCACGATTGAAGAAATCAAAGCAAGATGCCTGGAAGAAACGGGTTTGCCTGCACCAGAAACCCCTCGATTTGTGAAATCGCGAGCCTAAGCACAAGTGAGATAAATAGACTATGTCAAAAACACCACAGGATCATGATTTAGCCACTGGCACATTAAGTCTAGGCTTATGCCCAGCACTTATTGTGGTTGACTTGTCCAATGGCTTTAGCGATCCAGCTAGCCCACTTGGTGGTGATTTTGACAGTCAAATCTCACACATAAACGGGTTGTTAGAAACATTCAGAGCTAAAAAACTGCCCGTTTATTATACTTCGGTTGTATATCACGACGAAACCACTGCCAGTGTGTTTCGTCGTCGTTTACCTGATTTAAATATCCTGCACACATCCAGTGAGTGGGTAAAAATCAATAGTAAGATCAATAAAGCCCCCGATGAATTAATCATTGAAAAACAATGGCCAAGCGCCTTCTTTAAAACCCAATTAGCCACACAGTTAGAAAAAAACGCAGTGGACTCAATCGTAGTGGTGGGGCTAACGACTAGCGGTTGCGTTAGAGCAACTGTGGTGGATGGGCTGCAACATAATTACCCTGTTTTTGTGGTGCCTGAAGCATGTGGCGATAGAAACCTCAGTGCCCACCACGCCAGCCTGCACGATATGCATGCTAAATATGCGGTAGTGATACCCGCTAAAGAGATAGCTTCGCAGATTTTATCTTTGTAGCTTTATAAGTGATTAAATACAGCAGTAAACTTATAAATTCGACTATCTAAAAGAGAGCAATGTAACCAAACCTCAGAGGATACGACGAAATGCAGATGATAAGCGCTGAGTTATCTCAGTGTTTAGTGGTTTGAACGCTTCATCGCTTTGTGCCGTCATCAAGCCAGTTTGTGCCTTCAATTTTAATATTTATCTCTACTCTATGGGTGTACTCAAAATTAATCACCACCACCAAACAGAGAAACATATTATGAAAAAACTACTTATTAGCACCATCATCACTGCAGGCATTCTTTTAGCGGGTAACGCCCAAGCAAGCAATATTGACTCGGTAGTCGAAAGCAAGTTAGTCAAAGTATGTGAAGCCATAAAAAGCGACAGCCTAATCAAAGTGAATGCAGCGGTACGCAAAAGTGGCATAGCGATGAAACAAATTGCCAACAGTTTGGTGTGTAATGGAAATGACCCAGTGAGTTTTGCATTGGCTAACGACGCTGAAAAAACAGCAAAATATATGGCGAAGAAAAGCCACGTTAATTTCGAAGCATTAGTGGCTAAATTATAAGTCACTCACATATTCACAGATAAAGAGTGAGCTAAGTATGGTGGTATATCCACTTAGCTCACTGCCCATTATCGTCACTATGCCAATCAATATTGGCAGTAAATCAACGATTCAATTTACAGAATTTATCCTTTTTATCCTCTTTGTTCACTTCAAGCCCAAGCCCGCTAGCAAATAAATCATCTGAAGTTACCTTTATAATAGGGACAGACTACTGATTAAAAACACTTTAGTTACGCTGCGCATAACCTCAATACACCAGTTAACAGAAAACCATTAAGGCACAATTGTGCACACATATCCGTTTTTGCCTTTTTTATCCTGCATTATGATTGGTTGAAGGCCTGATTCATAACAAACTTAGCTCCATCCATTTACGTACTGAAAATAGACTATATATAATGAGGTAGACTGTGTATTGATGATACGTGGCTTGATAAAAATGCTTAATAACGGTGTAGGATTAATCAATATATGGGTGATTACATTTTAAGTTATGTGCCTTGTTATCAATATTTTAGAGGAAATGTCTTAGTTGTGACATTCTACTAGGAAATTTTAATCTTATCCCCAAATACTCATATGTTTTCCAGACAGGTTTTGTGTGATGTTGCAGACCCAATAAGTAGAGGGTGTTGTTTTAATTTTTTGACCCGTGTTATTACAAAAGTGTGTGTATGACGTGAGTATCAGACGGATAGATTAAAGACAATTTTGCCTACTATTGTGAGTGCCACCAAACGTTTGCTCTTTTGCAAACCTCAGAAAACTGTATTGCTGGCCGCTCAATTGAATTCACAGCACAGCTTGACTGTTCAATTAAGTCCTTACCTTGGGAATGCTCGAACTAATTTAGACATGAGTTAAGCAGACTTAAAATACTTTTTCTGGACAATGTGTTTCAATTTTTAGATTGAAAATCGAATTTTTACATAGATTTTCTGCATGAAATTTTATGTCAATGTCACAAAATCTCACACAATACGACGAAATGCAGATGTTAAGCGCTGGGCTATCGCAGCGTTTAGTGGGTTGAACGTTTCATCGCGTTGTACCGTAATTTGCTGGTTTTATCCCTCCAATGTTAACTTTCATCCCTATTCTATGGGTGTACTCAAAATTAAACACAGCCACACAACATAGAGAAACATATTATGAAAAAAACACTTATTAGCACTATCATCACCGCGGGCATTCTTTTAGCGGGTAACGCACAAGCAAGTAATATTGACTCGGTAGTTGAAGGCAAATTAATCAAAGTATGTGAAGCCATAAAAAGCGACAGCCTAATCCATGTCAATACTGCCGTGCGTAATAGCGGTATAGCAA